>ENA-OPZD01000131-OPZD01000131.1-human-gut-metagenome-genome-assembly--contig:-NODE-131-length-26738-cov-2.190786_pt1 | contig 26738 bp, 32 predicted proteins | sample MGYA00242479_ERZ504495 | MGnify/ENA primary metagenome ERZ504495 (study PRJEB26092, sample SAMD00036286) | human gut metagenome | host: Homo sapiens | study: EMG produced TPA metagenomics assembly of... | reverse complement strand
CCTTATTTTAATGCCTAATTTTTAACCTGTAAAGTTTTTTAACTTTCTTCAATTTTAGTATTGACTTTTTATTTGCAGGCTAAAGTAACGAGAATGCGACGCACAATTATTCAAACGTAAAGTCTTATACCTTAACAGCGAGAAAGACTGCCGAATTGCTCCGACAGTCTCTCATTTTTTACAAGTTCTCCCTGTTCTGCCGCCGGATTTTCTCCGTACAGCCTGCACAGCCAATGCTGAAAACAAGTATCAGCAACAATATCATTTTGTTTTTTCCCAATATCCGGTTCTCCTCTCTTAAAATGGATTTTAATGGTTCTATAGCAATTCGCAGCCATCAAACAACAAATGGTTACAGATCGTTATAGTTTAACCGGATATCTCTCCATTTTATACATCCACTCAGAAACCTTTTTTTCTCATATAGACAGCAATATCATGATAAACCTGCTCCCTGCCGATCTCATTAAGAATTTCATGACGCATTCCCGGATACAGTTTCCCCTTTACATCTTTATAACCGGCCCGTCGCATAGCCCGCACTGTCTTTGCAAAATGGCGCACATTGATCAGACAGGGATCCTCAGCCCCGCTTACAAACAATACCGGCATATCCGGATTTGTACAGGAAAAATGCTCCACATCATAGGCACGCTTCATCAGTTCAAATAATGCCAGATACGCATCGTCCGTAAAAGTGAAACCACACAATTCAGATTTCTCATATTCTTTCGCCACATCAGGATCAGAACAGATCCAGGCTGTACATCTCTTATCCTTTCGGAATTTCATTGCCCCTGCACCAAATGACATTGTTTCGATAAGTTTACTTCTGTGTCTCGGTCCAAAGACTGCTTTCTCTGTCTTTGCAATGGCAACTCCCAGAGGCATGGCAGTATTGTAGCTTGGAGAACCGCACACGATCAGCATATCTACGCAGCTGTCATGTTCTGCCACAAATGCCCTCACTGCCAGCGAGCCCATACTGTGCCCCATCAGGATCAGCGGAAGTTCCGGATAGTATGCATGGATTTTCCTGTTCACTGTTCGGATATCCTGAAGCATCGCCTGTGCTCCCCCACCGTATGTAAAGCCGAGATCATCCTGATGTTTTACACTTTTTCCATGTCCTCTGTGATCATGGATCACCACCACATATCCAAGCTTTGCCAGATACTGCATAAACGGAATATATCTCTCTTTATGCTCACTCATTCCATGAACCAGCTGTACAACTGCACGATAGGGTTTCTTATCCGGTATCAGTGCCATGACCGAAATCTCAAGCCCGTCTGCTTCTGATTTAAAAGAACTCTCATACTTCATAGATCCACGCCTTCTTTCTGTATTTTCTCATAATATTATCCGCTCTAATTTCGTTACTGTTCACTCCGTTCACAGTAACTTAGCCAAAATTCATTCCAGATTGCTGCGGCAATGGAATTTTGGCTTGTATGTCTCGGGGATTTTTTGGGCATATTCATGCCAAAACACCCTCGCGGGATAGTGATGTGTGAACAGTAACCGTTATTACTATTCTCAAAAATAATCTCGTTTTCTTCATTGCGTTTTTTGCACAATACAATATAATAATTTCAGAGTTTATTTATGCAAAAAAAAAAGACGAAAGGATGTACATATGAAACACAAAAAAGACTGGTATAAAGATCTGGTGATCTACCAGATTTACCCAAGAAGTTTTAAAGATGGCAACAATGATGGAATCGGTGATCTGAAGGGAATGATTGAGAAGCTGGATTATCTGAAGGAGCTTGGCATCAATGCAGTATGGATGTCTCCTGTCTATGCTTCTCCGAATGTGGATAACGGTTACGATATTTCTGATTACTTCGCGATCATGGAAGAATTCGGAACTATGGAAGACTGGGATGCTTTCCGCGACGGTGCGCATGAACGAGGCATCGCCATTATCATGGATCTGGTTCTGAACCATTCTTCAGATAAACATAAATGGTTCCTAGAATCAAAGAAATCCCGCAATAATCCTTACAGTGATTACTATATCTGGCGTGATCCTGCACCGGACGGAGGCGCACCCAACTGCTGGATGTCCGTATTTGGCGGAAGTGCCTGGGAATATGTTCCTGAACGTGGACAATACTATCTCCATTTCTTTGCCAAAGAACAGCCGGATCTGAACTGGGATAATCCGGAAACTAAAGAGAAAATTTTTGATATTATCCGTTTCTGGAATGAGAAAGGTGTTGACGGATATCGCATTGATGCCATCAGTTATCTTGACAAAGGACTGGACGGACGTGCAGATATGAATGAACCCATTGGTACTGTAGCGTGTGTAAATCTGGAGGGAACCCACCGCTACATCCGTGAAATGGTTGCAGAAACAATGACTCCCGACAATCTGATGAGTGTAGGAGAAGTTAATATCAACAATGAACAGGATGCCATCAACTATTCCAGCGCAGCAAGCAAAGAATTTAACATGGCTATTCCATTTGTCCCTCCGATTGTTGAAATCCAGACATGGTCACCAGAGAAAATGAAACGTGATCTTAAGAAAGATTATGAAATCCTGAAAAAAGACGGATGGTGGGCAAGATTTTTAAGTAATCACGACAAACCGCGTCAGGTTTCCCTTTACGGAAATGACAGAGAATTCTGGTCAGAATCTGCAAAAATGCTGGCATGTTATCTGCACACGCTTCCCGGTACCCCCTTTGTTTTCCAGGGCGAAGAATTGGGAATGACCAATGTTGCCTTCCCATCTATCGATGATTACAATGACATTGATACCCGCAATTATTATAAAACCATGATCGAACAGGGAGCTTCTCCTGAAGAAGCACTGGCAGAATCCAGAAGTATCAGCCGTGATAATGCAAGAACGCCTATGCAGTGGAACGACAGCCCAAACGGCGGATTTTCTGAGCATACTCCGTGGCTGGGTGTCAATCCAAACTACAAACTCATTAACGCAGAAAGCCAGATGAATGATGACTGTTCTGTTTTCAGATTCTACCAGAATCTCATCGCACTGCGTAAGAAACATCCGGTAATGGCTCATGGAGATTTCAAACTCTGCTGCCCGGAAGAGGGACCGGTTATCGCCTACACCAGAAGCTGGCAGAACGAGACATGGCTGGCAGTGCATAATTTCTCTGCATCCATGCAGAAATTCCATTATGGCGCTGAAGATATTGAATTACCGTGCAACACTCCCGTAATCATTTCCAATTACGGAGAAAATGAAGTTGAATACGGAATTGGAACACTTGTACTCAAACCTTACGAAACCGTAGTATTCCAGTTACATTAAGCAACTTCATCAATACAGACAGTAAAAAGCAGAACCATTGAATCACTATCCCTCAATGGTTCTGCTGCTTTTGTGTATTTGTTTTCTATTTATTTGACTGCCATTACTTTGCATTTCTTTTTGTAAAATTGCAATACCATATTTCAAAATATGCTCTACTCCCTCTTCCAGCAGCTGCTCCTCGTATCGTCTGTCTTCTATCTGTTTTAATGCCTCTTCACTGACAGCTTCCAGATTCCCTGTTTCGGCATATTTTATTTCTATAATGATTCCTGTTTCCTGATCTTCTGTTTCTATCAGAATATCACTGTATCCATCACCTGATTCTTTATTTGATGACACACTCCAGTTCTGCTGAAATCCAAGAATTCCAAGTAAAATCCCATGATAAAAATTCTCTTTCATCTGTTTTTTTACAAAGGTATCCCGAATACTGATGGTTCTTTTCAGATAATTGTTCAAACTTTGTTCTACCACTTCGGAATTTCCATCTTTTAGTGCATTACAGAATTTTTCAAGTGCTTCTCCATTCTCAGAAACAGTTTTCTTAAAATATTCCATAATCTGTGTCAGAAAAATATTACGTATTTCCATATTAGGAATGGTAAGCATGAACGTATTTGTATCTTTTCTTTCGGTCTGTGTGAGATATCCCGTAGTAAAAAGAACACTCCACAGGTTTTCAATCGAAGCATACATATCCTGATATGTCAGTTCCTGATGAATCTCCTTTACAATTGTTTCTCCTGCTATCAGTTTCTCAATTTCCTTTCTGACCGTTCCCTTATCAGTCTCCTGAATAAAACGTTTTACCGCTTCATTACTGCTGGTATTAGACCAGTAATTCTGTGGCTGCGCCATATTATTTATACGCAATTCGTCACAATAATTTATCACATCCCAGGGACAATAAACCTCTACATTCCCAAACCGATATCCGTCATACCACATTTTTATTTCATCATAATGCTCAGAAAGTTCATAATATTCCAATATATTCTTTACATCTCTGTCCGTAAATCCAAAATATTCATCAAACTGTACATCCGCCACTGACAAAACTTTCAGATTATTTAATCCTGTAAAAATACTCTCCTTTGAGATACGCATGCAGCCTGTAAGCACAGCAAACTTCAGACTGTCATTTGTTTTTAATGCATTTTCAAACAAGTTACGGATCAGCAGAGTCATTGAATTGTAATATCCCAATTCAAATGCTTTCGCCAGAGGCACATCATATTCATCAATCAATAAGATAACTTTCTGACCATGATGTTTCTCCAGAAGTTCTGACAGAATCCTCAGACTACTACACAGAACAGATTCCTTCATATCCGGCAGAAGCAATGATTTGAACGCATCCTTATCATATTCTGTCAAACGTTCACTTTCCAGTAAATACTGGAATCTACGCGCCTCACCATTTACAATCTGTATTGCCATATCACATGCTTTTTTCATAAGTTTGCGCGCTGATACTCTTCAGGGAAATAAAAATCACAGGGAACTTTCCCATGTATTGTTCGCAAAGATAAACTTCTCTGGAAATTCTTGTTCCTTTAAAGCAGTTCTTATCACCGTTTAATTCAAAGAATGCTTTCAGCATACTCATATTCAGTGTTTTACCAAATCTTCTCGGACGTGTAAACAGATTCACCTCCGCCCAATTATCCAGAAGTTCTTTGATAATCATCGTTTTGTCTACATAGTAGAAATCTTCCGCCTGAAGCTTTGCAAAATTTTCTATTCCTATTGGAAGTTTTTTTTGACTGAATTCAATTAACATGATCCTCCCTTTTGTCCTTCGGTTCTATATACATATTATACATTGTATTTTATGTTAATCTCTATTTTCCATACTTATGTTGCTATATGTTAACAGATATAAATGAGTTGTGGATTGGATATTTGTTATTGTCAGAGCAATTTCATTATATACAACATTTTATATTGTTTCAATACATCTCATGTTACTCTTTATCGGGGTAATCTTTAATAGTTGCAGATGGTGCAAACGTTTCAATACATCTCATGTTACTCTTTATCTAGTAAGGGGACTATGCTCCTGCTCCGCGTGCAGAGTTTCAATACATCTCATGTTACTCTTTATCCGGTTCCAGAGATGATTTACTTGCCCAGGGATAGTTTCAATACATCTTATGTTACTCTTTATCTGCAGAACAAGACGCACTTGGAACATCAGTCGTTCAGTTTCAATACATCTCATATTACTCTTTATCGAAGAAACTGGAAGCGCAGAAAAAAAGTTACAGCCGTTTCAATACATCTCATGTTACTCTTTATCAAGTATGGGCTATCCTCTGGTTCTTGTGGCACTTTGGGTTTCAATACATCTCATGTTACTCTTTATCAAATTAGGATATGAAGACAGTGATATTGAATTGGGTTTCAATACATCTCATGTTACTCTTTATCTATAGCATATTACGGATGGTTCAAACATTCTGATTCGTTTCAATACATCTCATGTTACTCTTTATCGGAAAAAGCGTGTTTGTAAAGACGCAGGAAGAATATTGTTTCAATACATCTCATGTTACTCTTTATCGTATTGAATATCACGAAACTTATGGAAGAACATAGTTTCAATACATCTCATGTTACTCTTTATCCCTCGTTTTATAGGCTTTTCTTCTTCTAACAGTTTTTATAATACAGCAAAATACAAAGGATTGCAAGATTTTTACCAACCGACATCTCATTTTTATTTACTCAATCAAAACCTGGTATACCCCCGTATTTTCAATATTTTTCATTTTTTTATGAAAATCCGCCTGGTAATTTTTATAACTTTTCATTTAACTTACTTAAGGAATTCCCCTGTCATGTTTTCACACTGACAGGAGAATTCTTTTACTACAAAATCAAATCTTCTCCATTATCTTTTTTCCATTTCCAAGTACTTCTTCTCCAAACACATTATCATTCATCAATTTTATAATACACACAAAATCTTCTTCCTTATCTATCACTCGATTCAGTTCATTTCTCAATTGTATGAATTTTGATGGCGTCATGTCCCCTCTGAAAACTGATTTTTGGAAATGAGATAAATATTTTTTGCAGATTTTAAATACTTTCTGTACCCTTTTTTCTCCTACATCATAAAATAAGAATGCATAATTATAATTCAACTGTTTTTCATACATGAAATCCCCATTTTTAACACAGAAATCATTAATACCGTTACTCTTTTCTCTCTATCCTTTTTACATTCCTTCTTTAAGAGAAAATGGAACAAACTCTTTTTCTTCAAGAATATTTTTTATCAGCTTATAGCAATCCAGTTTCAATGCAGTGCGATAAGAAACTTTTCTTTTCAATTTGGGATGAAGAAATACACTTTCCAGACGATTTTCAAATGCTTCTATAAATATTTTCCGTCCCTCTTCATTCAAAATACAATAGTTTACCTTTTTTTCAAAATGCTTTTCAACCTGCAGTCTTCTATTATTGACCAAGTCAAAAATTGTTCTGAAAACAATAACTGGTTTAAACACTTCGCTCAAATCCAGACTTAATGAGAATCTGCCTTCCGATGGTTCATGTAAAAGCTTATTCTCTGGTCCAAATGTGTCTGGTAAATTGCTGCATTCCTCCCACATCTGTCAGAAAAACATCTCTCCGCCTGTTCCAAATTTTTTCTCTGTTTAAAACTCCATTTTCAAAATAGGAATCACCGTCTTTTATGAAATATATATCACCAATTGCTTCATATTCATCCCATGCGAATGTATTTCCTTTTTCTATCTGATACACAAACATTTTCATTTTACATTTTATCTCATGAAGTTTGACACGCTGTTCGCTGTAATCCATGCCCTGATCATGTAACAACGATTCATACTCCTGCCAAATCTCGTCTCCGCATATTTTTTTCAGTAACAGATAATGTAAGTGTCCTGGAAAGAAAATACATTCATCATTTCTCGCTGTTCATCTATCAGATGCATTTTGTCTGAAACTTTAGGATAAGCAAGCTGACCAACTTCTTTTTTGAAAAAATGCACTATATTATTTTTCGTTTTCGCTTTTTTTTGTTATTTCTCTCTATCTCCAGAATTTCTCCATAATAATCAGAAAAATTTTTGGTTCTCAAAATTTCCTGCATATCTGTTTTCATGACAGTAAATTCTGTGTCAACACGAATATCTCCATCTTTATACACCATTCTTGCAGAATCAAGATTAAAGAAATAAACAATTCCTTCCCCTTTACAGGAACGATTAATACGCCCCATAAACTGCTCTTCACTGTCCAGCTTTGAACAGTCTTTATATCCTATATCCATATCAATATCGACACCCGCTTCTATCACCTGAGTTGCCACCAGAATAACAGATTTCAGCTTCGAAGTTTTCAATTATTTTCTGTCTTTCCCAGATGCTGCTGTCTCCACTCATAAACAACGTTCACAGTCTATTTCTGTATCCGTTAACATACCGTAAAATTTTTCTGCACTCTTTTGCTGATAAATTCTATCAATATTTTTTCTTTCGCAGTACCTGTTTTTGCACATGTTCACACAAAATTTCCAATGTCATCTTCTGTTTCAGTAAACTATAATCAGGTATGACTCTTTCCGCAAAAACAGGATGTTTAAAGTAACTTTCTTTTTTGTGGAATCAGATTGACAGCATCTTCCTTATCATCTGTCAGTGCTTCCAGATTTGGCAAAGTTGCTGACATGATAATGATTTTCATATTAAGCAATTTCGCATACCCTTTCAAAAAGTTATGATTTCACTCCAGAGAGCATTTTTGTAACTTTGTATCTCATCCAGCACAATTACTGAATTGCATAACTGATGAAAAGCAAATACATCCTCTTTCTCATGCCCAAATAAAGTTTTAAACCAAGTCACATGTGTAGATAAAACAATTGGATAGTTCAAAAACTGTCTGTCAAGAAGAACTTTCTGATAGAATTTTTTGTCTTATCCTCATACTCGTCTTTCTCTTCTTTCATAGGTACCAGTGAATTTACCACAGCAATCTGGTTCATAATATCTTTCTGATTTCCAAATATTTTCCCCAGATTTTCAATATTCTGATCTACAAGCGTGTTAAACGGATAAATGTAGAAAATTTTATTGATATTCTTTACTTTCTTTATAATCTGAAAGCTGAGGTTCAATGCAGTATTGCTTTTCCCTGCGCCTGTAGGTTCTTCCAGATAAAATATGTGGTCATTGATATGTTCTTTTAATGTATTTTCCGCATCCAGAAACATTTCTGTTCTTAAATCATTGATTACATCCGCTTTTTTCTTTTTCACCAGCCTTTCTCTTCTCTGTGGATATTTTGTTTTTTCATACTCCCGAATACTTTGTTGTGTTCCCGTTTTTTCATATGCCTGTATAATATTTGAAATATCATCCAGTTGTCCAAAAGCTTTCAATTTTATCCCGTTCATATAGTCTGATGTGGCATAATAGTCAACAGCTACCAAAAGTGAAAACAGCAGTCTGGTATATCCAAATAAATATACCTGACGGGAAGCATCGTCCCCTGATATTCTTTCAAGCATATCCTCCTGTTTATCTTTTTTCAAATACACCTTCTTTCTTACTTTCTGATTTTCATTTTCTTCTTTCCACTTTTTCAGCCATTGCTGTGCATGCCACCCTAATACTGTACCCTCTGTATCATTCAGACTTGCAAAGCTGTCCAGATATGTCTGAAAATCAGTAAGTGCCCCATGATGTTTTGCTATTAAAAATGAGTGAATATATGCAAGATCTCTTAAACTTTTTCTTTCTTCCAGATTTTCTATTTGAGAAACTCGATCAAGGAAATAATCCAGATACAAAACTGAAGACAAAATAGAATGTTTACTTCCTACACTGTTATCCGGCCTTGCCTTTCCTTTCAATTCATAATTTCCCATATTTTTTCCTGGAATCTTTGGATTAATTTTTCCGATATCATGAAAAGTGATAACATTGTCTCTCATTGTTTCAAAAAAATGGATTCCTTCCCGACTCATATCGGAAAAATACAATTTTTCAAACTGCTCAAAGACTACCTGTATCTGTTTGTGCTCTACTATTTTCTCATAATATTGCTGGCATAATTCTGTATGCTCTATTAGTGTTTCTTTCTGTCTTTGCTCCATGCTCTTCTTTTCATTGCCAGTTCTATGTGCATAACAATGCACAACATCTTTCTGTACTTCTGTTAAATCAATAAATTCAATATTCAAAGAAATCCCCCTTTACGACAGAATCCCGCAAAAAGGCTGCGGGATTCTGTCTAATAAAATACAAGCATATGATCTTCTGTTTTAAAAATTTTTTTTCCTTTCAAAGTCACTTTCATATTTGTAAAACAAAACGTTTCATACTGATACAAATTCAAATGGCTGTCTATTCCGACGGGAAGCTTTTCTTCATATTTAAACTCCGGAACTCCTCTTCATCTTCATACTCTTCCTCTTCTTCATCAGCAATTCCCAGTTTTCCATCTTTTTTCTCATAAAGGCAAGATAAAACTACATTTTCGCATGTTACCACATCCAGTTCCACAACTTTTGCAGCACAGATATCCGCCAGATGGTCATTTTTTCCCATATATGGGATATATACGCATTTCTTATCCAGAATCATCTCTGCAATCTTATCCGCTTCCCGGGAATCTAAAAGAATATAGATATCCCATACCGGATTCTCCAGCCACTGCTCTCTTACGATCAGATTTCCTCCCAGTTCCTGGGATGCATATCCTACTGTGTTATTAAACATCTGTACTTTCTTCTGTATATATCCCTGAGAGTTTCGCGGTACAACAGAAACTTTCAAATCTTTAATTTTTCATAAAACTCCGGATACGTTCCTGTACAGCCATAACCTTTGTACCCTACAATAGCTCCAAGTATGCCTAAAAGCGCAACTCTATGGATTTGTCCATATGTAAAATAAAAGTAAGCATTCACTTCCGGCTTTTTAAAAAAGGCATTTTTTCCACTGAGAGTAAATTTCAAAGCCCGCATAAATCACACCTCTTCTTGTGTAATAATATTAAATATCTTCGCCCCTTCAATTTCTCCTTCAAGTTTTGTTGTATACGGATTATAATAAATTTCTACATTTTTAATCCTTGTTTTAAGCACCTGTAAAAGCTCAGCACACTGTTCCAGATTAATTATGTTTTTTTCCTCTCCTTTATCAAAAGAAATATATTCTGTCAGATTCGGAAGATATAAGTCTGATTCTGTTTCAACAAAAAGTGCAAACTCATTTTCACATCCTTCTTTTGCATTTGTGGCAAATGCTGTGGCAGATACTAATGCTGTTCTTTTAAAATTCTGGTAATCTTCCTCTGTGTACCCATCTGTAACTCCCAGCTCCTTAAACTCTTTATATGCCAGAGGATTAATCACAAATGGATAAAAATAATGCGCTTCATTGCTGGTGATTTTAGTTCCAAGCGTTGAGTTTTTTGCTTCTTCATCCTTCTTATCATCTTTACTTGAATCCCTGAACGGTGACAATATATTCTGCTCTTCCGAACAGGTATCTGCATATTTATTGAATCCCTGACCAAATTGAACAGCACCCGTAATAGATATGTTATTTTTTGCTTCTGCAAAAGTTGCACCAAAGTTTTTTACATCTACTGCTGAGAACAGATTTTTTAAAGTTTTCTGTGGATTCTTTTCCACCTTTTCTCCAAAGATATATTCATAACGCTCTCCCAATGAACGTGGCACCAAAGATACCAATGAAGCATCTTTTCCGCCAAATTTCATTGATTTAATATACAGAACTTTTTTCCTTCATTATCCCACATTTTTTCATCGGATACTTCAAGGCCTTATCACTTCCAAATACCAGGCCATCAGATGTTGTTTTGGGATATCCGGAAAAATCTGCATTCCAGTTTGCCATAATAGAAGAGATGCCTAATATTCCATGTACTCGTTTATTCATTTACCTGTTCCTCCATATTCTTTTTCTGATATAAAATGTTATTATTAATATATCCCGCAATCATAGAATTCTGATCTGTTTTTTTCTGCTTTTGTATAATTGCAGATCATTGCATAAAGATTATTAAACCATGTTCCTGAACAATTCAGCTGGTAATTATATTTTATAAAATACTGGCGCAGTTTATCTTTTAAAGCCTGATTATTCTTTATGTTAAAGAAAGGATTCGCCAGAGAATGTTTCTTATCCTTTGCCTTACTGAGAGAAATAAAGTAATTCACAAGCTGTCCGACTGCATAATAATATTCTTCATCACTTGTAATCTGCTCTGTCTCTTTACTCTGTATCTTTCTTCTTAATTCTTTTCGTATTGACTCATAATCCGTACTCATTGGCTCTCCTCCTGAAAAATATTCTTCCAGTGAACACTTCAGATTAAACTGTTTCACAGCCTTGGAAATATATCCGTTTTTTATAGAATCTTTTATCATGTTCACACTGACTTTAGATAAAATTCCTGAAATATTCTGTGTTTCATTCTTATATAACCATGCAAAAATTGCGTCTCTTGACCATATCAGATTTCGTGCTGTCTCACCGGAAATCTGCAATTCATCAACAGGTGTGAAATAATTCGTAACCAGCCATTTTGAAAACAGGATTTCATTAAGTAAACTCTCCATCTGTCCGACAGTTCCGTAATCCCTGTAGAGTTCTTCCTCTGTTTTTCTGTCGAATACATTTATATATTGAAAACGCTTTCGCAGATGATAACGGTAATCTACAATAACATCCTGATGCATGATCTGCACTTCTTTTCCTTTCTGCACATACAGATAATAGCCTGTGAAATCTTTCTGCATCTTTTTCTTACTTTTGAAAAAGCACTGATTTCTCCTTTTTCCGGATCAATATAGATATTTACTTTTTCCTGCAGACGCCTGATTGTACAGGTAATCAAAAAAAATTTCCTCTGCAAAAACTGCATCTTCTGCAGTAATCATATATGGCAGCTCTGTCTTTCTTGTTTTATGTGCCATATATGGTTTCTTCTGGTTCATTCCCAGATTGTCGTTAGGAAGTCCCCATATTTTCCCATCTATTTCCTGATTATAATCATTCTTATTAAAGATTTTCGTAATCAGATATCTCTGTTCTTCCTGTATATATCGTTCTTCTGTATCTTCAAAGAAGATTTTCAGATAATTTTTTCCTGACAGGGAAATTCCCGTATCTTCCAAATACTAAAATATGCTTCTTTACCCAATCCCGACCACATTCCAGTTTTTCTACATTAATTTCGTCAATCTGAGCAGCAATATAGTCATACATTTGTCTGTCTTTTGACTTGGCATATTTCTTTTCTGGATTTTTTAATACATCAAAATATCGGTCAATTGCCTCCTGATTTAATTTCCCGTTACCCAGACTTTCCTGCTTCACCCAAAATGAAAGGTAATTATTTGAATGAATAACTTTCTTTGGATCTACAGGTTTATCCATGCTTACTAACCTGCTGTGATAATCAAAAAACACATTTCCCATAATATCTCTGCGAAATCCCCTCCATTTGTTTTGCCTTCTTGTTAAATTTCAAATCCATCTGGCATGCGATAATTCCATCAGAATTCACACTGATATAACACCCATCTGCCGGAATATAGGAATCCAGAATCAAAGCATCTTCTGCCCTGCCTTTTTTCTTTTTACCTGTTGCATTTGTCTTTTTGAATACTTCAAGACAATCCTTCAGCACATACTCACCCTCTTTACTTTTTATATAGCAGTTTATTATTACCATAAATCATATGGCTATCCCACAGGTCAGTTCCAACAAGCACTGATCAGAACCACCTGAAATTGCAAAACCCAGCTCCTCTGCTGTTTAATTCACAAAGTCCTACACCTAATATGAAATATGCAAGTTTCTGACTCTTCTCATCATCTGCAATCTGAAGACTTAATTTATCACCTAACAAACTAATACGTTTATACTTGCAACTAATTGGATGTCTGTTTAAAAATGTAATATTTGTATATAAGGGAAAATCTTCTTCGATCTGCTCTCCTGTAAATGAATTATACTTCTTCACTAAATTAGAAAACAATCTTTCTTCATATTCATCAAGACTCATATAACTTCTCCAGTATCCTTCGTCTGACTTCATAATAACCGGACTCAGCGTATATATTTCGCTTATCATTTTGTGCGGAATAATACGATTCTCAACAGTTAAGCCTTTCATTTTCTGTGTATAGTGATTTTTTAATACCTCTGAAAAGTATCTCGCAAGAATCGGTTCTACAGTTCGTACAGTTAAGGTATAAATCTGGTCTTTTTTATATGTCATGCCGCGTTCCAACGGCCACAGAGTCCCTACACTGTAGAATTTGTAACAATTTGTCTCATGAAAAGAAATTAAACTCTCATTCTGACACAGTGCTGAATCCACAAATTTGCTACTGCATTCTGTAATTCCTTAAATGGAATATCCTGCAGCAGATAAAGCTTCACTCTCATTTCATATACATTTAGTTTTTGCTCCACAATACCCTCCCAATATTTTTCAACGTAAATATTTGTTTATTTAGTTATAAAGTAACACGTTTGCTTTGTTCTATCAAGCTGAATCTTTTTACTTTTCTAAAAATTTATTTGCAATATCTGTTAATTTATAATAAAATACTCGTAACTGTTCAGCACCTTTACAGTTACAAATCCAAATCTACTGAGACTTGTTTGCAACGATAGAATTTGGGAACTTCATTAAGAATAACATAGCTATGTATTGAAACACGTATATATTTGTTTCTATTTATCAAGTGTAACATGTGATGTATAACAAAAATCCCTGACAGAAATTTTAACTGATCATCAGTTTTTAATTTCTGTCAGGGATTTTTATTTATTATTATCCAATCGGCTCGAAGTCTACAGCTCCATGTTTACACAATGGACAGATATAATCTTCCGGAATCGATTGCATCACCTTCGTAGATATATCCGCAGACTTTACATACAAATCCTTTCTTACCTTCTGTTTCAGGTTTCGGTTTTACATTTTTCTGATAATAGGTGTAGCTCATTGTCTCCTGGTCACTTACCACGCGGGCTTCTGTCACACTGCAGATGAACATTCCGTGAGTTCCCAGATCTACATACTGCTCTACTTTCAGGGACATAAATGCGTTGATATATTTGTCCAGGAATATCAGTCCGTTATCAGAACGATTCACCTTCTGTCCCGCAAATTTATCCACGCTTCTTCCACTCTGGAAACCAAACTGTTCAAATACAGAGAACGGAGCTTCTACAGAGAGACAGTTTACATTCATCACCCCTGTCTGCTTGATAACATGGTGAGAATAATTTGTCTTATTGATATTAACTGCAACGCGGAACGGAGAGTCTGTCAGCTGGGTAACTGTATTGACGATCAGTCCGTTATCCTTTTTACCGTCATTTGATGTCACTACATAGAGACCATAACCAATGCGGAATAATGCTGTCATATCATTTTTATTTGCCAGTTCATCATTCTTTGCAATATATTCCTTACAAAGCTCGGAAGCCATCGCTTCCATCTGATCTCTGTTTTCCTGATTTACTGCGGACATAATCTTCACTGTGGTGTCCAGCCAGTTGATCTTCTTGCATTCAGAAAGCATATTTTTCATTACTTTTGCTGCCAGAGGTGCCCAGGAACCGTTTTCAATAAGGCCCACTGTGCGGTTCTGGAAATTATGCTCTGCCAGACGGGTAATAAAGTCATTCATAAACGGATAGATTCCTGCATTATAGGTAGTTGTTGCCAGTACCAGCTTACTGTAACGGAATGCATCACTGAGTGCCTGAGACATATCATCTCTTGCCAGATCATAAACAACTACCTTCGGACATCCCTTGCTTTTTAATTTCTCCACAAACTGATTGATTGCTTCTTTGGTATGTCCGTATACAGAAGTATATGCAACTACGATTCCTTCTTCCTCCGGTGTGTAAGAGGACCAGGTATCATAGAGGCTGATATAATGTCCCAGATTTTCTGTAAGTACCGGACCATGTAACGGACAGATGATCTGAATATCCAGAGTAGCTGCTACTTTCAGAAGTCTCTGTACCTGTGCGCCATATTTACCAACAATACCGATAAAATATCTTCTTGCTTCATCATCCCAGTTTTCTTCCACATCCAGAGCACCGAACTTACCAAATCCATCTGCTGAAAAAAGAACTTTATCTGTACTGTCATAAGTCACCATAACCTCCGGCCAGTGTACCATTGGTGCAAATACAAAAGTAAGATTGTGGTTTCCCAGGCTCAATGTAGAACCATTCTCTACTTCCAGTTTCTGCCCTTCCAGATCCAGTCCGAAGAAATTCTTGATCATTACAAATGTCTTCGCATTGGCTACTACTGTAGTGCCGGGATATACTTCCAGAAAGTTCGCTACATTTGCTGCATGGTCAGGCTCCATATGCTGAACGATCAGATAGTCCGGCTTACGTCCGCCAAGTGCCTGTTCAAGATTATCCAGCCATTCATGTTTGAAATTGGCATCTACAGTATCCATAACTGCAACCTTGTCATCCAGAATCACATAGGAATTATATGCCATTCCGTTTGGCACTGCATACTGTCCCTCAAACAAATCTACCTGATGGTCATTCACTCCGACATATTTAATGGTATCTGTAATCTTCATATTTCTGCCCTCAATTCTTTCTTTATAGTATATCGTCTGTCCGTTACTATTCAGCAATCTGCTGTCACTCAACGTTAATAAGTTATAGTTGCTATGCATTCTTAATTTGTTTATGTTTTATATTATACTATTTTAATCCAATTTTCAAGTCCTTTTGGTAATTTTTTTCATTTATTTATGAGGTTTTGTTATTGTTCACACACCACTGTCCCGCGAGGTGTTTTGGCATGAATATGCCAAAATCCCGAGACATACAAGCCAAAATTCCATTGCTGCAGGCAATCTGGAATGAATTTTGGCTACGTTACTGTTCACTCCGTTCACAGTAACGAGATTTTTCATAGAGTCAGGTGGATATCCTCAATTGAAGCAGGGCTTACTTAATTGGGTTAATTTACAGTATTCTCTGAAATTATTACGAGTATACTCAAAAAACAGCAGAACAGATACAAATTATCCATCCTGCTGACGTTCCTTCCATAGCAATCTGCGTAAATAATACATTGATCCAGTTCAGTAGAATTTCACGCTCTGCTGAACCACATCACCATTCATTATTTTCCAAAATTGCAATACTCATAATGTAGTTATAATCTTATACAATGCTTCCACGCTGTACGGCAGTATCCTCTCATCCAATTGAAATTTCGGATGATGCAGAGGATGATTTTCTCCTGGTATTCCCGCAAGAAATACTGTGAAAAGTCCTCTGGTTTCTCTAAAATATCTGTATGCGTTGTCACCGGAAAGAAACAGCTCATCTTCTCCTTCCAGGACAAACTTATCCCCCGAATACTTCTTCACCCACTGCCTTTGCTGTCTCTGTAAGTTCCTCATCATTGGCAAAACGCATATACCGGATCTTTTTGGAAATTCCATACGGATCTGTGTGCCAGTCTGCTTTTCAATTTCCTGCAGATTTCTCTCCAGCTCGTGCTCAAGTGCCATGTAAGTTTCTTCATGAACTGCGCGTATATTTCCGTTTAATACCACATGGTCTGCAATAATATTCGTATATTCACCGCCATGGATCGTACCCGTACCCACAATATATTTTCCTGCATCCGGATGCTGTTTTCCAAAACTTTCATTCAGATCATGAATGGCACTTATCACTTGAGCAGCTGCATAAATTGCATCAATCCCCTTATCCGCTTCACACCAGTGACTGGATTTTCCATGAACATGAATCTGCATACTGTTGATCATGGAAGATGCCTGTCCCTGATGCACTGCCATTCCAAATGTCATGTCCGCTGCGTAATGAAACATCAGAAATGCATCTGCTTTCGGATTCTCTAATGCTCCGGCCTGAAGCATTCTTTTTGCACCTTCACCAATCTCCTCTGCAGGTTCAAAAAGGAACCGGAGCCTGACCGGAAAACTTTCCTGCATTCTTTGCTCTTCTGCCACAATTTTTGCAAGGATCAGTGCTGCTGCCAGGATCATATCGTGACCGCAGGCATGCATACATCCCTGATTTACTGATGCATATGGTAGATTTGTCTGCTCCTGTATGGGCAATGCATCCATCTCCGCCCTGAGTACAACCAGTTTCTCCCTGTTTCTCAGAGATGGAAGTTCCGCGATCAATCCTGTAGGTTCTATCGGCACAATCTCATATCCCAGTTTCTCCAGATATTTCCGGATATATGCAGACGTCTCCACTTCCTGAAGTGCCAGCTCCGGATGTTGATGAAAGTAATGTCTCAATGTGATTAATTCTTCCGTATATTTTTCTATATTCATCTGTTTTCCAACCTTTGTTCTCAGGGATTACCATTTCATCTTCCGACATACTCAAAACCGCATTCGGACGTTCCAGGCAGAACTTCTGTATCTCTTCCAGAAATCTCTGACCGTATTTCTTTAGCTTATTCTCGCCCACACCGGAAACCTCCAGCATTTCTTCTTCATTTGATGGACATTTGATGCACATATCTATCAGCGTCTTATCACTGAACACGATATATGGAGGCATGGCTTCCTCTTTTGCAATTTCCAGACGAAGTTTCCGCAGGGCTTCGAATAAATCGTAACCTGCTGCCGTAAGCGCATCTGTACTGCGTTTTCTGACAGATTTCTGGGGCTTTTTCTTTTTATCCGGTTCTTTTTCCTCGTAAGTACGCATGATCACGTGAGTATTTTCATCTCTTAGCGGAGAAATATCGCCCAGTTTCAGCACACTGTAACGTTCCTGTGTCTGATAGAGATATCCCATCTCAGTCATCTGGCTGATCAGTGCCCTGAGTTCTGCCTCACTGTGATCATTCAATGATCCATAAGATTTATACTTATCTGTTCCAAGTTCCCTCAACCGGGCTCTCTTAGCCCCCAGCAGAGTACCAAGCACAATTGTCAGTCCATACCTTCCTCTCGTCTCAGCCACACAGTTCACTACCCACTTCGCCTCTCTGGTCATATCTGTCTCATGGTATTCTCTGTGACAATTTCCACAATTATCACAGGGACCGAAGGTCTTTTCACCGAAATACTCCAGAATATAATTTCGCAGACATCCTGTTGTTTTACAATATCCTTCCATGATCTGAAGCCTTCGTATATCCCGCTGACGAATGAGAAATTCATCCTCTTCATCCACATCGGAAAAATCTTTGTTATCCAGAAGCATTCGGTCGATCATCACATCCTGTGCAGAAAACAATAGAACGCACTGGGAATTCTCTCCATCACGCCCTGCACGTCCTGCCTCCTGATAATAATTCTCCATACTCTGCGGCATATTGTAATGGATCACATATCTCACATTGGATTTATCAATCCCCATTCCAAATGCATTTGTTGCAATAATAACGGGGGTTCTGTCGTAAATGAAATCATCCTGATTCTTTTTTCTGGTTTCATTATTCAGTCCTGCATGATATCTGGTAACAGCAACTCCTTTTTGGAAAAGCAGTTCAAAAAGATTGTCCACATTTTTTCTTGTAGAGCAATAAATAATCCCGCTCTCTGTTGGATGTCTGTCTATGTAATCCATCACAAAATCGTCTTTTTCGCCGGATATTTTCCACGCTGTAATATAAATTCTTTCTGTCAAACCCGGTGATCACTACTTTCGGATCTTCCAGATTTAAAGTACAGAGAATGTCGTTCTTTACTTCCTCTGTTGCAGTTGCGGTAAAAGCACTGACGATCGGACGACCGGGGAAGATTTTTTACAAAGTCTACGATTTTGACATAGCTTGGTCTGAAATCCTGGCCCCACTGTGAAATACAATGTGCCTCATCCACTGTCACCATGGAAATCTCCACCTGTCTGGCAAATTCCAGAAACTCATAATTTTCCAGACGTTCCGGTGCAACATAAATAATTTTGTATCTTCCTCCTGCTGCCAGGTACAACGCCTTGCTAATCTGACTTTCCGACAGTGAAGAATTGATAAATGCGGCATGTATTCCCGCTTCATTCAAAGCCTTTACCTGATCCTGCATCAGTGAGATCAGAGGAGAAATTACAATCGTAATTCCTGACAGCATCAGTGCCGGTACCTGATAACAGATGGATTTTCCTGCTCCTGTCGGCATGATTGCAAGCACATCCCGGTGTTCCAGAATGGACTCCACAACACTCTCCTGCCCTTCTCTGAATGTATCATATCCAAAATAAGTCTTTAAGGTTTGTACTGCCTGTCTGTTCACCTGAAGCCTCCCTCTGCATTTTAATCTATTTTAATCTCTTTTTCAGCTCCTGAATCAGTTCGGAATAGTCTCTGTGCTGCATCTTCGGAAATGCCTTGATGATACGCCCCTGACCGACAACGGTATGATTGGTAATAGAACTGGACAGTTCCTCAAACTGAGCCTGAAGCTCCGCTCTTTTTATACGAAGCATTTCGATAGATTTTTCTCGCTGTGCGGCAGTTGCATCACGCAGTTCTGCTGCTGCAAGAGTTGCCTGAACCTTTCCTTCTCCCACTTTCTGTGCTGTGCCAATCGTAGTCGTAGCCAGTGTATCACTCAGTTTATCACTTACAATTCTCAAATCTGAGCGAACCTTATCCAGTCTGGTAAGCTTTTTATTCAGTCCCTGGATCACTGCTACCGTCACAATAAAATCTGTCAGATACACAGCATACAAAACTGCTATCACAATCCACTCCCAGGTTGCAGGTGTATGTAACGCATGTGCCTCTACATACTTCTGGAAAACTTTTACTACCATAACGATAGCCAGTCCCCAGATCAGAGAAAACTCCAGGCAAATGTAGCCATGAAAATTAAAGGGTTTATCTGAATAATCCCACCATCTTGCGTGGAAACACACATCCAGCAGCCAGCCTGCAACCAGCTCCACCGCAGTTGCCAGAACAATCCAAACACAAAAATCATTCCATCACTCATCTGACGCCCGCTGCCCTGAATTGTATTGAGCAAAGCAAAAAACAGAAAGCACCCCAAATCCATATACCGGGCAAACCGGTCCATTCAGGAAACCTCTGTTTATAACTTTTCCCAACGCTACTGCATGAAAAATAACTTCAACAACCCAGCCGCCAAAAGAATAAATAAGAAAATACAGACATATCTGAAAATACGTCATTCCACAAATCATTCGTTGCTCCTCCTTGCTTTCATCAAACCACTTTTCATATCCCATTATCACAGTTCAAACAGAAAACTTACCCCAGACTGTTTTGTAATGTACTGATCAGTTCCTCTATAACAATTGGTTTGGATAGAAATCCATTCATACCACATGCCAGTGCTTTCTTTTTGTCTTCGTCAAAAGCATTGGCAGTCATGGCAAGAATTGTAATTCCCGCCAGTGAAGGATCATCCAGTGAACGGATCCGCTCAGTAGCCTCATATCCGTTCATTACAGGCATCTGCACATCCATAAGCACCAGATCATAATCACCTGGTGTTGAATTCTTAACTTTCTCCACAGCCTCTGCTCCATCTTCCGCTGTATCAACCCGAAAACCATATTCACTAAGGAGCGCTACTGCAATTTCACTGTTCAGTTCATTATCTTCCACAAGCAGTATGCGCCTGCCTCTGAAATCTAAATCTGCTGCCGGAAGAATATTATCCTCTGCCCCGGCCTGCTTCTGGCCGATTGCAGCCATCAGAGTCTCTCTGATATCTGACATAAACATAGGCTTGGCACAGAACGCAGTCACCCCTGCTGCCCTGGCTTCCACTTCAATATCTGACCAGTCGTAAGCAGTCAGGATAATGATCGGCGTATCATCACCAAGACTGCGGATCTGACGGGTAACTTCAATGCCGTTCATATCAGGCAGACGCCAGTCAATAATATAAGCATGGAATGCATCCCCCATTTCCACAGACTGCCGTGCACGGAGAACAGCCTCCTTACCGGAAAGTGTCCATTCCGAACGCATTCCACCTTCACAAGCATCTTTGTCACACTGTCACAGGTATTGAAATCATCGTCTACTACCAATGCTTTCAGACCTTCCAGCTCTGCGATTTTCTCTATACGGTGGTTCTCAGGCTGAATCCGCAATGGCAGACGGATAATAAATTCAGTACCTTTGCCCTGTTCTGTCTGAACCTCAATGGTTCCGCCCATCATATCCACGATGTTCTTGGTGATAGCCATACCCAGTCCTGTACCCTGAGTCCTGCTTACAGTGGAAGTCCGCTCTCTCTCAAAAGGAGAAAAGATCTTCTGTACAAATTTCTGACTCATGCCGATTCCGTTATCCTTTACCCGGATTTCGTACAGTTCACAGCCTCTCTGTGTACCCGGATACTCTCTCAGCCGGACAGAAACGGTTCCGCCTGCAGGAGTAAACTTGATCGCATTGGACAAAAGATTCAGCAGTACCTGATTCAGCCTGGTCTTGTCACAATAAACATCCTCATTGGTAACATCCATGACATCCATGTAAAGCTCTAACTGTTTCGCATGGATTTGTCCGCTGATAATGGTTTTCAGATCATGAAGAACCTCTGACAGACTGACTTCCGTCTCTTCCAGATGGATTTTCCCGCTCTCAATACGGCTCATATCCAGGATATCATTGATCAGTGAGAGCAGATGATTACTGGAGGAAAGAATCTTACCCAGATAATCCCGAACCCTTTCTTTATCATCAATGTTGCTTACAGCCAGTGTAGTAAAACCAATGATCGCATTCATTGGTGTACGGATATCATGAGACATATTGGAAAGGAAGGTGCTCTTTGCCTTGTTTGCAGTCTCCGCAGCGCGGACCGCCTCAGAAAGGGCCTGATTCATTTTTCTATCAGAGGTACGATCTGACAGAACCAGGATATATTTCTTTTTTCCGTTTACCTCGCTGCCCATTGCAACGTTATGAAACCAGCGGTGTTCTCCTGTTTTCTGATGAACATATTCAAGATCCCATTCCTGCTGCTCATGAACCTGGATTTCTTCCAGATACTTCTTCTCCGGATCTTCAACGTCCCCGGGATGCAGTTTCCCAAGGACACAAATATCTTTACGAATCTGTTCTACTGTAATTCCCAGCAGTTTTTCCACATTGGGACTGACGTAATCTGCCTGATATGTTTTTGCATCCAGCATCAGGAAAAACGTCATCTACATTCATTGACAGCTTTTGAAACAATTCGTCCCTGTACAGGATCTCCGTATCCTTTCTCTTCAGGTTTACCCTGTTTTTCCGGAGAATAATTCCAATAAAAAAAAGACCGGCAATACACACCGCTACTGCACTTACAAGCAGCACAGTGCTACGCTGCAGAACATTCATACTTGCATTGACGATATCAGCCTGGACAAGTCCCAGAAAGATCCAGTCCTGAGGTTTGGATTTCTCATAGACCAGATAGTAATCCTCTCCATCCAGATTTATCAGCATTGCATCTGTATGTCCTTCCTTAAACTCTTCTGAAAGCTTAAGGATCTCTTTTTCAGACAGAGTAGAATGTTCTCTCAGAATCCCAAAGAAATTATACACCTCTCCCCATGCCTCAGAAGAATGATCCACAACAACACGGCCATCCGGATGAACCACATAACTCTGGGCATTTCCATTGAAAGCAGAAATATTCAGCACATTTACGATATCAGAGTTTTCATAGGCAATGGCAATGGCATCATATTCAAAGCCCTGATAACTTCCATGAGGCCTGGGAGTGGCAAAACAAGGAGCTGGGATTTTCCGGGAACTGTTGCATTGGTTATCACATCATTTCCCTGCCGGATCTCCTCTTCAATGTTTCCTGTAATCCAAGGTACCCGGTTTCCCTGTCGCCATCTTGTAATCCCCGTCAGCTGACAGAAAAAGAAATCTAAGAATCCGGCATCTTCCTGCGCTTCTTTATATAATTACGAATTTCGTCTTCGCTGGAGGTATTCTGCAGATTCTCACCCCACATATGAAGATAGGTCAGATTCTTATCTGTCAGTTCTCTCAGCATGTTATCAGACTGATGAAAAAACTTCCGTCAGATGAAGAAACACTTTCCTCAATAAACAGTTTTTCGATACAAAATCCAAAAATATCGGAAAAACCATCAGAAACAATTCCCAGTAAAACAGCTGTAAAGACAGCTATCTGGAATGGTTTTCCCATGACGGGTTTCTTTCTGCCTTTATTATGATTCTTAACATCCATTCTTCTCACCTCAGAGTAATGTAGTCTTCAGGCTCTGCAAGAATGGCATTACCATCTGAAACATATGTTGTCCAGGTATCTTCCACAGAGGTATCCCCTCCATCAAATACAATATTTTCCTCTGCTGGATAAGCTTCCATATATTGTGGTGCTGCAAGGCAGGTCACAGTAAAAGTATCCTTGTCCTGAATCTGTTTTTCCATTCTTTGTAACTTTACTCAATGTATAACCTTATCCGTTTCCCTGATTTCTACAGAAATACCGCTGAACACAGGCAGAGAGCCGCGGTTAAAGGGGATAAAGCCTCCCTGGTAGCCTTCTACAAGTTTCTGACCTTCCTTCAGTTCTGCCCCGCTCATCTCACTGCTGTAAGCGGAAAGCTCGTTTGGCATAATCATGTTGCCTGCCATTTTTCTGTATAACCGGCCTTCAGTACATTTCCTGTAAAGCTGTTTCCTGTTGCAATCAGCACATCCGTCCCATAAATACCGCGCAAAGTGTTTGCCATAACAGAATAGGCTTCATTGCCTCCGCTGGTATGGAAACGATTGGAATAAGTTTTCTTTGAATCCAACACAATATCCTCAGAAGTGGATTTTTCTTCAAGAAGCTGGGAATTAAATGACTGATAAGCCTGCTCTGCATTATATTCTCCTGAGATCATCTTAGACACCACATCCCTGGAAATGGAAAAAAGTCATTTGACGCAATACGGATATACATATGGTTTTCTTCGATCACAGGTTTCACATCCTTCAGATATTCCGTAAGCCGGAAATCCACATCCTGGCTATAGCTTAACAGATCCTGCCCATCATAAATGATCCGGTTCTGCGCATCCTCTGAAAGCATTGTGTTCAGTACCTTCATTGCTTTCTGCCGACGTGTTTCATCCTTTGTCAGGTCACGGTTTAAAGCTATCTGGAAATATGGTGTAGTCATCAGCCACTTTTCGCCGTTCTGCTGAAAGAATGGCAGGAATGTTGTGTTAATGCCCTGATCCTGGAACATTTTTACACCGGCAGAACTGCCGAAATACATGGCAAGCTTACCACTTTTGTACATCTCAACCACATCATCATAATTCATATCCAGATCATCCTGGCTCAGCCCTGTATCCTGAATAAACTGCTCCATACGTTCAAAAGCCTCCGGCCAGACAATACTGTCCAGACCTTCTCTCTTTGCATTGTCCGGGTCACTGTAGATGGTACGCCACTTACGTCCATCCACAGAAGACAGCTCTGATGCAGACAGACCCTGCAGTGTTTCCATACAGGTATAATCATAGTAATAGTCTGCAGTAAACCCACGGATACCCACCTCATCAAATGCCTGGCAGGCAGAAACGAAGCTTTCATAATCCGTTGGAAGAGGAATATCATACTTTTCAAAAAGATCTTTGTTCACTACAAAGCCATGGGCATCTGCACACACAGGAAGCCAGTTTACACTGCCATCCTGATTTTTGAAATTGTTAAGGTAGGTATCATAGACAGCACCTGCAGCATTGGTTGTGGAAAGATCCATCAGACTGTCCTTCAGGGGGCTTGCATCATGGAGGGAAAACCTGCAGCAGGTTATAATATCCGGCAATCCGCCGTTTTCATTCAGAAAACGATAGAAATCCAGATCATTATTGCCTACTACAAATTCAACGTTGATATCCGGAAGCTGTTCCTGGATGTATGGCGCATATTTTTCATACAGCTTTGTGCTCCATAAATACACTGTGATGGTTTCTGCATCTTCTTTTTCCGCACTTTTCCCGCCGCAGCCAGACAGAAGTGATACGGCTGTCACCATCGCCAAAAGCACAGAAACTAACTTGTTCCATTTTTTCTTTTTCATTATAACTTCTCCCTCTGATTGCGTTTTACTAACTCATTGATCACTTTTACTAATAATTTCCCATCAACAGGCTTGGCAATATGTTCATCCATTCCTGCTTCCTTTGCTCTCATTTTGTCCTCAGTGAACACGTTTGCTGTCATGGCAATGATCGGTATCACTTTTGCATCCTCTCTGTCCAGAGAGCGGATCATCTTTGCTGCTTCATATCCATTCATGACAGGCATCATAATATCCATAAGAATAGCATCAAATTCTCCAGGTCTGCTTTTTCTGAATATGTCAACAGCCTTCTGTCCATTCCATGCTTTTGTCACCACAGCGCCTTCATTCTGAAGCACAAATTCTGCAATCTCCATATTCAGCTCATTATCCTCTGTCAGAAGAACATGGAGCCCCTGGATAGAAGTTTCTGTTTTTTCTTCCGTTTCATTCCTGTCCTTCATATCTGCATCAATCTGGAATGGAATCCGGATCACAAATGTAGTCCCTGTGCCTTCTTTACTTTCAAAGGAAATGGTTCCGCCCATTTTCTCCACCAGTTTTTTGTAATTGGCATTCCCAGTCCTGTTCCGGCGAATTTTGTGCGGCTTCCTGCATGTTCCTGTGCAAATGGTTCAAAAATGCGTTTCTGGAATGCCTCTGTCATTCCAATTCCGGTGTCTCTGCAGACAAATTCCAATGTGGGCATTGCTGTCTGTTTCGATGGGATTTCCCGACAGCTGATATAGACATATCCGTTTTCTTTGTTATATTTCACCGCATTGGACAAAATATTCATCAGAATCCGTTTCACATGCACCGGACTTCCAATAAGATTCCAGTGTGTAACTTCTTTCTCTTCCCAAATGATCCGGATGTTCTGCTCCGCAGCCATATGTTCGATCACACCCAGTATTTCCTCAAAAATACTGTTCAGATTAAATGGGATGTCTTCCAGAACCACTTCATCTGACTCCAGCTTGCTCATGTCCAGAACCTCGTTTATCAGTTCCAGCAGCAGATGGGATGTCTTTTTGATCTTTGCCCTGCATTCCGTCTGTTTCTCCATATTGTCTGCATAATGGTCTGCCACATTGATCATGCCGCAGATTCCATTGATCGGTGTCCGGATATCATGGCTCATTCTCTGCAGAAACTCAGTTTTTTGCCTCATTGGCTGCTTCTGCTTTTTTTTTGCTGCTCTTAGAAGTTTCTGCTTTTATATTTTTTCATCTTTTTTCCTTTTTCCCTTGTTTTCCGATGTGCCAGATCCGCTCTGTAACCCCCAGAAGCAGAATATACCGAATATGAGTAAATAAAGAAAAAACGACAGCTGTTACACTTAGTGGCAGG
>ENA-OPZD01000130-OPZD01000130.1-human-gut-metagenome-genome-assembly--contig:-NODE-130-length-26855-cov-2.745922_pt1 | contig 26855 bp, 38 predicted proteins | sample MGYA00242479_ERZ504495 | MGnify/ENA primary metagenome ERZ504495 (study PRJEB26092, sample SAMD00036286) | human gut metagenome | host: Homo sapiens | study: EMG produced TPA metagenomics assembly of... | reverse complement strand
GAATCTCTTGATTAAATCGAACGTGGAATTCAACACATCACAGCTTTCGCAACTTCGTGGTATTCGGGATTGTCTGAATACTACTTACGATGAATTGTTAGAACCTGATGAAACAGAAAAGGCAAGTATGTAGCACTCTTCTCATACTTGCTTTTTTCTGTTACCAAACCCGCTCTACCATTACAGTAAAAACATCATATAGTAATCTTAAAATATATCCTATCACAACAAAACCACCCATGATGCACCCAATAATTATATTCATAGTCCATACACCAACAGTACCACCAATATCTAAATTTTTAGGTATCAACCATAAATGAATTTTATATATGCCAAACGGAAAACCAATTAGTAACCGCATTTTGAATATATCAATCTGTCCTTCTTCTATGTAAAAATAGTGCATTAGCCATCCCCACAAGAATATAAACACAGCTCGTACTATTGATTTTCTTAATCTTTCCTTCATCATATACACCCCACTCCTCCCAATACCAGCAAATCACTTTTAATAATACCAAACTCCATGTACTTAAAGCATAAAACCTTTAATCATAATATCTCTTTCTTCCGGGCGGAAAGAAAATCAGTATTATAAAATCAACCAGCAAATTTATACTCTAACCACCTTGAGTTATATTATTGCAAACCTCCTTTTCACCACTATATTTTGACTCTGATACCGGTACTCATCATCAAAATTATCATAGTGTTTCTCATTTTTCGTAGGACAAAAGTCAGCGAAACCCTTGTATTTACTGGGTTCTTTCTAACTTAGCATTATAATAACTCATTCCCCCCACTCCATCAACAATGCCGCACTTCCTGTCACAAACGGCACTGCAAATGAGGTACCTGAATATTCTCCGTAACCGCCTCCTGCCTTGGCTGTCGTTACCCGCACTCCCGGTGCTGCAAGATCGGGCTTTTGCACCCACATCTCTGCATTCTTCTCCAGTGCGCCGCGTCCGGAAAAATCTGCATAGGAAAAACTTCTTGCATCGTAAGCTCCCACTGTTACTACTCTGGATGCAGTTGACGGAACGGTAAGTGTATCACTGCTCACAGGGTTTAAAAAAGCTGTGCCCTGATTCAAAACACTCTGACTCGGAAGCCACATCTGATAAATTCCCGTCACAACTTTTCTCGGAGTCAACACAATCTGCCAGACTCCACTGTCAATATAAGAACGTTGGGATGAAATCAAAATAAATCTCCTGATTGGTCTGATATGGACTTGGTTTGCCATAGTAAAGCAGGATTTCTGTTCCCCCGATTCGAAATCTCTGCGTTCCGAGCCTTTCGGAAATTGGCCCTACACGAACCCCTGACGGCCCGATCACCGAAATATCCACCTCATCTACATAAGATTTCCAGAGCTGTACATTCAGAGCAGGTTCTCTCTGCTGCACTCCCAACTCTACTCTTTGCTCTTCCCGCTCTTTTAACATGCCGGAAGTATGCCCTGCGGATGTTCCCTCGTTTCCGCTCCCAACACAGATCACACTTTTCCAGTAATTCGACATATCATCCAGATACCGCTCCAGAAGCGATGTTCCCTCATGTGTTCATTATAACTAGGGGAAAATTACTGTAAAAAATTTGCAGTCTTTACACTGCCTGTTTTTCTACCGGATAAGGCGACTGATACTTAAATACAATATCAATGCTCTTATCTCCATTCACAACAATTTTTTTCAATCAATTCTGTCACAATTTCTCTTGTCACTTCGGATAATGTTCCATACTTGATAAATTTCTCTATCCAGTTTTCATAAGATTCTTCTGCCTCTCCAAAGCTGTCTTTCTCTTGTTCTGCCAACTGAATCTTCGCCCTGATATCTTTATCCTGCTTTTCATATTCTGCCTTATAGGAGAGATATTCTTCTTTATCCAGAACACCATCTACATAATTTTCGTAAGTTTTCTTTTTATACTTTTGGACAGCCGCAAGTTCTTTTTGTAACCGTTCAATCTGCTGGTCTGCTTCTGCACATCGTCTCTGCACCTCCTTCTTCCTATCTGCTACTTTTAATATTTCATCCTTATCACTTTCTTTCAGTGCCAGTTCCGCTTGTCTTTGGATTTCATTTTTTACAATAGAATCCAATACTTCTTTTTTAATGAAATGAGAATAACAAACTGTGTTTCCTTTTTGTGATAGGTACCGCACTCATAACCGTCCCGACAAGTAACCCTCTGGAAATTATATCCGCAATCTCCACAAACAATAATTCCTGCGTATGGATTTACCTTTCTCACTTTCGCTATTAAATCCCGGTGTCCGTGTTCTTTTCTTCATAAGTTCCTGTACCTGCTCAAAAGTATCTTTGCTAATAATTGCTTCGTGCATTCCTTCCACAATATACTGCTGTTCCTCTGGAATATATTGATACTTTTCCACTTTATAGGATATCTTTTCTGATTTATGCTGTACCATAGCCCCTGTATAAACTCTGTTTCGCAAAATTACATTGATCGTAGGATATGCCCAGCCCTTTGCACCCGCTTTTTCTAATGCATTGGCATATTTCAATCCCTGCACCTTTCTCTTATACTCTGACGGTGTCAGAATTCCTTCCTGATTCAGTTTCTTTGCAATACCATCCCTGGAATATCCTTCCAAACTCATATAAAAGATTCTCCGTACCACTTTAGCTGCTTCTTCATCTACAAGAAAATGATGCTTATCTGCCGGATCTTTTACATATCCATATGGGGCAAACCCAGACATAAACTGTCCCCGTTTCTTCTGGGCGGTCAATGCACCTCTGATTTTCTTAGATATATCACGACTATACATATCATTAAACAACGTCTTAAACTGTGCCAATTCTTCATTACTGTGATGAACAGAATCCACGCCATCCAAAATTGCAATATAACGCACACCCAAAGATGGAAAAACACGCTCAATATAGTTACTGGTTTCAATATGTTCACGCCCAAGCCGGGAAATATCTTTCGTAATAACGCCTTGAATTTTCCCTTTGTAGATATCCTCCATCATCCGCTGAAATTCCGGTCTATTCGCAAAATAAAGCCCCGAATAACCGTCATCAATATAAATATCTGCGATTTCCAGATCCTCTGATTTAGTCACATACTCACGAATCAGTTTCATCTGATTTTCAATACTCTCACTAACTTTATTCTCTCCATCATCCTTCGACAGACGACAATATACACCCATCTGATACATCATATCACCCCATCTTTCTCAAGTATTCTATCTGGTGAACTCTCTACTGAAGCAAACTTAAAATATATATCTATTTTCTGCTCTGGATATACATAAATTTTATCAACTAACTCCACAAGCGCTTCTCTGGTAAGCTGCTTTACCGTTATTCTTCTGCGATTAAAGTGCTCCAACCATATCTTTGTTTCATTGACCGCCGCCCGCTGCCTTTGCTCTTCATGGTTCAGTTCTGATAATTCTTTTTGATATTTCTGATTCTCTGTTTCATACATCTGTTTTAATTCCAGATATTCCTCTTTGGAAAGTACTTCATCCATAAACTGTTCATATGCTCGTTTCCGGTATTCCAGATTTCTTTCTATTTTTGCCTGCAATTTTGCAATTTTACCATCCAGTTCCGGCTGTTTCTGTCTGATCTGAGTTTCCAGATTCTTCATATCCATCTTCATCTGTTTCAATTGCTGGTTGATTGCAAATACAACCAGTTCATCCAGCTTTTCAAATGTAATATGATTCAGCTCACAGTAATTCTGCCCCTGCTTCTGATGAAAACCACACATATATCCGTCATAGTCTTTATGAGATGCCAGATAACGTTTTCGCATGGCTGTTTTACATTTCCCACAAAAGAGCAGTCCCACATATTTATGTGGTTCATTGTTTTTATCAAAATAGGAAACTCTGCGCCCCTTTCTTATTTGCTGAACCCTATCAAACTCTTCTTTAGAAATGATTGCCTCATGTGCATCCGGCACCAGCTCCATTTCTTCCAGGGGAATTGCCTTTTTGTATTTCAGCTTATAAGACGGTCTTTCATGTTTCCGAATCACAACCGCCCCAGTATAGACCGGATTCTTTAAAATTCCACTTACAGTAGACGATGTCCACAGACCTTTTCCCGAATCCCATACATAATTGGTTTTTAAAACTTCCTTTTTATATTTTGCGGGACAAGGGATTTCATCTTCATTCAAAGTCCTGCAAATAACCGTACAGCCAAATCCATTTTGATACATTCTGTAAATTCTTCGAACAACCTCGGCTGCATAAGGATCAATTTCCAGATGATTATGAATTGTTTTACTTTTCACATATCCAAAGGGGGGCTGTTTCGGAGTATATTCGCCCATACTTCTTTTGGTCTGAATCGTTGTCTTAATCTTTCTGGATGTATCTCTCAAATACATATCATTCAGCAAAGTTTTTATTTCTAACATTTCATCATAAGTTCCAACGGCTGAATCATAATTATCCAGAATCGAAACAATCCGAATCTGTTTCTCCGGGAAATATTTGCCTAGATAATAGTTGGTATCAATATGTTCTCTTCCAAGTCGAGATACGTCCTTAAAAATCACCATATTGATAACACCAAGCTCAATATCTGCCAGCATCCTCCGAAATTCAGTTCTTTCAAAATTACTTCCAGAAGCCCCATCGTCTACATAAACTTTTTTCTCTGCAATATCTTTATTCTCTGCAATATAATCTCTTGCCATCTGAATCTGAGAGTGAATACTATTGCTGTATTCACCCTCTTTATTTTGCTCTTCAATGGAAATTCGGCAATAAATTCCTGCCTGATACATTCTATCCCTCTTTTCATCGGTCTTGCGTAGTCATTGTCTTTAATTGTCTTTATTTTACAACAAGAACTTAAGAAAATCAACCTGCAATTTTTCGTTCAGTAAGATTCTGAATGCACTGGATCAATGTCTTTTCCCCATTAAAATGCACTCGAATCTGATATCCTGCATGTTCATAGCTTACATTCTCTTTTTGGATTTCTTTTTTTGTATCCAGAACTTCTACAGAATCAAATAACGTATTCATGCTATATGCCTCCTTCAGCATACAGTTCTCTCTACATCCTATGCCGGCAGGATTGTACAAAAGTTCTGTATGAATTGAATTCGGCTTTCGAAAGCCTGATTACATTCTAAAATTATTCTGCACCAATCACATTGAATTGAAATTGACCGCAGATTGAGTTTTTAAGATTCATTTTCTTCCTATACAGTATCAATTCCTATTGTCCGGAACATTTGTTCGTGTTATAATAAAAAGACTTTAAGAATATAAAACACGAAAACCAAAGGAGGGATTTCTGTTGGAACGATGTGATTTTTCTTCTATTAGCACATGCCTAAAAAATCAAATCAGTGAAAGCAATCAGATGAACCAACCTGATTTTTTATACGAATTATTTGAAGATTTTATGAATGATCCGATAAATGAAGATTTTTCTATGGATAATGGTCTAATTTGCCGCTGGATAACCGGACAAGCAAAAATCAGTCCCAAAATAACCTCATATTATGCAAAACCCAGCAATCAGAAAAAACTGGCAACAACCATTCAGCGGAACTTACTTCCCTTAATGGCAGACTGCAACATGGTTATACAGGACATTTACACGTTATTCATACAGGACGATACGATTTCGGATACAAAAAAGCAGGAACTTGTATCTCTATATAAACCTTCTGATTCAAGGCTGTTGTTTTAGCAAAAGTACTTCTTTGGTATGGAACGGCAATTTATTAAACGTGATACAAGAAATCAAAAACTGATTGCAGGAGGTGTTCTATCTCCGATTGTTCTGGATTACATTATGGACAGCGAAGTCCCAAAACCATGCCGTCATTTTCTAGGAAGAGAAGAAGAACTGGATGAACTCCATACTTTGTTTGAAGAGAACCGACATATATTTCTTTATGGAATTGCCGGAATTGGAAAAAGCGAGCTTGCTAAAGCCTATGCAAAGCAATACAGAAAACAGTACACCAATATTCTCTATATGGAATACACCGGTAATCTATATCAAGATATTGTAGACATGGATTTTATTGATGATCCACCAGAAATCAGTGAGCAGGAACGTTTTCAAAGACATAACCGTTTCTTACGCTCTTTGAAATCTGATACACTGCTGATCATAGACAATTTTAATGTCACATCCACACAGGACAGTTGCCTGTCAGTCGTATTAAAATACCGTTGCCGGGTTTTATTTACAACCAGAAGCCAACTGTCTGAATACTGTAGTTTTCAATTAAAAGAACTGAAAGATATACCCACTCTTTTTCAACTGACATCTGTATTTTATTCAGAAGCAGAGGAAAACCGGGCAATCGTAGAAAAAATCATAGAAACTGTACACTACCATACTTTTGCTGTCGAACTGGCAGCCAAACTTCTGGAAAATGGAATTTTAACTCCAGAGCAATTATTGATAAAACTTCAAGAGGAAAAGGCTTCTCTTCATAATGAAGATAAGATTAAAGTAATGAAAGATGGTCAGAGCAAAAAAGCCACCTATTACAACCATATCCATACCCTGTTTTCGTTATACTCCTTATCACGGAAACAGCAGGATATTATGTGCAATATGTGTTTTATGCCTTCATCTGGTATTTCTGCCCGTATATTTTCCAAATGGCTGGAGCTGCCTACTTTAAATGACGTGAATGATCTGATCGAGACAGGTTTTGTACAGTCAAGTCTCCGGCATACTATTTCTCTGCATCCAATGATTCAGGAAATTGCAGTTTCCGAGACCGCACCTTCTGTTACAAGCTGCCACACGTTATTGGATTCTCTGCAAAAAATATGTTTGATGCATGGCATTGAAGTTAGCTATTATAAAAAATTATTTCAAACAGTAGAAAACATCATGCTTTTCATTGAAAAGGACGATATTCCCCAATACCTGTTATTTTAGAAGATGTTTTTCCATATATGGAGAAGTACCACTATCAAAAGGGTATGAAAAAAATCATCCAGGAACTACAGCATTTTATAAAAGCAAATACTTACGGGACTGCATCTGACCGTGCCTTACTATTGGATTATCAGGCAACTCTGGAACCCAAAACAGAAAAAGCGATAAAATTAGAAAAAGAAGCACTTGCTCAAATAAAAGAAACCACAAAAGAAAATGCCCACCTGGTTTCCAACCTCCATTCCAATCTTGGAGGGCTTTACCGAATCAACGGACAACTTGATCTCGCTAAAAGGCACATGAAAATGGGTATCTCTCTTTTACAACAATACCAGCTTCTTTATACTAATGACAGTATTCCTCAGATTAATAATTATGCTGTCCTCTTAATTGAAATACAAGAACCTGACCTTGCCCTGTCTGCTCTTCAGAAATTAGCACAGATTATCAAAGAATATAATTCAAACCACTGTTTGGATTATGCCCAGGTACAGGAATCCCTTGGAAGTATCTGCCTGATCACTGCAAATATTTCGCAAGCGAAAACCCATTTTAAAAAAGCCTTGAAAATTTATGAGGATATATGGGCAGACGAACCCGAATTGATTGAAGAAAAATATCAAGCAATTCAAGAATTTGTATCCACAAGCTGGAAATTGCTCTGGCAAAAAGTATTCTTCTCACCAAGCACTAACGGTTCCTACAAACACTTGTAAAATATATTGCCTCAATAATGTAAACGCTAGTTTTGAGATACACTCCAAGACTAGGCGCTTGTCCATTTCCATTTTTTCTTAGACATGGAGCGTTTACATAAGGATCACTTTTCTTTTTTGACACTTTTCGCTCCTCCTATCTCAAATTTTTTATAGTCTAGGTATATTGCCTTCATCAATGCCTGAGAACTTGTAAATATGCTCCTCTGCTTGTTCAATCTGCGATACATTACAATCATCTCGTCATCAACCTACTGTTTGATACAATATGTCAAATGCATAGTGGCTCAGTTCTATTAGAAATTTTATATCTCTAACTCCGCACCAATCTAAAATTCCTTTTGAAAGGCGATATACTTTATCAACACTTTCCAGTTCTTTATACTTATGCGTAATAAAAACGATAGTCTTATTTTTTAATTCACTATGTAATAACTCACGTAAAGCTTCATTTGATTCAACATCAAATCCTTCTGTAGCCTCATCCATAAGTAAAATGTCTGCATTTTTCAGCAGAGCCCTAGCTACAGCTATCTTTTGTCTTTCTCCTCCAGAAAGTTTTGCACCATCTTGTCCAATTTTTTGTCCAAATCCATGATCCAATTTTTCAATAAAACCTAAAGCACCACTTTTTTCTACATGCTTCAACAACTGCATCTCTTGACGCCTTTCCATCGATATTAACATTCTCCTCTATAGTCCCTTGGAATAGATATGGTCTTTGGCTTATAACCGCAATTCTATTTCTCATATCTTGTATATCCATCAATTCCACAGGAGCTCCATACAATTTTATTATTCCTTTTTGTGGCCGGTAGAATCCCGCCAAAAGGTTCAAAAGTGTTGATTTGCCACTTCCATTTTCTCCTACGATCGCAATTCGTTCCCCTTTTTTACACATAGTGAAATACCATTTAAAATAGGGTGTCCTGGTTCATAACCAAAGACAAGATTTTTTACTTCAAAACCATAATCCCTATCTTGATAAATTTTCTCAGGTTTCATTTCACATAATTTCATTTCCAATTCTTCCGGTTGTCCCCATAACTCAAAAAGACGTTTTGCCGATGGCTCAATTTGCGCAAAATAATATTTAATGTTTATCAATGCTGAAATTGGATTTACAACATATGCACTATATGTAATAAAAGCAAATGCTCCGCCTATAGTGAATTCTCCTTTATTATAAAAAGCCCACTTAATATATATAATAACGCATTTACAACCGTGTCTATTACTACAACACTGACAGTACTATATTCATCTAGCATTGCGTTCTTTTTATATGAATCCATCAAATCTTTTGCAGACCTTCAAATTGAGATTTTTTTACCTGAAACAGATTCCAGAGCTTCATTTCATGAATTCCATTTATACACTCGGCAAACCAACTCATAAACTTTCGTTTATCCTCAATCCACTGTTCAAACACTTCCCGTTTCTTGTTTGCACAATAGGACACTATTATAAATTTCAGTGGAATAATTGCTTCTATCAATATTGCTAATTTCCAGTCTAATAAGGACAGCCCAACTACTCCTCCTATTATTTGGAGAATTGATGATATAGAAAACTGAGTAATCTGATCCACAACAGATGACACATTATCAATATCCATACCAATTGTATTTATAATCTCTGCACTTCCTCTTTCAGCAAAATACTGTATTTTCATCCTATTGATTTTCCAGTAAGTCTTTTTATAGAGAGAATGTGTAAACTGATTATGTACATTTGAAAATAATTTTGTTTGGATTATATTTAACTCTTGCTGGGTTAAAGAAATTATTATTAATATAACAGAAAATAAAAGAATGTATTTCATGTTTTTCTGCAATATACCACAATCTGTTATTTGTCTTATAAGCAGTGGGTGTATAAACGTTATGAATGATGAACCCAAAAGGCAACAGATAATCCCTGGAAAATACTTTTTATATTCACACAACATTTTACAAATTCGATACCATGTTTTCCCATTTTCTCTCATATCCAATTGCCATCCTCACTATTCGTTAAGCAAAATATTGACAAACAAGCTCATATATATCCTCTATATTGTAAGTTATTCCTATTCGATCTTCTGCATACAATTCATACATATTATTTTTACGCACAATATACATATCTATATCTGATGCCTTACTACTTTCAAATATTTCTTCCTCTTGATTCAAAAGAATAATATCAGGTTCATAAGCTATATATACTGTATAAAGGATATCGTTCAATGACTCATTGGAATCGTCATAATATTCTAAAGGAATTACATTTTTCATCTAAAGGATTTTTCTGCAGATTTATTGCGTAATAACCGTTCTGACTAAACATCACTTTTAGCTGTATCATTTCCTCGTAATCTAAATCAATACCGGCAATTACCGGTATCTCTATATTGGTTTTATCCCTTATTACATTTTCTAGTATATCCGGATAATCAGATTTATGCGTTGCTATAGTCATCAAAAAGTCCATAACATCATCAAATCCTGCTGTGGGCTTTCTGTTTAAATATGTAGCAATATGTCCAGTGACAACAGGAGCCGCATAACTATTGGCTTGATTTACGATCCCATTCCACGAAAAATTTGCTATAATAGAATTCTCAATATTATAACCTTTTTGTTCTTGAAACAGAATTTGACCATTTCCCAAAAGACCATAACGATCCTGCCTGACACCAAAAACACCTGGATATGCAGCTGGATAAGTCTTTATATTTCTGTTATGATATGCTGCTACTATAATCGCATCAGCATCAAGTAATCTTTTTATTTGAATCCATAAGGGTTTAATATCAAAATAATTGATTGTTCCAAGACTCATGTGAATTAACTTTATTTTATTTTGAATACACCATTCCAAAGCTTCCAGCAAAACTGTGATCTGTGTTGTTCCTGCAGAGTCAGTCACATTCAAGTCCCATAATTCTATATCACTACATATGCTTGTGATAATTCCGACGCATACAGCGCCATGGAATGATTTATCGTCTTTATACTCACTTGGATCGCATTTAGAAGCCAAAAAAAAAGATTTATGAACAATCCTTTGATTCCTGTTATTTCTCATATGATAAGGTATACCGTTATCAATCAATGCGAGCTTAATCATTTGCACTATTCCTATTCTTACCTGTTATATATCCAAGCCAAATATCGCATATTTATTATTCTCATGATAAACCTTGTAATTCTATGGTCAATAAAATTCAAGTGTCGCTGAACCCTAATATGCTTCTCCAATCACACTGCCATCATAAGCATTGATCACATAAGAAAGCTCCTGTAGAGAATTTCCACCAATACTTTCCCTGACAGTAAAAATCCATGCTGGAACCAACCATGCGTGTTTCGGCTCCTGATAGGCTGTGGTATAAGTATACTGCAATTTTGCGTTTACCACATCATACTCCAGTGCGGTAGTGTCGTTGGCAGACTGGCCTTTTCCGGAATACCAATAAAAATCTGATCTGTCAGCTTTGCCTGTATTTTTTCAAAAGGCAGAAGCTTTGTATTTTCCGTCACCGTACAGACTTCTTCCGATATCCCATCCCATTTAAAATATTTAATTCCTTCCTCTGTTATCAGAATAGAGATTGTTTCTACCTGGAACGGAGGCACATAACTATCCACTGTTTCTTCCGCAACCACGCCATCAGGAACTGAAGTAATACCCTCTACACTTTTCGAAAAAACAATACAGATATCCCCGGTAATCCTCTATCCAGATCTCCCTGCCACAAAGCATCACTACCAAGTCCCAGACCATTGCGCTCTGAACATGCGCCATTCGGGAACCACACGGTACGATCAGAATCTACAAGGCCCATTCCATCGATACCTAAATCCTCTAAAACTTGTTCTGCCTGTTCCTTTCCATCTTCCTCTGTAAAGGTGATCTTGTCCATGCACTTTCGATACGCATCTGCCAGTTCATGAAATTTCTCTGTATAGCCGTTGGTATCCATGCCAAAGCTACTGTAATACTCACTCTGCATTTCCTCAGTTTCTATTGTTTCTTCTTCTATAAAATTAGAACCCTCCATCCAGAGAAAACTACTGTCATTGTCAATTTCCTGATTATACCGCTCTGCTTCTATATATGCCTTCCTGTCCTCGCCCACATCTGCAGTAAAATAATCCTCTGTATCTGTGTTTTCCAATTCAGTACTCATCCAACTCCGTGCCGCTTCCACACCGTGATCCTCTGTTTTTTTGAAATTTTATCTCCATCTTTTCCGGTGCAGACGCTTCATCCGGTGCAAGCTCCATCCCCTCTCGGGTTGCGTTTTGAATCCCTGCAATCGATGTAGAATATGCTGATTGCAAGTAACTTCCTTCCTTGCTGGAAATCCTGTCTAACACTTCCTGATACGCATCCTTTGTCACCATCTGTGGCATATATAGTTCCTCACCGTCCGTAAATAATCAATCAATCCATTCAGTTCTTCCTGCGTTAACTCGTGATTTTGCATCTCTATGACTGGAAGATTGCCAATGCTTTGTTCGCCCAACTTAATATCTGCCTGGATAACCACACGGTCGTTGCTTTTCTTTTCTTCAAATTTCCAATGCGTTGGAACATTTGTCTCTCTCTTTTCTCCTTTTTTAAGAGGTTCACAGACAGCCGCCTCGCTAATCCCATCCACTTTGCTGACTACCGAACTCTCCTCTGGTGTTTCCTGACAGCTGGAAAGAATAATACACAACGCACCTACCATAATTGCTAGAACACTTTTTTTCATTTTTCCTCCATATATCTTATAGAATTGTCGCTTTTTCACGAAACTTCAATTATAAACTCTTTAACTTATAAATACCTTCCTGACACTATTAACGTTTTCGTATATTTTTTAGAAACAGACTACCTTATTTATTTTAATGTATAAGGCAGTCTGTTCTATGTACTAGTAACTATAACTTGTTAGTACATTACGCTATTGTCATTACTAATAACCACTCTTGAAGCATCCGCATTATGCTGAGATAACCAAGTCGCAGCACAATATGAACATGGGCAACCACATCCACAAACGCACCCAAAAGACTCAATCGTGTTCCTGTTTTTCTTCATATTTTTGTTGAGTTTCTTCATACGGTTCTCCTCCTTTCTGTTAAAATAATATCAATATTTCCGCTTCATTGGTGCCAAGAGAAACAGATATATGATATTTCATATTATAATTTCCGGATATAGAATAAACTAATTCAAAATGCTACTTTTCGTATGTGATTTAATTTATCGCATATTGTTTGCAAATTAAACTCATCCACTTTTATATCATCCAGCAATTTTATAATCGGCAAATTATATGTATTCTCTAATTCCATTATCACATATATCCAGCACTCTTCTACTACAGGCAAATCCAATAGATTCTGTTCTGAATTTTCTACTTTTATCATTGTGTATTTCAATATCACATTTTTAATTAGCTCTTCCATCCTATCTCCTCACTTATATTACAAAAATATTATTTGCAAGTTCTTCCAAAATTTTCAAAATTTCTTTTTCAAATTTTAGTATCATCAAATATATCAAGGACTTGATATTCAGAATTTTCAGGTATCGCTGGTTTTTCATTCATATCCTCCATGGTATAATACCGTATCTTTTTCCATTCATGATCCGCCTTATAAAATTGTCGTGAAAGAATATATTCTTTCACTGGTGTATTATATTTTCTTAGAACAAAATCGCTTATATTTTTAATACAGTATAATTCAAATCAGTATACCTATACAAAGCCAAAAAGCCTATATCTACATCCAATGCGTTTGAAATAATCAGAGGTAACTCGCCAAAATAATTTGTTTCATATTTTTCAAATTCCGAAACACCACCAGGGCAACCCACAAGAATCACATCGTACTCCTGTTGTTTTACTTTTGTATGTATCCAATGATTTAAAGCAATAATCTTTTCTGGATAAGACATGAATTTTGAATATAGAAAGCCAGGAAGATTTTCCATTCCTAAAAATCCACCGAGAACGTTAGAGCAAAGTGCCAGTACACGATACCCCTGTTTTTCAATCACCTTTTTAATCTTCACTTGCAATTGGAATTTATCGCAATTTTCGCCCAATCCCATGACTGATATTACCGGAATATCTATTTCTTTTTTATTTGGCGAAACAACTTCATCTGACAATTCACTTTCCTGTAATATACATACTTTATCTCTGTCAATTTGAATCTTATCTAGCAGTGCTAAACCAGCATAAATCTTTTTCCCTGAGTCTAATGCCATTTGCACTCTTTTTTGGTATCCGTCATAACTATATCCCATTGTATTTTCTGAAAAACAATAGCATCAGCTCGAGTAAGACATTCTTCAAATTCTGTACTACAATATATCGAACTCTTCTTTTGTAATAGTTCAAGCCTACTCCTATCTTCTATATAGCTGGATACCGCAACCACCTGATATAATTTGTTTTCTTTCAATCCCTTGATAAGTATTTCTGTGTCATTATTTAATGGAAACACAACTAATTTTTCCATATGCACTCCTTTATTTTAATACTTGCAAATTTTCATTTCCTTTATATCCAAACTCAACAAGTATACACAATTTATATAGCAATAAAAGTGTACTTTCTTTTGAGTTTTCACATTGCTGTAGCAACATATTTTCTGTTAATATCTGATTATCTTTTGGAATTTGCGCCAAACAATATGCACACATTCTCAAATTCCAACATCCTAAACATTTTTCTTTAATCATCTTACCATGGTTAAGTAGGAAACTCATTTTATCAAAATCAAATCCCGAATCCAAACTTCCGATGCACATTTCTGAATCTTCTTCCGAAACTCTTTCACATGGAAAAAATTCACCTTTTGTATCCACAAATAGTCTTCTAACTGCAGGAATGCATGGACCACCATGATGTGTTTTTTGCCTTCAGCAACATGACTATGTAGCTGTTCATATAATAACTCAATATCTTGCAGTTCTCTTCGCAACAATCGACTTTGTGCATCCCATTTTCGCTTCTCTAATACAGATAAAATCATCTTTATATATGCTAGTCGATGTACTCTGAAATTTTTTTGTGTTATGCGCGACAATGTCTCATCTTTTAAACCAACTGGATTTACATAATTGAAATTCACTGTCCCTGCTTCAAACAGCTCTTCTTCCGAATAAAATCGATATATATTTTCAAGATCTGATGAAGAACTAATAACACAATTAAACAAAACTTTTGAATAGTACTCTTCATTGTAAGCTTTCAGTCTACTCAAATTTTCTAAAATAATGTCAAATGAACCTTTTCCTGTTTTAAATCTTCGATTTATATCGTGACTTTTCTTATCACCATCAAGGCTAATCATAAGATTAAACTCATATTTTACCAAAATTCTATGACATCTTCTGTCATTAAAGTCCCATTAGTCGTCATAGTAAAAAGAATTTTTTATCCCCTTTACGTTGTAAAATATAGGAAACACATTTCTTAATCAATTCAAATTCCAGAAGAGGCTCACCCCCATAAAATGATAATGCAAGTTGATCCGCTTTTTCGCTTCTTTTCAAATAAAAGTCTATTGCTTTTTTGGCTGTCTCGAAATCCATCCTATTTGACGTATGGGAACGATTATAGTAGTTTCCAGAATATGCACAATATTTGCATCTCAAATTACACTGCTGAGTTACCTGCAAAATCAGATTGCCCATATAATGTTCTGCCAACAAATGTAAGTTTTCTGTCTCAGGATGCTCAATTTCTTCTATCGCAGTCTCACGCAATAATCCACTTTTCACAAACCGTCTTAACACTCCATCAGGAACCAATTTTGTCTTTTCCACAGTTTTTAATATCTGATATTCTTCATCATTCACCATAACTACAGAATCCAAAGAACGATCATAAAAATATTTCTGCATTGGTGTTTGAATGCATTTAATTAATACCTTTCCCATATTCTTTCCCCCGTATTTTTATTTTATCTGCGTCAGGACACCTGCATCCATCTCACAGATCGTATCGCAGAGCCATTCGATCTCCAGCATGTTATGTGCTGCGATAAGAATAGTCTTCCCTCGTTCCTTTAATCCCCGCAAAAGCTCGCAGACCTCTCCTGCCCCCTGCTTGTCCAGACCATTAAAAGGCTCGTCCAATATCAAAAGCTCCGGATCTTCCATGATTGCCTGTGCGATACCAAGACGTTCACGCATTCCAAGAGAATACTGTCCTACCTTCTTTTTAGACAGAGGATCAAGCCCTAGGGCACGCATCGTCGCCCTCACATCGTCATCGGAAATACGGTGTTTCAGAGACGCCAGTCTCTTTAAATTCGCAAAACCGCTGAGATCCAGAAAGAAGCCAGGGTTTCAATGATAATGCCTACGGAATCTGGAAAGTCCAGCTCCTTCCCGATCTGTTTTCCCCCTACGAGCACTGTGCCGCTCTCAGGTTGTAAAAATCCACAGATGCATTTAAACATTACGGTTTTCCCTGAACCGTTAAACCCCATAATCCCATGAATCTTCCCTTTTTCAAAATCATGGGTAATGTTCTTTAATACTTTTTCTTTTTGAAAGGATTTTGTCAGTCCCTTCAACCTGATTGCATATTCCATTTTGCCCTCCATTTATTCGTTTGTCTGCGTAAAAGAGAAATTATAGCCCTTAATTCGGACGGCTGACAAGCCGATCAGCGCTATGATTAATATTGCAAATATGAACATGCTCATCCCGATCCCTGGCAGGTAATCATAACCAAAGCTGTGCATGGGAAAGGTAGCTTGGTTCAACGGAGACAGCCAGCCGCAGAACACGTTCGCCCTATATTCCTGACTTTCTGTAAAATGAAACAGTTTCCGGAAAACATCTGGGTTCAGCAGGAGCCCATACAGACTGACTGCAAAAGCACCGATCACCCCTGCCATATTTCCCGCAGCCAGATTTAAAAACAACATGAGAACTGCGATAAAAAGAGTATATAAAAGTACAAGTCCAAACACTATGCTGCGCACATATAAGGAGTTGAGCTTTCCATTGTTTTTTATGGAAACAGGAACGGTTATGCTCTCCCCACCGCCATAGCCCAACATTGCCGCTGTTTCGCTCCACACATTTCCCGTAAAGGAAAAGGGAGCTCCCATAATTCCAAGTCATCACCAGACAAAAAATATTATAGATCACAGTCGCCAGGATCACATAGATAATCTGACCCGCAAGCCATATCTTCCGTTTTGTGCGTACAAGCCAATACGGAGTTGCCTGACTGATAAATGGCATGTCCGCAAAGAGCAGGATTAAAAGCAGGGAGGACAGCATAACAGAGGATGCATCCCCATATGTCCAAATAAACGGCTCGAATACCTGAAGGATTGTCTCATATTTTATCGCATGGGAAATAATCTGATCCGACAGCATCAGACATAATATAGCTGCCAAAATAAAGGTCATCCAGATCCTCGGACTTTTTTTCCATCCATAGAAATTCTGGCCTGCAATCCAAAAAGCCTGTTTAATATCACGCATACCGCAACCTTCTTTCTATTGCGCACATAAAGATCAGTGCCGTTAAAAAACTTCCAACCGCTAATATAGCAATGCAGAAGATATCATTGTAGTAAATAGACGCCGCCCAATAGCGGGGACTCAGAAAGAATGCTTTTTGATAGTAACGCTCCTGAAATACGGTCAGGACATAATAAAGAATAAAAGGAACGGCATAGGACATATAGCGATTTTTGTTATGACAGCCGACGTACCGCCAATTAGCGCCCAAAAAGCGCCATTTAAAAACAATCTCAGAAAGCTTACCGCCGTTCTGCCCACAAGCACTGCCATCTCATAATTTCCGTCAATCAGAGAAGGATACTGACCGAACCTCAGTATACAGATTACAAGAAGGAACACCATGGCTAAAAAAGCTGTCAAACCTCCGGAGACCAACAATCCTGCTGCTTTTCCTACGAGATACTGTTTTCTCCCTGAACGGATATAACTGAACAGAAAAAAACGACTGTGCAGCTCAGCCTCCGTATTCTCTCCACCCGCAAAGCAACGGCAATGGGAACAAACAGAAGCATATTAACGCTGTTCATACAATAGGTGTATGCTACGAACCAGCCTGGTCCTTCTGCAGATCCGCCTGCATTTATGATCTTCTGCAACATCTCATGCTCAGACATCAGGGTAGCCGAAACGATTAGAAAAATCCCCAAAATAAAGCGAATGCTTCGAATATTGTTTTTTATGTCCGTTGCCAACACATTTCTCATACGCTTTTCTCCTCACTTCAAACAGCTATAGACTTGATTTTTTATTTTATAAAATCCTAGTTTTTTGCAATAATATCACTATTTGTATAAAACTACACTCCTTATCAAACAACAGTTAAGGACTTGCAAAAACTGTTGTTCCTACTGAAAGCATTGCAACAGCTGTAAAAATTGATAATATTTTAAATTTTCTATTATTCTAAGTTCTACAAATACATAAGCCGCCAGTTAAGTACGATTAGTTTTATTATAATTCAATAAATTCCATCCAACTTTCCACATTTTATTGTATAATTTTACCATTTATATAATAACATGTCAACAATTTAATGAACGTTTATAACAAAAAAATGCAGGGCTATAAAAACTAAAGAAATTGCTCTATTTTACAAAATTATATCCTATTTTTCAATTCCAACTCAATTTTCCCTCAATGTCTTTTCCTCCAACTTTCGTATGCTTATCTCACAGCAAAGCAGTACCACACCGGTACAGCCTGCTGAATTAATCAATACGAAAATGGAGGTGTTTTTTATGCGAGAACTCAGAAACACAAAAATCATTGCTGTAGATCACGGCTACGGCAACATGAAAACAGCAAATACCGTCACACCAACCGGAATCAAAGCCTATGAAACAGAACCCATCTTCACCGGGAATATTCTGGAATATAACGGCATTTACTACCGGATTGGCGAAGGACACAAAGAATTTATCCCAGATAAAGCTATGGACGAAGAATATTATCTTCTAACTCTCATGGCGATTGCAAGGGAACTGAATGTCTTTTCCATCCGTGAAGCAGACGTTCATCTGGCTGCCGGGCTTCCTCTGACATGGATCAGAAACCAGAGAGAAGATTTCCGTTCCTATCTGCTCCAGAATCCAGAAGTCCATTACCGATTTAACAGCAAAGAGTATCATCTCCGTTTTGTGGGATGCAGCCTTTACCCGCAGGGATATCCGGCTATCGTAAACCGACTTGGAGATTTCAAGGGGACAAATCTTCTTGCAGATATCGGCAACGGAACCATGAACATTCTGTATATCAATAATAAGAAAGCACAGGAAAGCCGGTGCTGGACAGAAAAGTTTGGCGTAAACCAATGCATGATTGCCGCTAAAAACGCTGTTCTGGACAACTTCGGAGTAAAGATTGAAGAATCTACCGTAGAGCAGATTCTGCGGTTTGGAACCGCTGACATTTCAGCGTCTTATCTGGATTGTATTACTGCTGTTGCCAGACAGTATGTCACAGATATTTTTGCCACGCTCCGCAAATATGAATACAATCCTGGCCTGATGCGCCTGTATGTGGTCGGAGGCGGTGGATGCCTGATCCGTAACTTTGGAGCGTATGACAAATCACGAGTTACCATCCTTGATGATATCTGTGCCACTGCCAAAGGTTATGAATCTCTGGCTTATATGAGCCTGAAAAGGAGGGGATAAGCCATGCAGAACCATATCCGCAACACAAACCTGCGATTTAATCTGGACAAAGACCAGCAGCGGAGAGCCTGGGAATATTTACAGACGATGGACAGACAGAATTTTAAATCTTACAGCCAGGTAATCTCCCTTGCACTGGTCGATTATTTTGACCGCTACTACCGCACTCAGGCTGATCCCTATCTGGAAACAAGGGAACGGGAAGAACTTTTTGTGAAACAGATTGTAGAAGCAGTAGAACACAGCCTGAAACAGTCATTGCCGATTTTTCTGTCCGGGCTGACTGCAGGCATGTTGGAAAGGGAATCCCCCATCAGGATGCCCTTTCCAGCTCCTGAAAAGAACAGCCGGATCGTGATATAGACTGGGATTTTCTTGGAGAATAAACCATTGTGATTGGAGGTGAACACATGACGGACTTTCTGACAGCAGACACAAGCCTGCCATCTTATATGATGTTTCCCCGTTTTCTTCTGGACATGGAAATAAACGAAACTGCCAAAATGCTTTATATGATCCTGCTCGACCGTGCAAGGCTTTCCCAGAAAAATGAGGGCTGGTCAGATACAAATGGTCATGTGTTCCTCTACTTTACGATTGAAGCACTGGCAGAAGTTCTCCACAAAAGCCAGATGACGGTGAAAACTGCTCTGGCAGTACTGGAAAAACAAGAGCTTATCTTCCGAAAACGGCAGGGACCCGGACACCCTAATCGGATCTATGTAAAAATCCCGAAAGAAACCCTCAGCAATACAGACAGAATTCTTTCCTCAAGACAGACAGAAAACTGTCCTATTGACAGACAGGATTCTTTCCCTGATACAGACAGAAAACTGTCCAGTAATAAGAAAGAGATAAAAAAGAACCATTAACAATAAGAGGGAGTAAAGAGCCACGCTCACCCTATGGAACATTTCAAAATGTTTTTCTGTCAGAGACGGAGCTGGAAAATATCCGGCAGACAATCCCTGACTGGCAGGACTATATGGAACGCTTATCCGGTTATATGGCTTCTACCGGAAAGCAATACCAAAACCATGCAGCTACCATCATCCGTTGGGCAAGACAGGATCATCCTGTTTCCCGGCAACGAAATTATGAAAGTGAGGAATACGAAACATTATGACAACATTTACAGAAAAACCAACAGCTATCACACCAAACAGAGAGCTTCAGTCTGATGAATATTTTAACGAAACAAATCACCTGATCTACTGTTCCAAATGCAATACGCCAAGACAGTGCAGGCATGAATTACAGGGAAAGGTTCTTATTCCTTCCATCCGCTGTAAGTGCCAGCAGGAGATCTTTGAACAGGAGGAAGCCCAGAGAAAACTTCATGAAAAGCAAATGGAAATAGAGCATCTCAAAACCAGCGGCTTACAGGACAAATCACTTTATGACTACACCTTTGCCAAAGATAACGGCAGCAATCCGGAAATGAAACTTGCACACAATTATGTAAGTAACTGGGAAGAGATGAAAGCAAACGCTTCCGGACTTCTCATCTGGGGCGATGTCGGTACTGGAAAATCTTTCTTTGCAGGCTGCATTGCCAATGCCCTTCTGGAAAAAGGCGTCCCGGTACTGATGACCAACTTTTCCCGGATTCTGAATACCCTTACCGGAATGCATTTTGAAGACAGGAATCAGTTCATCCACAGCTTAAACCGCTACAGCCTTCTGATCATTGATGACCTCGGAATTGAACGGAACTCTGACTTTGCACTGGAACAGGTATTCAATGTGATTGACAGCCGTTACCGCAGTAAAAAGCCCCTGATCATAACAACCAATCTCACTTTATCAGAGCTGAATAACGCCGCTGATATCGCACACAAGCGAATTTATGACCGGATTCTGGAGAGATGTGTTCCCATCCGTATCAATAACCGGAATATCCGTCAGGACAATGCAACAGCTAATTTAAAAAAAACGAAAAAAATTCTGTTAGATAATCACACTTCAAACCAGAGTTGAAACAAAGCAGCATCGCACAATAACTATTTTTCACTGACAGTAGTACTACTTTCTTTTCTTATTTATCACCAGAGACATGCCACTGTCAGTTATCTAAAACTATAGTACTAAACCACAAGATTTTAAAACTAAATCGCCCGGATACGGGCATAAAAAGGAGGTGCCAGATATGGCAAATAAAAGAATTATGACACCAGAAGAAAAAGTGCTTTTACAGGCAAAACACAGACTGGAAGAAATCGAAGCAAGAAACCGTAAAAAGGAACGTAATGCCAGAACACGCAGATTGATTCAAGAAGGAGCGATTCTGGAAAGCATTGCTCCACATATTAAAGAAATGGATTTAGATACCCTAAAGCGGGAGCTGATGCTCCGGCTAAGAGGAATGTAAATACACAAGTTCTACTCCCGAAGGGCGCACTTACTCACCACCCGATAAATCGGGCGGTGGTATCCCCTACGGGGCTCGTGCGCTCTGCCGAGGGCTATCCGCTGTTGCAGGCAACATCGAAAGGAGGTGCCAGATATGGCAATTTATCATATGCAAGCCAAGGTCGTCAGCCGTGGTTCCGGGCGGTCTGCTGTCGCTGCATCTGCTTATATGAGCTGTAGCCGCATATACAATGATTACGATGGCATCCAGCATGACTACACCCGAAAACATGGACTGATCTATCAGGAAGTAATGCTTCCCCCTATGGCTCCGCCTAAATGGAAAAACCGGGAGCAACTCTGGAATGCTGTAGAAGCTGCTGAAAAAAACAAAAGACAGCCGACTGGCAAGAGAATTTGTTGTCGCACTCCCTATTGAGTTGGATAAAGACAGCAATATTTCTCTTCTTCAGAATTTTATTCAAAAGAATTTTGTAGATATGGGAATGTGTGCCGATTTCGCCATTCACGATACAGATGGTCACAATCCCCATGCACACATTCTACTTACTGTCCGTCCATTAAACGAAAACGGAACATGGCAGTATAAAACCGAAAAAGAATATCTATGCATCAAAGATGGAGAGGAAAAGGGATTTACTGCTTCTGAATTTAAGGATGCTCAGAAAGAGGGCTGGGAAAAACAGTATCGTTATAAAGCTGGGAAAAAGAAAGTATATCTGACTCCCTCGGCAGCACAGGAGAAAGGTTATGAACGTATCGACAAACATCCAAAAAGCACCCGGTATGGCAGACAAAACCCGATTTCCGAACAATGGAACAGTGAGGAACAGCTCTGCCTCTGGAGAGCAAACTGGGCAGATGCCGTAAATAAAATGCTTGCCCTTAATCAGATAAATGCCGCCATTGATCACCGCAGTTTTGCAGCTCAGGGAATCACTGAACAGCCAACCATCCACGAAGGCTACATTGCCCAGAATATGGAAAAGAAAGGCATGATAGCAGACCGGTGTGAAATCAACCGTCGGGTTCGTGCGGATAACAGAATACTACGGGAATTAAAAACACAGATAAAAAAATTGGTTCAAGCTGTCGAAAAATCTATTCCGGTAATTGCAGAAACATTAGAAGCAATCCGCAATCATATGATTTTTACACAATATCATTTACTTCATAATGAAATGCAAAAAGAAGTGATCCATGACTGGATGCAGCATTTTCGTCCTATCCTAAATAAATATGATACCATTAAGAAAAAGCTCAAAGCGAAAGTTACTGAAAAGAAAGAACTAAATGTGCAAAAAAGTAAAACCAGTATTCTAAATCCTTTCCAGCATATAAAGTTAAACCAGCAGCTTACAACCGTAACAGAAGAAATCGAGGAACTGAAATCTGCCAAAGAACAACTGCTGTTTCAGGCTGAATGCTCCACAGAGAAAGATATGGCGAGCCTTTCCAGAAAATACGACCAGATGGATAAGAATCTGGATATTCTCGATTCTCAGGATATGGCTCTCAAAGAGCAGCTTGAAAAAGATGCTGTCGCTTTCCAAGAGGAAAAACTCCGGCCTAAACCAGAGCAATATACAGAATTACTGGATGCCAGAATCCAGATACGACCTACTTTCCGAGAGAAACTGATTGAGCAGCTCAAAGGTACTTTTGGTGAATATTATGACTATCACTATCGTGATATCGCAACCCATGAAGTGGATGATCTCAATATGGAAGATCCCTATAGCTTCTCTCATCGTACCTGGGAACTTGAATATCAGAGGAAACAGGAATTGCAAAAAAAACATCCTGTTCAATCCAGGCAAAAATCGCACAACACAGAACTATAATGTTTAAACTACTAATATAAAAAATATCCCGTTTTCTCAAAACAGTTATATTGCTTCATCCCAATAATTCACAAACTGCTAACCACTGAGCAAAAGGGGGTTGGGAGTTCTCCCAAAGTGCGTCTGGATATCCAAACGCTATGCTTGCAAAACCAGTTTCACTGATTTCCCTCGATACTCCCTTCTTCTAAAATCAATGATAATTATAACATTGCCAATTTTGTAAAGTAATAATCAACTTAAAATATAGACGACAAACAATAAAACCATGATACTGTTACAAAAAGCAGTAGCATGGTTTCTTTCTATTTCATTATAGATTTTCTCTATCTATCATATTTTCTATTGTTTCTGAGAAACAACACTCTTTCAAATCAATACTTTTGTCCATCTTTACAAGATTTGTATATTTTCTCATCTGTATAGTGTTTTGATATTACAGCAAATACTTTATATGTAGGCTGTGCTGTTACATCTCTGATGTCCTTTTTCAGCAATGTGTTCGGTACATTTAATTTCGTATTTTTATCTTTTACGAAGCCAATACAACCACATATATTCCCGGCAGCTTTTTCTGTATATAATTTCGGTCCTCGATCTGTAAATTCTCCTATCATTGTTACGTTTTTCTTAATAAGCATCATACGTTCCAATATATCCAATTTTTGCCCCGTAGAGCCATCTTTTGCAAAAACAAAATCATTTTCTGTTAATCGCTTATCCAGGCATTTCTGGTAAAAATGAATTGCAGAAGCTGTCTCTTTTTTATTCAATCGAACTCCTGTCAAATGTAAAAAATTGTATCTATGGAAAACAACTTCATATCCCTGTACAGATGACAAAATCTTATTACTTTCCTGTAATTGCTTATTCACCTCTTTCGGTAAGCCATATAGGAACAAAACCTTCTGATCCTCAAGATGTTCTTTATATAGTTGTGCCGCTTTTGTCATAATCTGAATTGCACGTCTTTTGTCCATAACTTAATCCTTATCCCATAAAATTTAGAGAAGGGAATGTTCACGCCGCAGCACTAAACATTCCCTTCTCATGGTTGATTTTTCCGTTGTCTGCCAACCTCCAGCACCTTCGTCTGGAAAATATCAGGTTTTTCCGTTGCCTGCCAACCTCCGACACCTTCGTTCGGAAAACGTATCAGATTTTAGGTGTCAACCCACCGCTGATGCACAGCTTTTCTAATTACATTTTACACGAACTATGTGGAAAATGCAATTACAATTTTATCTTATGATGCCCTGCTACATTTTATACACTATTTATCTTACATTTCATTCTTGATAAATTATCTCTTTATCCACAATCTCCCTCGCACATACTTGTATATTGTTCATTCTTCCTATCCATTCCAAGACATTTTCCACCTTTAGCTGTTCTGTAATGCCTTGTGCCTGTTTCATCTGTTCTACAAGTCTTTCAAAGCGTTCCTGTGCCTGTTCTTCTATATCAGCCAAATAACCATTCAGCCTGCCGCTTGTAAGCATATTCAGATATAGCAATCTGCGGTATTCCTTCAAATACCGCAAATGTCTTTGTCCCCATACACCGACAACCCTTTGTTCTTCTTCCTTCGGTAAGGTAAGAGCAGGGATAAGATAATCCCCATGTCTGATATAAGTACCGCCCATCTCTTCAAAAATTGTTTTCTTCATTGTCTGTTCTACCTTTCTTATCGTTCTCTATTCATAGATTTTCTTTACGACCGTTCCAATTTTACAGTAACAATAATTCTTCAATTTTCAGTTCACATTGCCCCTCCCGAAGAAGTATGATAGAATAATTCTATTAAATTGAATCGGAGGTGCCACATGGCTATCAGTTCCAACAATATTCAGGTCTATACTACTTTGTCCAAAGAACTGGTTGCTGAGATTGATAAGGATGCAAAAGCGAACTATCGTACACGTTCCCAGCAGATTAACATGATCCTGACCGAGTATTATAAGACTCAAACAACAACCAAACATGAATCCGAGTAAAACACTGAATTGCCTGAAAACACAGGAAATATCAGTGTTTTCTTATGTTTTCCCTTAATTATAAGGTTCATGTGAGCCATAATTATTTCCAAAACTGAGATTGATTCACCATTGGTCTTTCCATAGCCAGCGCCTGCCTCACCAGATAATCAATCCCCTGTATCAGTTCCGTAGTTCTGGGAAAGGAGTTCTCTCTGGGAATTCCCATTTTCACAACCAACAGATCACTTTCACAGGCAACTCCCTGATTCACCCCATCTGATGCTCTCCCATTTCCTGCTGCAATTCCCAGCACGGAAGTTCCATGTCCACTGTAATCTGAAGATGGAACAAGACGCCTGCCCTGGTTTTCTCCAAGTGCAAGCGCCTCATCGATCTGCTCTTTCGTATATTCAGTTCCTGTCACATATCCCTGAGGTGGATTTCCCTGTATGCTCTGATCCCATAAACGTAAAATTCTGCTGCTCCCATCTGCATTTCGGAAATCAGGGTGAAAATAATCCACTCCTGAATCCACAACTCCTGTCAGGATTCCTTTTCCCGTCAGTCCATTCCTGCCGGTCTGCACTGTGCGGATGCAACTCGCTCCCTTCGCCTGAAACAATTCAAAATACAAGCGTTTGGGTTTCTCCATAAATTCCACCTGCACTCTGTGGGAATACGCATCAATCTCACTTTCCGGCAAAGTTACCACTGCATAGCTGCCTAACAATGGCACTACCTGAATTCCATTTCCAGCCAGACCACTTTCCGGTCCGCTGTACTTTATGATCACATCCCATAGCCTGGTTGCAGGATCATATCCTATGTTAAGATTTCCTGACTTTCTACGCTCCTGTGGTGTTGCATCCATTGCAAGATTTAAAAGGTTATCTATTTTCTGGTCTGGCATTTTAATCTCATTTCCAGATATTCACTTAGTCTATTATATACAAAAGTTCTGCATACGGACTCTTATTATAACAATTTTAGGATAATAAGCGGGAATCCTCGGCAATTCAATTACCGAGATGAAAGCGCAAACTGTGCATATCTGCACTCATAATAAATAAAAATAACAAAACGGTTTTCATTCAATTTCTCCCTATAAAAGTATATTTGATAAGAATAGTATTAAACCAACTGGTGGAAAGGGAAATTACAAATTATCTATTGAGTTCATGAATACAAAGACACATGGAAGGATTACTGAAGAAATTGTTTTTAAATAATCGAATGTGAGATCTTTTGTATATTGAGAATGAAAATTTCTGAAAAAGTTCAATATTAGTGCTGGATAATCCGAAAATTACTTCGG
>ENA-OPZD01000128-OPZD01000128.1-human-gut-metagenome-genome-assembly--contig:-NODE-128-length-27652-cov-3.923270_pt1 | contig 27652 bp, 37 predicted proteins | sample MGYA00242479_ERZ504495 | MGnify/ENA primary metagenome ERZ504495 (study PRJEB26092, sample SAMD00036286) | human gut metagenome | host: Homo sapiens | study: EMG produced TPA metagenomics assembly of... | reverse complement strand
ACCAGGGCGACTATCTGCCGCCTGAACTCCTCGGTGAACTGCCTGGGGTGCTTGGGGTCCCGCATGGGGCCTCCTTTCCTCGAAGGGCCCTCAGACTCTCATCCGACTGTCCAATTTAGTATAGCCACATCAGCCACATCACAATCGTACCGCGGGCTTGCGCGGGCGCGGGGCCTCGCCCCGCCGCCGGACCCACCCGGCGAGCGCGGTGTCGCTCGGGTAGCCGAGCTCCCTGACGGCCGCGCGGACGTCGCCCAGCCTGTCGTAGGCCTCGAGCGCCGCCTCCCTCTGCTCCCTGGAATACAAGGCTTCTCCTCTCCGCCCGGTCTCCAAGATTTCTGCCGCACGCCCATTTCATGAAGTTTTGTCGAGTTGTGCTACCAAACACCGCGTGAAGAGTGTCCGAAGCTCAAGCCCGTGCCCCGACACGCGCCAGCACGTCCCGAAAGCGAGTCGCGGCAAAAAACGGGCCCCGTGAGAACGGGACCCGTTGCAAAGCGTATTGTTCGCGAAGACCTAGAGGCTGTTCACGAGGTTCTGGACGCCGGACTTGCGGTTGGCGGCCTGATTCTTGTGGATAACGCCCTTGGCAACGGCCTTGTCGAGCTTACGGTAGGCGGTCGTGGCAGCAGCCTGGGCAGCAGCCTTGTCGCCAGCCTCGACGGCGGTCTTAACGTGCTTGATCACGGTCTTGAGCTCGGAGCGGATCGCCTTGTTACGGACGCGAGCGATCTCGTTGGTGCGGATGCGCTTCTTCTGGGACTTGATGTTTGCCATCGGGTTCGGTTCCTTTCGGGTACTTACAAGGTCTTACTATCCGGCCTCTGAGACACGGTTGTTGAGGTCATACGGGCGAGTATTTTACACGCGGTCCAGCCGCGGCGCAAGCCGCATTGCGTAATTGTGCAGGTTACTTGCGGAATTCACAAGTAAGATGCGAGCCCGTACGCTCATATGCGATCCGTGCGAGCCGCCGGGGCCACTTGCCATTTCCCATGTCCGAACCTATCAACTGCCCATGACGATGACCGCACATGCAACGACAACTCGTCGGACCAGTTCGGCATCCCGAGCCCTGCAGTTACCGACTGGTCATGGAGATGACCCACATACGCAACGCCAGCTCGCTGTCGCGCGAACCCTTGAGCGCAAGCTCGACCTCGATCGCCTGGGACAAGGCCTCGAGCAGCTCGTCCATGCGCCAGCGTCGCGCCCATGAAAGGTGGTTCTTGACCTGCCAACCTGGACGCCCAACGTGGTGGCAAGCTGGCTCCCCTGCCCTCGGGTGTCGAGGGACTTCGCAATGATCAATTCGCGCAGACGTGTGACGAGCAAGGACCACAGCCTGACCTCGCTCTTTGCCGGCTGGAGCTTGAGCAACTCCAGCGAACGCACAAGGTCTCGCGCGGCAACGGCGTTTAAGAACTCCCAAGGCTTGACCTCGGCGGTCCGCATAACGTGTCGCTCAATATCGGCAAGCGTTATCTCGGACCCTGTGACCATGGACGCGAGCTTCTTGAGCTCGTTGTCAAGCATCCTGGTGTTCTCTCCCGAGCGCGCAACCAGCGCCTCGGCGGCGGGAAGGCCCATCGCCTTCCCATGAGCTGCTGCCATCTTGACCACCTGGGGCGGCATCTCCCATGTCTTTTTGGGCGCACAGTCGATAATCGCTTTATCGCCAAGCTTCTTGATCGCCTTATACAAGCGCGTGTTCTTGGCAAGAGTGGTGGCCACCACCAGGCACACGGTCGTCGGGGACGGATTGGCAAAATACTCGACAAGGGCTCGCTCATCGCCTTAGGGAGCTTGTCGCAGTTGGTCAGAATGACCAATCGGAACTCAGCCCCCATGGGAAAGGTGTTGAGGGAGGCGACGATATCGTCGACCTGCGGGTCTTTGGTCATATCGCGCTCATCGAGGTTGAACTCGACCATGCCTGACTTCCCCAGGCGAGCACGCATACGCTCGACGGCACGCGAGCTCTTGAGTTCGTCGGATCCCACAATCAAATATCCTGGCAACAGCCCTTGCCCGGCCATACGCATCCCTTTCGAAACGACACGTCAGGCGCTGCATCCCTGACGGGCGGAGAATTTCATCAACTATACCCCGATGCGGACCTTGAAGAGTTCCTCGGATGCCGAATACCGGCATTCCGGCCCTTCACCTTCCTCGTTCCCGTCATTGAATCCCCTGGGTCTTAACGACAGGACCCGTCTTTCCCGGACGAATGATCACATCGCCCACGTCCTTGGTGCACAGAAAACGCGCACCGGCTCGTTCGAGCAGTGACACGCACACCGGATCGGGATGGCCGTAGGAATTCCCCTCGCCCGCACTCGCCACAGCGAGTTCGGGATCCAGCAGCTCAAGCGGCTTCTCGGCAACAGCGATCTCCGAACCATGATGACCCACTTTGAGCACGTCGATATCCCCCACCTCATCCGCGTATTCCGCAAGCTCATCTTGTTCCGTATCACCCGTAAGAAGCATGTCCAGACTCGCCCCCTCACCATTGTCATACGATACGTCCAAGCAGAGGGAGTCGGCATTTTCCTCACCAGAGACCAAACCCTGGGGCCATACAACCCTACAGGCGAACTCCCCCACACGGATCACGTCGCCTGCTTGCACCTCGACAATCTCTTGAGAGACGCTTGAGAGCTCGGAAGGCGCATGCGCGGATGCGCCGCAGGCAACGACGATTTGGCCGACCGGCATGGCATCGAGCACATCGGGGAGACCGCCCCAGTGATCGCGATCCCAATGTGTCACGACCACCGCGTCCAGCGCATACACGTTGTTTCGCGCGAGCGCCTCTACGACGGCATTGTCGACGCCCGCATCGACCAACATGGTCCTCGAGCCATCGCGAATGAGAATGGCATCGGCTTGTCCCACGTCAAGAATCGCGACCTGTGCCGGGGCGTACATCGACCATCGCAGGATATGCGCCACGAGCAGCAACGCCGGCAGACCGATGATGCAAGAGACTCGACGCGCCGAGGCATCGCGCCACCTCACATAGACCACAATCGCCGCACCGTATGCAAGTACCGGCAACCACCAAGGAGCGACAACCGTCATCGATGCAAAGGGAACGGCGGCGAAGAGCCGCGCGAGAAAGATGGCGAGCTGCGCCAGGGCGTCGGGCAGCCACAAGACCGCATCGGCAACACGAGCGATCAACGCCTCCGCACATCCGCAAGCACACCCACGCCATACACCACCTCCCCGACTGCCGTCGCTCCAAGACCCGCCATCAGCAGCCCCGTCATCACCGGCCCCACAACGAGATTCGCCAATGCGCGATGAGCGACACCTCACCGAACACCGGCAGGGTTACAGGGAGTGTCGCCCACTGCGCGACAAGTGAGAGGGAGAGCGGCTCGGCAATTGCGGTCGGCAGGCGAAGGCACGCGAGGGCATACGAGACATACCGGCCAAGCACCCCGATGAACAAGACGCTGAGCGCGAGAGCTGGAACCCAAGATCGTACACAACTCCCGGATTGAGCCAGACGAGGGCCGTCACCGTGAGAGCGAGGGCAGAGGGGGCGTGCGATCGACGCCCACCGAGGATTGCTGCCGTAGCCAGCCCGACCATCGAGACCGACCGGAGCGCAGAGGGCGCACCCCCGGTGACATCACGTACAGCGCCATGACTACCAGAAGCGCCGGCACTTTTTGCCGCGCGCCCGCAGCGTAAGCGCCGCAGCAGCATCTCAAGCATCGCGGAGATGTGAGCCAGATGACTCCCAGACACGGCGACAAGGTGCGTGAGGCCACAGCGAGAGAACGCATCGTACGCGTCTTCCCGCGCGAGCTCCGTCACGCGCCCGCAAACCGTACCAGCCAGCAAGGCCCGGGATGGACCGCACGCTGAATCAAGGATGGAAAGCGCAACGGTGCGCGCCACAGCGATGGGCGAGCTAGACGCATTCTCTTCCATTTCCAAAACCGTGGCGACATCGAGAACTCCCACCTCGCCCCTCATGAACCTCCCGCGTGCCCAATCACCTTCTTCCAACCGCTCGATGTGCCCGACAACCCTAAGCGCCGCACCGGATTCGACGGTGCATCCCGTGGTCGCTCTTAGCCGAACGCCGGTAGGGATACCGGAGTCAACCAACTCGACAGTTGAGGATGCCCCGTATTCGCCGAGACTCGGGTCTCCTATGGTGACGAACTGCCAGGCGCTTACCGATGCAGACCCCGCCATGTGCAGGCGATGCTCCCAACCGGCGAGCTCCACGCCCGAGATCGCAGCAGCAACCGCACACCCAACGCCGGCAAACACCAGCGAAAGACGCACGTAGCGACCGGGAAATGACCCCTCGTCATCTCCATGAGCGGTCCCCTCCCAACGAGCTATGAAACGCCATGCGAACAGTGCCAGTGCGCATCCAAGAACGACCAACGCCCCGATGGTGCCCCAAGGCGCAACCGTCACTTGTGCCCGCCGCGTCCAACCTATCTGCATGACGCATGCGGCGGATGCACATGACCCGATCGCCAAAAAGGCCGTGGGCGGAATATACGGACGTACGGGCTTCTCAACTACGCCCCCGCGCATCGCCATCACACGCAGATGCCCGATTTGAGCTTTTCGAACTTCTTCTCCCCTATGCCGCTCACACGCATAAGATCCTCGATGGTGGAGAAGGGTCCGTTCGCGTCGCGGTCTTCTATGATTGAACGCGCTGTCGAGGGCCCTATACCCGGCAGCTCGTCGAGTTCCGCCTCGCCTGCTGTATTGATGTCCACGAGGGAGCCACCCGCATCTCCGTCTCCCGTCGACGACGCGCCATCTCCCGATGAAGATCCGCCCGCAAGCGCGCTCTCGGACAGCTCCTCACCAACACGCGGAATGTAGATCTGCTGTCCATCCGATACCCTAGCCGCGCGATTAACTCGCGACAAATCAGCGTCGCCAAGAGCTCCCCCCGCGGCGGCGATCGCGTCGCCCACACGCGCATCCGCTTCGAGTTCAAAGACGCCTGGTTCCGTTACCGCCCCGGCAACATCAACGATGATGTCGTCGAGCGAGTCCCCTGTTTCCCCATCGGCTCCCGCACCATCGGCCTCCGTTTCATCCGTGTCCCCAGAATCGATGTCAGTGCCTTTATCCGAGTCGACATCGCGTCGTATCTCAACCCCATCAGCCGAGGCAAATCCATCTCTCGCGACTCCCCCGGCAAAGAGCATCCCAAGTCCAACCGACCCCAGTACCAGTCCTGTCACCAGTGCGAATGCGAAGCACGCGATCGGTCTCTGACGCAGGTACAGCGCGACGCGCGTTGCGAGGGCCACACGCTTCTTTTCAACCTGAGCCATGTCACCACCTCCCCCATCCATCGTTGCAGTGCTCGCACGATGAGTTCGGGAGTTTTTTTAGAAAGTCTTCAATGCTCTGTTGAGGGCTCAGGCACGCGACTGACACGTCAGGCAAGGTTCCTGCCCGCAAAAGGCAAGGGCTTCGCGATGGGATGGACATGGGACCAAGGGCGGGAGGGCCCGCGATCTCGGTAGGGATGGCTCCAAAAGCAGAACGGGGTCGAAACGACCATATCGTCTCAACCCCGTTCGCATCAGCCTACCTACGGCAGCATGGAAATCATTCCGTTGCAAGGTCTTCGGGCGCATCGGCCTCGGACGGAGAAAACGCGGCGCCAGTTCGTCATGACGCTCGCGCATCGCACGCGGCCGCTTATAGACGGGAGCGGTAAAATCAACGTACTCGACGTGCTCAACCAGGTAATCGATCATCGTCTCGTGATCGAACATGTTCCACGCCTCGTGAACGGCGTCGAGCTTCGCATGCGTCTCGGGACGGCGGGGCATGAACAAGGTGCAGCAATCGGGCGCCGTCTGGCAGGAGATTTCGTACGTTCCGATCTGCTTGGCGCGCTCGATGATCTCCTGCTTATCGGATCCGATGAGCGGACGAAAAACCGGAATGTCCACAATCTCGTTTACGGCCATGATGTTCTCGAGCGTCTGGGAGGCAACCTGTCCCAGCGACTCGCCCGTGACAATCGCCTTTGCCCCCTCGATCTTCGCAATGCGCTCGGCCACCGCGTACATGACGCGGCGATACATGATACGCGTAGGTCGGAGGGTGTCTTAAGCGAAATTTCGCGCTGGCAGTCGCCAAAAGGCACCACGTACATGCGACCGATCTGCACCGCAGGTGCAAGCTGCTCGATGATGTCCTGACAGAGGTACTCGCTCGTATCGGCGGTCTGTGGACGACCTGAGAAGTGGATGGGCACCACAACCGCGCCGCGACGGGCGAGCTGCCACGTGGCGACTGGAGAATCGATACCTGAGGAGAGCAGCGTCACGACCTTGCCGGCACTACCCTGGGGCAGGCCGCCAACACCCCGCATGCTCTTGGCGTACACATAGACGCTGCCCTGAACGACCAGCACGTGGACAGTGGCATCGGGCTCGCGCATTTGGACCTTCTTCTCGGGATACGCGAGGCAAAGCGCCTCGCCCACCTGTCGGTTGAGGTCCATACTCGTGAGCTCGTAATCGGTGTTCGATCGGCGGGCGGCAACCTTGAACGTGTCAAACGGGCCGAACTCTGCAAGCGCGTCGATCGCCGCCCGACAGTACTCGGAGGGCTCACGGTTGGTATGAAACGCGAGAGAGCAACGTGCGACACCCGGAACCTGAGCGATCAGCGGCATGGCGCGCTCGGCTTCGCCCTTGGTGGAGAAGGTGATGAGGATATGCCCGGAAATGCGCGTCACGCACGAAACGGAAAAGGCGGCCAAAGCCGCCTTGCACGAGTCCATGAGGATGCGCTCGAACCGAGCTCGGTTCTTGCCTTTGAGTCCTATCTCGTGATAGTGCACCAGGCAAACGCGGCTGGCCATCTACGCTTCCGACGGGTCGATGTGGCCAAGGGCGGCCTCATAGCGGGCGTGGTCATAGGAGATGGTGCCATCAACGATCTCCTCCATGGCCATGGAGATGGTGTCCTTGCCAGAGAGCAGCACGGTCAGGTCATCCGTATCCTGAACAGCGAGCACGCGATTGTGCTGGCCGCGCAACATGTTGTTGATATCGCTTGCGCGTTGGGACGCAAGAGCGGAGAGAAGGAACCGGTTGTGGTCGGTCTTCTCCAGCAAGTCATCGATGGCGGGCTTCACAACAGACACTGGAATCAGTTCCTTTCGTGACGATGCAGTACGGCAATGAGCTCCTCAGTCGCGCGATCGAGGTCATCGTTCACCACGATTTCGTCGTAGCGATCACGCAGATGCATCTCGCTCTCGGCGGTATGCAGGCGAAGCTCGAGAGACTCAGACGTTTCCGATCCGCGGCCGATCAAGCGCTCACGCAGAACCTCGAGCGACGGGGGCTCGATGAAGATGAGGACGGCATGAGGGAACCGCTCTTTGACGGCGAGCGCTCCCTGCACGTCGATCTCCAAGATGAGGGACTGACCGGTGGCCAGATTGCGTTCGACCTCGCTGGCAAGCGTGCCATACCGATGATCGTGCACCTGTGCCCACTCGATGAACTCGCCGGCCTCAATCCGAGCGGAGAACTCATCGTCGGTCAGGAAATAGTAATTCACGCCGTCCACCTCGCCGGCGCGCGGAGCTCTCGTGGTAGCGGAAACCGTCAGACCCAGGTTAGGCATCTGTTCGCGAACGCGCGCGACCAGCGTACCCTTCCCTGCGCCTGACGGCCCGGAAATCACAAAGAGCTTTGGCTCGATGAGACCCACTTACTTGGTGAGCTGCTCGATGAGCTGCTCGCGCTGACGGACGCCGAGGCCCTGGACGCGACGGGTGGCGGAGATGCCCAGCTCGTCCATGATCTTGGCGGCCTTGGCCTTGCCGTAACCAGGAAGGGACTCGATGAGCGTGGAGACCTTCATGCGAGAGGCGATCGGGTCGTCGGAGTTAAGAACGGACTCGAGCGTGGTCTCGCCCTTCTTGATCTTCTCGCGAAGCTCGGCACGGGCGTGACGGGCGGCAGCGGCCTTCTCGAGAGCGGCCTTACGCTGCTCATCGGTGAGCTGAGGAAGCGCCATGTGTACCTCCAATAACGGGTTACTCATACGAATTAAGATTCCAATATGGGCATTTACGTGCGCATTTGAACCTTTAACGGCTCCTTAGGGTAGTCCATGCACTGGCGAAATGCAAGCAAAACGGAGAAAAGAACCGAGAAATGCCTGTTTAAAGGCTATGCGGACACCGTTTGGACAGGCACGGTGCCCGCTCCATCATTACTTCACGCCCCGTACCAGCTCTTCGACGATCGCCTCGTATGCGGCAACGGGGTCCTCTGACCCTGTGATGGGACGCCCCACCACGATATGGCTCGCACCACGCTCGATGGCCTGAGCGGGCGTTGCAACCCGGGACTGGTCGCCGAGCTCCGCACCAGCGGGACGGACCCCGGGCGTGACGATGAGCGCATCCGGCCCCAACAGCTCACGCATTGCCCGTGCCTCCATGGGAGAGCAGACGATACCGTCGATGCCGTTGGCCTGCGCGAGCGACGCAAGACGGGCGGCCTCATCGGCCACAGGGAATCGACGCCGATCTGCGTCAGGGCATCTTGGTTCATACTCGTGAGCACGGTGATGGCAACGAGCTTGGGACGACTACCGCGAATCTCGGCAGCCTCCTCCGCCCCCTCGCGGCAGGCCGCGAGCATGGCACCGGAACCCAAACCATGCACGGACAACAGGTTCGCACCGGCGAGCGCGGCAGAACGAGCGGCTCCGCGCACCTGATGCGGGATGTCGTGGAACTTAAGATCCAGGAAAACCTTGAACCCACGTTCATTGAACTCGCGAACGATTTGCGGACCTTCGGCATAAAAGAGCGTCATGCCCACCTTGAGCCACTTGGCGTGCCCGGACAGGGCATCGGCAAGCTCGAGGGCGCGGGTACGGTCGCAGTCGATGGCGACGATAACGCGGTCGCGGGCGTCCGCCTCTAGCATTCAAAGGCTCCGATCAGCTCGTTGATATCACGAACGCCCTGGCTCTCCGCCCACTCCTCGAGCTCGCGCAGGATGCGCACAGAGGCGTCTGGCTCGACGAAGCTCGCCATGCCAACCGAGACGCAGCAAGCGCCGGCCAAGATGAACTCGGCGGCATCCTCACCGGTCATGACGCCACCGACGCCGCAGACCGGAATATCGACCGCATTGGCGGCCTCCCACACCATGCGCACCGCGATGGGATGGCACAGCGGACCGGACAAACCACCCGTGGGCTTGGAGAGCTTGGAGCGGCGCGTATGCACATCGATCGCCATACCGGGAATGGAGTTGATGACGGTGAGGCCATCAGCTCCCTCCGCCTCGAGCGCCCGGGAGATCTCGGGAATGCGAACGGGGCCATCTTCACGAACAGGGGGCGATCGGTCACCTTACGGCACGCGCGCATGACCTCCGCGGCGCCATCGGGGGTCGAGCCTGCAGGCGGCGCCGCCAGCTGCGATGTTGGGGCAGCTCACGTTGATCTCAAAGCCAGCCGCCCACGGGCACAGCTCATCGAACATCTCGAGGGCGCGGACGTACTCTTCCGTGGAGTGACCGGCAACCTGGCAGATCACCTGCGTCCCCTTGCCCGTGAGTTCGTCGAGCCATGGACCGTAATCGCGCGCGAAGGCCTCCACGCCGGGATTCTGAAGGCCCACGGAATTCATCATGCCGCCGCGGACCTCGGTCATGCGGGGTGCGGGATTGCCCGGCCAGGCTCCGCCGCACAACCCTTGGTGGTGATGGCGCCGAGCTGACTCACGTCCATGAGCTCGGAGAACTGCCACCCCTGGCCGAACGTCCCCGACGCGGTGTTAATGGGGTTCTTCATCTTGACGCCGCCGAAATCGACGGCCATATTCACCTGGCTCACCAGACCACCACCTTGGATGCATCGAACACGGGACCGCACATGCAGGCGCCTGCATGCCGGAGGTCGTCTCGACGTTGCACGTGCTGCAGGCGCCAAACCCGCAGCTCATCATGCGCTCGAGAGACGCCTCGCAATACACGCCGGCATCCGCTGCCGCCTGGGCGACCTTGCTCATCATGACACCGGGACCGCATGTGGCCACGTAGTCGTACCCGCCGGCGGCCAAGAGCTCGGCAGCGGGATCGGTGCAGAAGCCGCAGCTGCCGGCAGAACCGTCGTCGGTGGCAACGCGAACCGTGCCGCAACCCAGCGCCTCGAAGTCTTCAACGCCCACGAGCTTGTCGGCCGTCGCCGCGCCCACGCAGGCGTCAACGGCAACACCCGCCGCCGCGAGATCGCGCGCAAGGCACAGCACCGGCGGCACGCCGATGCCGCCGCCCACCACGAGCACCCGGCTGGCATCCTCGGGCACGCACCAGCCATGGCCCCGGGGCCAAGAAGGTCGCTCTTAAAGCCGGGCTTCCACTCCGACATGCGCTGCGTTCCATTACCCACAACGGCATACCAGATTTCTACCGTACCTGCCTGCGGATCAGCCGCGACATAGCTCAGCGGAATGCGCAGCAGCTCGCTGGCATCGCCGGGCACGCGAACGTTGACGAACTGGCCGGGCTTGAGCGCGGATGCGAGACGCGGGGCCAAAATGACGAGCGAGAAGATGCCATCGGCGATCTTCTCGTTCGTGACGACCTCGAAATCGTGCATGCGCGCAGGTGAAGGATTCGGCATATATGCTCCCCTCCCCATGCGGTGCATGGTCAAGATGTACGCGCGGCCCCGCAATGACAAATCGAGGGGCCGCGCTATGCAGATACAGCTATCTTAGCAAACGACGCCGTTGGCGAGCGTGCGCTTTCCACCCACGAAAACATCCGTGGCGCGACCGGTGAGCTCAGCGCCCTTGAATCCGGAATTCTTGGCGTGGCTGACGAAATCGTCCTCAGACACGGTCCAAGCGACATCGGCATCGAAGACGGTGAGGTCGGCGACGCTGCCCTCGGCGATCGTGACCTGATCGAGCCCGAGGATCTTACGGGGCTCGATAGCCATGAGCTCGACCATGCGGGCGAAGGTGATCTTGCCCGTCTTGACCAGGTTGGTGATCACCAGGCCGAGCGCGGTCTCGAGGCCGGTCATGCCGAACGGAGCGAGCTCGAACTCGCGGGACTTCTCCCAATCGGAATGCGGGGCGTGGTCGGTCGCGATCGCATCCACGGTGCCGTCGATGCGCCCGCGATGAGGGCTTCGGCGTCGGCGGCGGTGCGCAGCGGCGGGTTGACCTTGAAGCACGTGTTGTAGGTTCCGTCGATGGCATCCTCAGTGAGGAACAGGTGATGCGGGGTAGCCTCGCAGGTAACGGGCAGACCCTTGGCCTTGGCGGCGCGCACCATATCCAGGCCCTTGGCGGTGGAGATGTGCTGGATGTGCAGCTTGGCACCGGTGAGCTCGGCGATCATGATGTCGCGCATGATCTGGAGCTCCTCGCCTTCCGCCGGCCAACCGAGCAGGCCGAGACGGGTGGAGACGGCGCCCTCGTTGATCTGACCATCGCCCACGAGGTCCTCGTCCTGGCAATGGCTCATGAAGACTTTGCCGAACATCTGGCCGTAATCCATGGCGCGGCGCAGCATGCCGGCGCCCTGGACGCCATGGCCGTCATCGGTGAAGGCCACGCAGCCGTGCTCGACCATATCGCCCATCTCGGAGATGATCTCGCCCTTGAGGCCCTTCGTCATGGCACCGGAGGGGTACACGCGGCAGTGGCCCTTGGCGGCGGCGACGGACTTGATGTACTCGACCACGACGCCGTTGTCGGTCACGGGCTTGGTGTTGGGCATGGAGCACACGCCGGTGAAGCCACCGTGCGCGGCAGCGGCGGTCTCGGACTCGATGTCGCCTTGGCCTCAAAGCCGGGCTCGCGCAGATGCACGTGCATGTCCACCAGACCGGGGACGAGATACCTGCCGGCAAGATCGATGACTTCGGCAGCATCGCACGTGAGGTTCTCGCCGACAGCGGCGATCTTGTCGCCCTCGACGAGCACGTCTACACATCCGTCAAGCTCGACGGCAGGGTCGACGACGTGGGCATTCTTAAGAAGCAAGGCCATTATCGGCACCTCCAAGCAGCAGATACAGGGCAGCCATGCGCACGCAGATACCGGCGTACACCTGGTCGAGGATGACGGAGCGCTCCGGATGGTCGGGCATGTAGGAGTCGAACTCGACGCCACGGTTGATCGGGCCGGGGTGGCACACGATCGCATCGGGCCTCATGAGGCCCTCGCGGGCCTTGGTGAGACCGTAGAGGCGGTGATACTCGCGCTCGCTTGGGAACGGCGCGCCCTCAAGGCGCTCACGCTGGATGCGCAGCATGTAGACGACGTCAAGATCGGGAAGGACATCGTCGAGGCTGTTCGACACATGGTCGGCGCCCAGGATGTCGGGACGGGGCGGCATGAGGGTGTTGGGACCCACGGCCGTGACCTCGGCACCCATGATCTTGAGCGCGGGGATGAGGGAGCCGCACACGCGGGAGTGACCGATATCGCCCACGACGCCCACCTTGAGGCCGTCGAAGCTTCCCTTGCGCTCCCAGATGGAGTACAGGTCGAGCAGCGCCTGGGTGGGGTGGCCGTGCTTGCCGTCACCGGCGTCGATGACGACGGCAGGGCTCGCCTGGCTCACGATGTGAGGCGCACCGGCGTGCTTGTCGCGCACGACGATGCAGTCGATCTTATAGCGTCGAGCGTCATGACGGTGTCGATGAGGCTCTCGCCCTTCACCGTGGAGGTGGAGGAGCCGCCAAAGTTCAGCGTGTCCGCGGAAAGACGCTTCTCGGCCAGCTCGAAGGAGCTGCGGGTGCGCGTAGAGGGCTCGTTGAACATGTTGACGATGGTCTTGCCCTTGAGGGTCGGAACCTTCTTAATGGTGCGCTCATTGACCTCGGAGAACGCCTTGGCGGTCTGCAGGATCGTCATGAGCTCGGTATCGGAATACTCGGAGATGTCGATGAGGTGCTTGTGGTTGTTGAACACGGATTACTCGCCTCCCAGCGGCGCGGAGCCAACGTGGCCACCCGGCGCGACGTCGAAGATCTCGACGGCGGAACGGCCGTCGACCTCCTCAAGATACAGACGGACGTTCTCCTCGTGAGAGGACGGGACGTTCTTACCCACGAAGTCGGGGCAGATGGGCAGCTCGCGATGGCCGCGGTCAACGAGGACGGCGAGCTCGACGCGGCTGGGGCGACCCAGGTCCATGATGGCGTCGAGGGCGGCGCGGATGGTGCGGCCGGTGTAGAGAATATCGTCCACGAGCACGATGCGCTTGGCATCCAGGTTGAACGCGATGTCCGTGGCGTGGACCGCAGGAGCGAAGTTGGTGAGGTAGTCGTCGCGGTAGAAGCTGATGTCGAGGCTTCCCAGCGGGACGCGCACCCCCTCGATACGCTCGATCTCGTCCACGAGTTTCTTTGCGAGCAAATCGCCGCGGGTCACGATACCCACAAGCGCGAGGTCCTCAACGCCCTCGTTCTTCTCGACGATCTCGTGCGCGATGCGGGTGATGGCGCGGTTGATCGCGGTGTCATCCATGATGACGGCCTTAGGTGAAGACATGCTCTCGAACTCCTTCCTTACACTCTTGACCTGCGACAATTGCAGGTCAAAAAAATAATGCCCGACCGCTTGGCGTGCGAGCATCACAGGAAGGCATATATGCTGGGCGCGGGCGCCCCGCTTGATGGTCCTTGTGGTATCTCGTACGCACTTAAAGGTCTTTGTCCATTGTACACGGTATGGCGGATGTCGAACATGGTGAATAGAATTTCGCGCGGAGCGCATAAAAAGCGAAGATGGCGACCTGTTGATGCCCAGGGATATACCCCGCCTGCTCGAACAGTCCTGCTCGCACGAAGGCCACATTAAGTGGCCTTCGGCTTGTGCGGAACTCGCATTCGGGGTATATCCCTGGGCACCCACAGGTCGCCACGCGTCGCAACGGAGACTTGCCTCTACGATTCCGATACTGTCATCGCGAGGCTGCCGCATTCCTCCCACAGGGTTTGGAATGAGTTCGTATCGTACTCGACGAGGCCGACGAGCGGATCGGCGACGTAGGTAACCCCACCTTGAACACGGTAAAGCAATACGCAATGGAAGTTCCGATACAGGCGATAGCCACGTGCGCCCGTGGTGGAAAAGCGCGGTGACTCGAAATCCGTCGTGATCCACGTGAGCACGGGGTACCCACGTTCGACAACTGTTGCAACCTCATCGAAGGAGCACCCGGTGAGCTCAACGCCGTATCCACGGCAGCCGCATACGCATCTGCGCAGACTACCACGGCGGGCGGCATGGCGCTGCCGGAACTCCGCGCGTCGCCTGCAAAATGGTTGACGAAATCGCTCCACGTGGGGTCGGTCGGCATGTACGTGTCTATGAGCGCGGAAGGCTCAACCGAATACCCCATCGAACGCAGACACATAGCGAGCGAAAACGCCTCGCATCCCGACGGATACTCCGGGTTTTGGTACAGCGGCGCGACGATGGGCTCCTGCGAACGCCTGGGAAACTCCTCTAGACGTGAGGATGGCCCTCCAAACACGAAGCTACTTCCCCATGCACATGCAGCGGCCAAGCACATCGCTAAAAGCATCAACAGTGCACATCCTTTGCGTCCAGCGTGCTTGCGCCTTGGCCTACCAGCACGACACCCGCCATTGAGCAATTCAGACATCCGATGGCCTTCCTTTCCCCGTGTTTCCTCGAGCGCGGCTCATGCACGCGCATCGCGGTCATACGTCGACAAGGAACATAGGAGGCGCGAACGGCTTCGTCTGCCATCAGAGGATATGAATACGCCGTGTGCGCCTGATGACAGGCGCACACGGCGTGGAAACACTCGAGAAGGACATTGTTCAGTGCCTTAAAGCCCCGCATCCCTTCGCAGCAAAGCAACAAGCTGGGCGCGACGATGAACGCGTAGCAGTCGATAGGCGGCATCCCGGGCGGAGTTGACGGTGCCGATTGAATAGCACATCGCGCGGGCGATCTGTGGGCCCGACTCCCCCGCGACGATACGCAGCGCAACTTCAACCTGGACAGAGTTGAGGCCTCGACCTGCAAGGTAACTCTCCAGCCGAGAACGATCCTCATTGTGAGAAGCGAGGAGCGCCGCGGCATAGCGCTCATTACGGACATCGGTAAGAAGCCGAACACCCGCCCATACGGTCAGGAGCATCAACAAGGTCAGACAGGTGACAATCGCCACGAGCATCGCGGTTCTGACATCGCCCATGCCGCTCGCCGGTACGACATCTCCCATGGACGCGTATCCTCCGAAAACCACATCTCTAAACTGGGCATATGAGAGGTCGGCGTACACATTCGTCACCTTGCCACCGCCGAGGATGCCCGCCACCCCAAACAGCGCACAGAGCGGCAACCCACGAGCCGACATCCGCACCGTGTTGCGTAAAGACAATGCGAGCAGGTAGATTACAAGCACGGACGTGCCAAAGAGGGCGACGGACGCTTGCCCTGATTCCGCAGCGAACACAACCACCAGCGTGCCGCTGAGAAGCTGGCGCGTGGCCCCCACCCCTTGGGAGCGTAGCCCTCCAACGCACACAACGATGATGCATCCGAACAGTGGCATCATGAGCGGTGCGAAGCTGAGCGGTGAGGCCGAGCGCCACACCTCCTCCCAAGCAATGCCGATCATAAGGGAAAGCAGCGCCAAGTAGACAACATGGAGAACGTCAAGCGTCACGCCCGGAGACGTGGGAGCGACGGGGACAGACGAGATCGCCGCCCCTCCGGCATCGTGATGACACATCCAAGAGATGGACGAGGAGATTGCACAGAGCACGATGGCCACGATGGCAGCGCCGCTCAATAATCCCGGAATCGCCGACAGCGAGAGATCTCGCATAGGACTCCCCACGTGGCAGCTCGAGCCTGCGGGCCGAACGGCTCGAAGGCCTCGTCGCCTACCAAGCGTCCTCCCCGGGAAGAGGACAGCTTATGCGCAGAGCGCAGAGAAGCCGTGACGCCCCCATCCGTCCCCGTGTGGGAAAATGCCCATGCAGCCGCCGTGCATGCCATCACGATCCCTGCGCGAAGTACAACGTCGCCCGCGCCCCATGACTGGTCAAGAGCGGTTGGCAGGGCAACCGAAGCGATGGCAAAACCCACTGTTGCCGAGCAGAACGCACGCGATGCGCGCTGAACACCACGGAGACGACCCGAGCCGCGACGCTTAAAGGACTCTCGTTCATTCGGAGTAGGCGTGTCTGGTGATGACAGGGGCTCAACGACTGCCTGCCGGGCGACCAGCTCGCGTGCTTCTGTGAGCGAGGCGACCTCCATCTTGCGGTACGCACGTTGCTGATACGCACGAACGGTCGGAGCCTTGATGCCCAATCGCTCCGCGATGGCAGCGGAGGTCATCCCATCCAGCGCAAGGAGAAGGCACACTGTCTCGCGCTCCGTCAGATGGTACGTCTCAGCCAGTCGCTCATGCCGCCGCTCGTCTCCCTCGTCCAAGTCCAAAGACGATTCGTCGGCTCCGCCCTCCACAGCTTCTTGTCCCGTATGCCGCCAGACCACAAACGCGCCGGCGATCACCGCCACAACCAGAACCATGCACAGGCCATAGGAGGCAAGCTCTCCAAATGGCCCCCTTAGAGGAATCGCACACGAAGCCGCATAGGAGGCGACTTCGCCCGATGCATATGAGCCCAGCAGGGCGCATGCGTAACGCCGTGATACTCCCGTGGGACTTCCAACACCAGGCCGCGCAATTCGAACCACCCACATGCCGACGCCTATCACGGATGCCACGAGCCCCAAGCTCGCCATCGGATTCCCCACAACCTGCGTTCCCCACAAAGCCCCACATGCAAAATGGGGAAAGCACCACATCATGGCGAGAGGCCGTAAACATCCGATGCAAAAGAACAACGCTGGCACCATGCGCATTCGACGCGCGTCAAAAACACGGGAGACGCCCGATGGTCCCGCATCGTCACGTCCCCCGCACCCCTTCGCAAGGAAAATCCCCTCCCAAGACCAGCATGCAGCGGCAATTGCAGACGCAATGAGGCAGATGAGGCGCTCATCAAGCACATAGGGCAGCTGGCCCATTAGGAAACCCGCGAACACCTGCACCAGACAAACATGTCTACCTCCATATGAGACGAACACACCCAAGCAACTACAGCTTGGCGAACGCTCATCTTCGAGCGCCGAGGAAATCATCACCCGTTGGTAGGGCGGCTGTCTGTAATCAACGGATATGAATCAACCGATGACATGCCCTACCTTACGTTTGTCGCCAATAAAGATAAAGGTTACGCGTCGCTGAAATCGCGCGGATTATCGACCTTTCGACAGATTCAGGCCCTTCTCCCTGTGAACAGCACGACAGAATGCACAAATGTGTAGCGCACGGATCAAAACCCTACAGCTATTCTTCGATGCGCAGGCACAGACATCAGCAAGGCCATCCACGGTTCCTGACCATGACCCATCCACGGCTCAAAAACTTTTTTAAAATTGGGGCTTGCGTCACGCGGGACGTTCCGTATAATTAACTTCGTTGCTCAGGAGCACAGCACGTGAGCAGCTTGACAATTCCTCGATAGCTCAATGGTAGAGCCCGCGGCTGTTAACCGCGTTTGTTGTAGGTTGAGTCCTACTCGAGGAGCCAGAATTTTCAGACCCGCGTTCTCGCGGGTCTTTTTTTTTTGTATACAGATGAGCCACCGCAATCCCTCCCCTGCGATCACGGGAGTCGGGGCCCTCGCCCGCCAGGACAAGTACGAAAAGCGCCCCCTTGGAGCACAGGGCTCACAAGGGGCGACAAGAACGCGCTCTCGTATTGACTTAGCAGTTCTCGAGGTAATCCTTGAGCTTGCTGGAGCGGCTGGGGTGACGAAGTTTGGCCAAGGTCTTGGACTCGATCTGGCGAATGCGCTCACGCGTGACGCCAAACTCGCGGCCAACTTCCTCAAGAGTGCGCGGATGGCCATCGACCAGGCCAAAGCGCAGCTCGATAACCTTACGCTCGCGTTCAGCCAAGCCATCGAGCACCTGCGTGAGCTGCTCCTGCAGCATGGAGAAGCTCGCGGCATCGGCGGGAACGACCGCTTGGGCGTCCTCAATGAAGTCACCCAGCTGGGAGTCCTCCTCCTCACCAATGGGCGTCTCAAGCGACACGGGCTCCTGAGAGATCTTCTGGATCTCGCGCACGCGATCGGCGCTCATGTCCATCTCGGCGCGATCTCCTCGGGGGTCGGGTCGCGACCGAGATCCTGAAGCAGCTGACGCTGCACGCGGACGAGCTTGTTAATGGTCTCGACCATATGGACCGGAATACGGATGGTGCGGGCCTGGTCGGCGATTGCGCGCGTGATGGCCTGGCGAATCCACCACGTGGCGTACGTGGAGAACTTGAAGCCCTTCTCGTAGTCGAACTTCTCGACCGCGCGAATCAAACCGAGGTTGCCCTCCTGGATGAGGTCGAGGAAGAGCATGCCGCGACCCACGTAGCGCTTGGCGATGGACACAACCAGGCGGAGATTCGCAGAGATGAGCGCTTGCTTGGCGTCCAAACCCACCTGCTCGACACGCATGAGGCGGCGCATCTCGGCACGGGTGAGCTCGAGCTCGCCAGCCTCCTGCTTTTCGAGCTTGTCGGCAGCGTCCAGGCCGGCCTCGATCTTCATGGCCAGGTCGACCTCTTCGGCGGCCGTCAACAGATCGACCTTGCCGATCTCCTTAAGGTACATGCGAACCGGGTCACCCGTCAGCATGACCGTTGAGGCGTCGATGCCGCGAGCGCGCGAACGGCTGCGCGTGGTGCGCACGGTACGAGCCTTCTTCTTCGATTTAGTCGAGGCCATCTCGGCATCCGCGCGCTTGGCCATTTTAAGGTCATGGTCCTCGTCGCTCTCGTCCCCGTCGAGATCCTCGTCCCTCATACGTCGTGGTCGTCATCGTCCACAACCAGCTCGGACTCATCGTCTTCGGTGGCAGAGACGATCTCGACGCCGCGATCGCGGAGGAATTGGTAGATAGAGCTCAGCTGTGCATCAGTTACATCGACATCCTTGAGGGCAACCTGAATCTCGTCCTCAGTGACGGAACCGGACTTCGAGCCGAGATTGAGCAGCTTTTCGATGGTCGCGTCCAGCGCGGATTCAGTGCTTTGAGTCTTTCTTGGCACAGATGCTCCCTTCTTAGCACATAGGATTCATTACTTTACCACGGTTCTATACCCAATTGTGCCAGAAGATTGCGCTTTTCTGACAATCTCGTTATTGCCGGAAGGGGTCGGCTATCCCCTCAACGGCCCGCTCGAGCTCTCGAATGCGCGCGGCATCCCGTGTTGCCTGGATGGCGAGCTCCCTGCGCTCATCGCTCGAAAGCGAGCTGTTGGACCGCAGGCGCGACTGCGCGCCTTCATGCGACGACGTGCCGTGTACAGTTCGAGCGTGTCGAGCAGGAAGGCGATGTTTGTCTCTGTAGGATGCCTGCTCGTCGCCGAGATCATACCGGCCGACACGAGCTGCGCCGCCTCGGGGCACACCGCGCGTGCGGCCGACATGACCTCAGCGGCACCCGTGCCCTCGGGCGTTGCGAGAACAGACCAGGCTATCGTCTCGTTGCGGGAATCGACCCATTCAACCTCGGTGATGCGTTCCGCAAACGGCCTGAACGCGTCGGGGTAGGTGGTGAGCATGGTCAGCAGCTCACGCTCGCAGGCGAGCTGACGGCGCTCGAGGTCGGTGAGCATGGATAGCGCCGCGTCCTCGTTGCGCGCGGGTGGTTCCGCACCAACGACATCGGGAGCATCCGGAACGTAATCGTACGGTGCGTCTTCATAGTACGGCTCATCATATGGCGGATAGTCGACGGCGGAGGTGGCTCCAGGGGCGGCAGGCGCACTCCCGACGGACGCAATCGTCTCACTCCCGCGCGCGCGAGGCGCTCCCCCGCCCTCGGCACCGATACGTTCACGCTCCGCATGCGCGCGCTCGCGTTGCTGCTCGCGACGGCGATTGGCCTCCTCGCGCTGCTGAACCTCGCGAAACACCTTGCCGGCGTTCGAGCGGATCATTTCAACGTCGAGTCCCAGGCGGTCGGCGATCTGCATGTAATAACCGTCGATCATGTAACTCGCACGCAGCGGGTAGATGAGCTCGAGCGCGGAGCGCATGGCCCTGGCGCGACCACCCGGTGTGGAGATATCGCTCTCCTCCTCGAGCTTTCCAAAGACGAAGTCCATGAGCGGGATGGACTGATCGAGGAGCGCCCGCAGGGCCTCGCCGCCGTTTGCGCGTACGAAGTCATCGGGATCCTGACCATCGGGCAGGATGACGCAACGCAGGTCGATGTCGTCCTTCTCGATGAACTGGATCGCGCGGCGAGCCGCCTTTTGCCCGGCGGCGTCGCCGTCGAACATATAGATGATCTTCTTGGTGAAGCGCGTAAGCGTCTTGACGTGCGATTCGGTGAGCGCAGTCCCCAGCACGGCCACGATGTTCTCGATACCCGCTTTCCAACAGCTCATCGCACTGATATAGCCTTCGACCACAATGACCTCGTTCGCGTTCACGATGTGATCTTTGGCCCAGTTGAACCCATAGAGGTTCTTGCCTTTGTGGAAGATGGGCGTCTCGGACGTGTTGAGATATTTGGCGTTCGTCTTCTCCTTATCGAGCGCGCGACCGCCGAACGCGATGCACCGACCCTGCTCGTCGTAGATAGGAAAGATCACGCGGTCGAAGAAGCGGTCGACAAGCCCGCCGCTGCGACTGCGGAACGCCACATTGGCATCGATCATCTCCTGCGGCGTAAACCCCTTGGACCCCAAATAGCGCACGAGTGCGCCATGGCCGGGCGCAAACCCCAGGTGGTACGTGCGACAGGTGGCGGCATCGAGGTCACGTCCCTTGCAGTATGCGCGACCGCGGTCGTCTTTACCCCGCATGAGCAGAGTATGGTAGAACTCGGCGGTCGCCTCGCAGACCTCGATAAGGCGATTGCGCTTGGTGCCGGAACGCTTGAAGGTGCGTTCCTCCTCGAGCTCGATGCCCGCGCGATCCGCTAGATATCGAATGGACTCGGGAAAACTCAGGTTCTCACGCTTCATGACGTACGTGAACGCGTCGCCGCCCTCACCGCAGCCAAAGCAATGCCACACCTGCGTGGAGGGGATCACGTGGAAGGAAGGCGTCTTCTCGCCGTGGAACGGACAGCAACCCCAGAGGTCGGTGTTGCCGCGCGGCTTGAGCTCGACGGTCTCTTGGATGAGCGCGACGAGATCGGTCGCGTCACGTACCTTGTTCTTGTCGTCCTCAGAAATCATGCGATCCTCACCGGCGTCGTACCATAATCTGCCGCAATCTGTGCGATATCCCCCTCGACCGCCCGGATAAGCGCGTCAATGGACTCGAATGAATGCGAGGGACGCATCATGCGATCGAACGCGATGGAGACCTCCCGGCCGTACAGGTCACCGTGATAGCCAATTAGATTGGCCTCGAGGCGGGCGGACGCGACGGAGTCGGCAAACATCGGGGGCACGCCGGCGTTGATCGCGGCGGGCCAGACCTCGCCTCCAACACGCGCGAATCCCGCGTAGACGCCATCGGCGGGCATCTGTATGTCCGCTTGGACCTCGATATTGGCAGTGGGAAATCCCATTCCCGCGCCCTCTCCGCGCCCCGGCGCAACAACACCGTGCACGTAGAACCGTCGTCCGAGCTCACCGGCGGCGGCCACGACGTCACCCGCGGCGATCAGGCGCCGGATGCGCGTGGCCGTGATGGGTGCGTCGCCATCGATAAGCAGCTCGTGACCCGTAACCTCAACACCGCGATTCGCACCCCAGGCACGAATGACATCGACGGTCGAGGCGCCACGTGCGCCAAGGCGAAAATCGACGCCAACGTGTATCGCGCGGATGTCCACATACGGAGCGAGGACCTGCTCAAAAAAGGCCACATGATCGAGGGCGGCAAGCTCGCGCGTGAAGGGAACGACCACCACACCCGTGCCCGACGCCCTAAGGGTTTTGATGCGATCGGCGATACTCAGGAGCTTGAGTGCGGGACGCTTACCCACCACCTCATCCGGATCGGGGTCGAACGTGACGGCAATGGCAGCAACCCCACGCTCAGCTGCATCACGACGCGCGCGGGAAAGCAGGCCGAGATGACCCCGGTGGACACCGTCGAACGCCCGATGGCAACGACGCACGGCACGGGCGTCGCTGGCGAAGCATCGTCACCCACACGTATAACGGTTGTATGGCTACCGCTCACGTCGGTATCAGAGGCAAGGGGGGCGACGAGAAAGTCGCGCGCGAGCTCTGCACGCGCGGGCATGTGCGCCCCGGGCATGTGCGCGCCCGTATGCGATGAAACCGCGTCCTGTACGCGCGTCATTGCGCAACACCTTCGATACCCTGGGGAAAGACCGTCTCCATGCGTAGCTATCGCCCTCTGAGCTCGCGATGGCGCACAGTTGGCCGCCGTGTGTGAGCGCGCACGGCGTGTCGATGGGAGCATCGGCCGGGCGCCCAAGAGAGCCTCCCGCAAAGTGGTTCGGTATCGCGCGACCATTCAGAACGGCAGCGAGCTCGGCATCGCTGAGCGTACGCACGGGCATGCCGAGCACGACGGCGGGATCGAGCGCGGCGGCGCGAGCACCTTCGCACGACAGGTCCTCGATGCGCAGGCACATGCCAGCCGTAACGGGACCCGAGGCGGTACGGCGCAAGTCGGAAATGTGGGCGGCGTTGCCCGCAGCGCGGCCGATGTCGCGCGCAAGGGAGCGGATGTACGTCCCCTTGCTCACATCAAACGAAGCCGTCCAAACAACATGGCCGTCGACCTCGTCTATCGCCACGAGGTCGGCAGCATACACCTCGATGGTGCGCGCTGGGAGATCGACATCCTCCCCAGCCCGGGCTCGTTTGTACGATCGCACACCGTCGATGGAAATCGCGGAGTACGCCGGCGGGACTTGCTCCTGCTCACCGAGAAAATCCTTGAGGATGCTCGAGGCGAAGAGCCGAGAACTAAGATCGTCCGTTGCGGGAGCAGTGCGCGTGACCTCTCCTTCCGCATCGTCGGTCGTGGTCTCGGCCCCAAACGTGATGCGCGCGAGGTATCGCTTGCGGTCAAGGGTGACACGCCCCAACAACCGCGTCGCCTGGCCTACGCCCACGATCATGACGCCTGAGGCAAGCGGGTCAAGGGTTCCGGCATGACCCACGCGGCGCTCGCCCAGGGCGCGACGCACCTTGGACACAACGTCGTGAGAGGTGATACCCACCGGCTTATCGACAGCGAGCAGGAGATTGAGCTCGCTCGGCTTGCGCTTCGCCATGCGATCCTCACTTTCTGGCGAATATGTTCACGTGTACGCAAGGGGCATGCGCATCTCGCGCCATCCCCTTGGTCGTGCTTTGTGTGACGAGCCCTAAGCGAGAAGCGCCTCCAGCTTGGGGAGCACCGTCTCGGCAGCCTCGGCAACCGTTCCATGGAAGGTGAATCCCGCTGCCGCGGCGTGCCCCCCGCCGCCGAGTTCGACGGCGATTCCGGAGATGTCGAGCTTGCCCTTCGAACGAAGGTTGCCGCGCACCACACCCGGCTCGCTCTCGCGCAAAAACAGGCAGAGCTCAGATCCATCAACCTGACGCACGATATCGACCAGGCCGTCGCATTCCGCCGGCTTGACACCGCATTCGACAAGATCGCTGGCAAACGCGTAGCTGTAGGCAACGCGACCGCACGCGTGCGTCTCGATACGGCTCATCACGATCGACTCGAGATGCAGATACTCAATGCGCTGGCTCTGGTACACCTCGAGGGCGATCTGTGCCGGCTGGGCACCGGCGTCGACCAGACGAGAGGCGCAGGCAAACGCCGAGGGATTGGCGTTTTGATACTGAAAGCGCCCGGTGTCGGTCATCAAGCCCGTCAAGAGACACGACGCGATGTCAGGCGTGCAGGGCCACCCCGCAGCATCGAGGAGCTCGTACACAAGGACTGCGGTCGCGGCAGCCGACGTCACGCGCACCGTGACGTCGCCGAACTCTTCGCGCGAGGGATGATGGTCGATCACCACGCGACCGCGAGCCCGCTTAGCCACCGCAGCGGAATCCTCAAGACGCTCGAGAGTGGGAACGTCGACCGAGATGAACAGGTCGTACGCCTCCGCATGCCGAACAGCGGGCTCCAGCTCCCCGGCAAGGGGCAGAAAGCGGTATATGCGCGGGATGGAGCCATCGTCGGCAAGCAGAAAGTCGACGCGCTTGTCGGGAAACTGCGCCCTGATCGAAGCGCCGAGCCCGAGAACCGAGCCGAGGGCGTCACCATCGGGATTCGTGTGCCCCGAGATCGCGATGGTGCGGGCGCCTCGACGAAATCTATGACACCCGCCCACATATCGGGCGTCGTGCTTCGACCGGAACAAGGCGACGTGCTATTGCTCATCACTCATATCTTTCTCAACATCGGCATCCTCGATGGGATAGCCGAATTCGTCCTTCTCGACGGCGAGGGTCGCGGGGATGTTCTCGAGGGCACGGCTAATCGCCTCCGCCTCGTCGGTGGAGCGGTCGATCTTGAATTGGAGCTCGGGAGTCACACGCCAGTCGAGCGAACGTGCAGAGGCTGCGAATTCTGCCCTTGGCCGCGTTAAGGACGTCCAGCACCTCCTCATAGCGATCGCTTCGCAGCTCACGAACACGCGCGCGAATGAACGGTCCTGGGAGACCTCGACACCCGTGAGCGTCACGAGCTCGAGACGAGGATCGGAGATCTCGAACAAAAGGATATATCCGAGCTTCTCACGCAGCTGCTCACCCAAGCGGCGGGTCATAGGCGTCTGCTTCATACAACACCAGCTCCCCAAAAGGTCTGTGTAGGCTACGAAAGGACAACGCACGCACGCGCACGTTGCCCTCTCATATACCCACGAAGGTTCTTCTCGTTACACACCCTACTCGCTCGTCCTGACAAACCAGATCGTACAAGCAAAGTGCCTCAAGGCTTTTCCAGGTGCCCCAGATTCGGGCGAGCGCAAGAGCGTCCAATCAAAAACGGGATCACCGAGCAAGGCCACCCGGCCTGGGTTTCTCAGGTGCCCCAGATTGCCCTGAAAGAGGAGGGCGCACGCCTTGCGTGCGGCGCCCGACGATTGAAGGGCAAGGTGGGGTGCCTGAGGAAGCCAGTCGCAGGCTACTCTGTCCTCGCGACCTCGACGATCTTGTAGGCCTCGAGAATGTCGCCGACCTTGATGTCCTGGAACTTCTCGATGCCAAGACCGCACTCGTAGCCCCTCTTGACCACATTGACGTCATCCTTGAAGCGGCGCATGGAGCCGAAGGCGCCGTCGAATACCACGACGCCGTCGCGCACGACGCGCACCTTGTCGTCGCGGCTGATCTCGCCCTCGGTGACCATGCAGCCGGCGATGAGACCCGCCTTGGGCACGCGGAACGTTTCGCGAACCTCAGCGGCACCGGTCTGGACCTCTTCCTCCGTGGGCGCAAGCATACCGATGCGGGCAGCGTCGATATCCTCAATAGCCTTGTAGATGATGGAGTAGGTCTTGATCTGGATGTTCTCCTTCTCGGCCGCGTCGCGCGCCTTGGGCTGCGGACGCACGCCAAAGCCGATGATGATGGCGTTCGAGGCAGCGGCGAGCGTGACGTCGGTCTCGGAGATCGCGCCGACGGCGGAGTGGATGATGTTGATACGGACCTCGGACTGATCCATCTTGCCGATGGAGTCCGCGAGCGCCTCGATGGTACCCTGGGCATCCGCCTTGACCACCAGGTTGAGCTCCTTGAGCTCGTTTTGGCTCATCTCGTCGAACAGGGTCTCGAGCGTGACGTGCTTGACCTTGTTCTGCTCCTCGATGCGGGCCTTGAGCGAGCGCTGCTCGGCGAGGTCGCGGGCATCGCGGGCATCCTCAAATACACGGAACTCGTCGCCTGCGGCAGGCACGGAGTTGAGGCCGAGGATCTCGACGGCGTCGGAGGGGCATGCGGCATCCTTGTGCTCGCCATGCTGGTCGAGCATGGCGCGGACGGAACCGTAGCTCATGCCGGCGACGATGGTGTCGCCCACGTGCAGGGTGCCGCGCGTGACGAGCAGGGTCGCGACCGGGCGCGACCGCGGTCGAGCTTGGCCTCGATGACGGTACCGGATGCGAAGGTGTCGGGATTGGCCTTGAGTTCGAGGACGTCCGCCTGCAGCAGGATGGTCTCAAGCAGCTCGTCGATGCCTTGGCCCTTCTTGGCCGAGACGTTGACGAACATGTTCTGACCGCCCCACTCCTCGGGGATGATGCCATACTCGGTGAGCATCTGGCGGACCTTGTCGGGGTTGGCCTCGGGCTTATCGCACTTGTTCACCGCGACGATGATCGGCACGCCAGCCGCCTTGGAGTGGTTGATGGCCTCGATGGTCTGAGGCATGACGCCGTCATCGGCGGCGACCACGAGCACGACCACGTCGGTGATCTTGGCACCGCGGGCGCGCATGGCGGTAAAGGCCTCATGGCCAGGGGTGTCGACGAACGTGATCTGACGACCGTTGATCGTAACCTCGGAGGCACCGATGTGCTGGGTGATGCCGCCGGCCTCGCCGCTCCACACGTTGGTGTGGCGGATGGCATCGAGCAGGCTCGTCTTGCCGTGGTCGACGTGTCCCATGACGGTGACCACGGGCGGACGCGGCTGAGGTCCTTGGGATCGTCATAGAAGCTGAAGGAGTTCTCCTCCTCGGCCGTGACGATACGCACCTGGCGACCCAGGTCGTCGGCGACGAGCTCGACGAGGTCGTTGCTCATGGTCTGCGTCATGGTGAGCGGGGTGCCCAGCAGGAACAGGCGCTTGATGATGTCGTTGGCGGAGACGTCGAGGGCCTCGGCGAGCTCGGCGACGGTCACGCCCTCGGAGACCTTGACGGCGTCGAGGTCCTCGGGATTGATGCCCTGAGCCAGAGCCTCCTCGATCTTGCGCTCCTCGGCTGCGGCTGCCGCCTCGGCCTGGCGCTTCTCCTTGCGCTTCTTGCGGCGACCGGAGGACTCGCGGGAAGCCTCTGCCACGGCAGCGCGGGCGTCGGCCAGCACCTTCTCGCGGCTGTACTCCTCCGCCTCGCGAGCCATACGAGCGTAACGATCCTCGCCGTCATGGGTGTCGTGCACGGAACCCTTGCGACCCTTCTTGCCACCCTTGCCGGCTTTCTCAGGCGAGGGCGGGAAGTTGTCGGGCATATTCGCCGCGGGTGCGGAACTGCGGCGGCGGCTGCGCGTCGGAGTCTCCGACCCCTTATCGGATGAGGTGTTCGCACCACGGTTGCCACGACGGCCACCGCGCTCGTTGCGAGACTCGTTCGCGGGCTTTGCAGCCTCGGCTGCCTTCTTCTCCTTGAGCACGGCCTCCTGCTCGGCGATCTGATCGAGCAACGAACGGAAGCGCATGCCGGAATCGGAAGCGGGGACGGCGCGGCGCTTGGCCTCAAGCTCCGCCTCACGAGCAGCCTTCTCGGCCTCCTCCTTGGCACGACGCTCGGCCTCCTCCTTGGCGGCAGCGGACGCCTCAGCGGCGGCCTGGGCCTCCTGGGACCAGGCGGCGGCTCCTCCTCGCGGCGAGCCTCGGCGGGCGAG
>ENA-OPZD01000127-OPZD01000127.1-human-gut-metagenome-genome-assembly--contig:-NODE-127-length-27702-cov-7.147271_pt1 | contig 27702 bp, 27 predicted proteins | sample MGYA00242479_ERZ504495 | MGnify/ENA primary metagenome ERZ504495 (study PRJEB26092, sample SAMD00036286) | human gut metagenome | host: Homo sapiens | study: EMG produced TPA metagenomics assembly of... | reverse complement strand
GTACAGCTCCTGGCAGCGCGGCAGCAACGAGAACAGGAACGGCAGGATCCGCCGCTATCTGCCCAAGGGAACCAGTTTCGAGGATCTCACGCAGGACGAGCTCGACGCGATCGTCGGGGAGATCAACCGACACCCCCATGAAACTCCTCGGATACAAAACGCCCAACGAGGTATGGGACGAGGAGATGGCCAAGCTACAATCAAAACAAGCCGACCCGAAACCAGCCGTTGCACTTACAAGTTGAATCCGGGGAGCCACACGGTCTTCTCACGAAAACAAGCGGGAACTTCATCCCCCTCGCGTAGCCTTCTTCGTGACGGGCGGCGAGGGGAACCTGCACACGGGCTACATGGCGGGGCGCAGTTACATGGCGGGGCGCAGTTGGACGATGGCCTGACGCGGATGGACGAAGCCGGTGATGGCTTCTCCTCGGCGTGCGGAGAACAGCAAGGTCTGCTGCCAGCCGGCTTCGGGGACGGCGAGCTCGCGTTCCGGGAATCCGGCGGCAGTTGTGCCGGCTTGCTGCGCGGTGGCCGTACCAGCTTGTGCAGCGGTGATGCCGGCTCGCGTCACGGCGGCCTTGTACCGGCGGAAGGGGTCGCCTTCGGCGAAGAATCCCATCACATCCTGCTCGCCGTCGGCACCAGCGTGCAGTTGGTCGGCCATATCGGTCAGACGTGCCGCCATGCGGCGCAGCAGCACTTCGACGTTCAGCGAGTCTTCCTCGACCATCGCGCGCGTGCGGTCCGGGTCGGTCAGGGACACGCGGGTCATGTCCCTCCAGCAGCCGGCGGCCAGCGCGGCGGCGATGTTGCGGTCCGGGTTGGCGACCAGTTCGTTGATCAGCGCGGTGGACACCACATGCGGCATGTGGGAGATCATCGCCGCGGCCTTGTCATGCGTTTCGTCGTCCACGACGATGACGCGGTTGCCGACGTCCTTGGTGATCATCGCGGCGACGTCGAGGAAGCGGCGGTAGTCCGTGGACTCGTCCACGGTGATGGCCCATAGGGCACCGTCGTACAGATGCGGGTCGGCGGCCTGCCAGCCGGACAGTTCGTTGCCGGCCATCGGATGGGCGCCGACGTAGCACTTCCCCAGCCCGGCAGCCTTGACCTGATCGCGGACCATGCCCTTGACCGAGCCCACGTCGGTGAGCGTGGTGTTCGGATGGTCGCCCATGAGCGGGGCCAGGGCGGCGAGGATTGCGGGCATCGCCTTGAGCGGATTGCACAGCACGACCACATCCGGCTCGGCATCCATGAGTTCGGAGAGCGTGCTCTTGCAGAAAATGCCATCGGCTTCGGCCTGGGCGTAGGGGTGCGGGCGATGGTTCCACGCGACGACGCGCACGCCGCGCTCGGTCAGGCGGCGTGCGAGCGAGCCGCCGATCAATCCGAGTCCGACGATTCCGACTGTATCTACCACAGCAGTTCCTTCCTTGCTTCCTCGGTGTACTGCCAGCCTTCCGGCGCGCGATTGGTGATGTGGACGCCGCCCTCGGGCAGCATCCAGGCGTCGACCGGCGGGTTCGGGCGTTCGCGGCGTGGGTAGACGGCCAGGGTTTTTGCCCAGTCGCCGTGTCCGGCGATCTCTTCCAGTGCGGTGCGGAATCTCGGCTCCCAGGGGGCGGCGTCAAGGGTGGCGATGAAGCTGTAGGTTCCGTCGTGGCCTTTGATCGGGCGCGAGATGAAGCTGGTCATGTTCAGTCCCGCATCGCGCAGGACGTCCAGCAGGTCGGCGAGTACGCCGGGGCCGGTGACCAGCGGGATGAAGGTGATGATGGTTTCGAAGTCGCCGGCGTCATTGCTGTGGGCGCGGGCGTGAGTTCCTGGACCACATCACGCGGGGCGATGACAAGGAATTCGGTGTGCGCGCCATCGAAATCCTGCACATGTTCGGCGAGGGTGTCGAGATCGTAGAGTTCGCCGCAGATGCTGGGGCCGAGCGCCACGCGGCCGGGCTTCGAGGTCGCGGCGAGGCGGCGGCGTGGAGGATGCGGGTTCGGGCTGCAATGGTGTTCGGCGATGAACCGGGTGCATTGGGCCAGACCGTGCGGGTGGGCGCTGACGGGGTTGCCGGTGCAGTCGTAGATGCTGTGGCCGCGCACGGTGAAGGCGTTGAAGGCCACGTCCACACTGATCCGGGCGAAGCGGCCGCGTTGGGGGCGTCGATCAGCGCGTCGAGATTCGGGACCACATAGCCTTCGACGTTGTTTTCCCATGCGATGACGCCCCAGCCTTGGCGCGACTGTACGGCCTGCATGATCGCGGGCACGGTCGGGCAGAGCGATGAGGTCGAAGTCGCCGAGTGTGGCGAACTGGTCGGCGGCCGTCATTGCCGCCTGATGGGTGAAGGTGCCCTCCGGGCCCAAGTAAAACAGTTTCATGCGTGCCATAATGTTCTATGGTAGCGGCCGTAATCCCCTACGCCCGCCGATACGCGACGCATTCCCGGGAATGTATCGCCATATATAGTTACGCGCGCGATTCAGAATGAGTGGGAATGACGAACCAGCGGGCGGGAAGAATGAGCAGGACGACTTGGACCAGTATCAGGCCGTACAGCCAGATGTAGCCGGCATGTTGGGAGAAGAACGGCATGTCGCCTTGGAATCCGGCGACGATGAGCGCTTTGCCGGATGTGGTGGTCAGCGCCATGCCCCATGCGGTCAGTGAGGAGGCGATGAGGTGCAGGGCCAGTCCGACCGCGCCCATGCGCGAACGGGCGCACCATGTCGATAGGCCGATCAGCAGAAACGCCAGCACCAGACCATACGGAATATTCAGTTCCGCACCCATACGGTGGGCGAACGTGCCCACAAAGGCGGAAGCCACGCCCGCCGCAATCGTGATCAACGATTTGACCAGCGCGTTCTGGCGATACGACCACGGACGCAATTCAGTAGTGCTCTTCACAGTCATGCGTTTCAGTATAGGTGGGGATATGACTTGGTGAGGAATAAACTTAGCTCCCCTCAGAGAGGGGAGCTAGAGAGAATGGTCGGCTACAGCCGCACCAAATCACTTACCCTGCTGGGCGGCGTTCTGGCGGCGCTGCTTGGCGCGCCACTTGTACCAGTCCTCACGGCCGAGGATGATCTTGCGCACGCGGATGGACTCCGGGGTGACTTCCACGCACTCGTCCTCGTTGGCGAAGTCCAGGGACTCCTCAAGGCTCATCTTGATCGGCGGGGTCAGGGTTTCGAGCACGTCAGCGGTGGAGGAACGCATGTTGGTCATGTGCTTGGCCAGCGTGATGTTCACGTCCAGCTCGTCGGGCTTGTTGTTCACACCCACGACCTGGCCTTCATACACCGGGGACTGCGGTTCGACGAAGAAGTTGCCACGGGCCTGCAGACGCTGCATGGCGTACGGGGTGGCGATACCCTTGCGATCGGAAACCATGGAACCGTTCTGGCGAATGGTGATGGCGCCAGCCCACGGCGCGTAGCCGGCAGAGATGGAGGAGGAGATGCCGGTGCCACGAGTGGCGGAAAGCAGCGCGGTGCGGAAGCCGATCAGACCACGGGACGGCACGGTGAACTGCAGACGGACCCAGCCGGAGCCGTGGTTGGTCATGCCATCCATACGGCCCTTACGGTCGGCCATGAGCTGGGTGACGGTACCCATGTACTCTTCCGGCACGTCGATGGTGGTGTTTTCCATCGGCTCGTTGATCACGCCGTCGATCTTCTTGGTGACCACCTGCGGACGGCCGACGGTCAGCTCGTAGCCTTCGCGGCGCATCTGCTCGGCAAGCACGGCCAGCGCCAGCTCGCCACGGCCCTGGACTTCCCAAGCGTCGGGACGGTCGGTGGGCAGCACCTTGATGGACACGTTACCGATGAGCTCGCGGTCCAGACGGTCCTTGATCATGCGGGCGGTGAGCTTGTGGTCCTTGCCCTCGGTGCCGGCCAGCGGGGAGTCGTTGGTGCCGAAGGTCATGGAGATGGCCGGATCGTCCACATGGATGAGCGGCAGCGGCTTCGGGTCGTTGGGGTCGACGATGGTCTCGCCGATCATGATGTCGTTAACGCCGGCAACGGCCACGATGTCGCCGGGGCCTGCGGATTCGACCGGGATACGCTCGAGGCCCTGGGTGCGCAGCAGTTCGGAGACGCGGAAGTTCTCGAGGGAGCCGTCCACACGGGACAGGCCGTAGGTCTTGCCCTTCTCAAGGGTGCCGTTGTAGATACGGACCAGACCGAGTCGGCCGAGGAAGTCGGAGGAGTCGATGTTGGCCACGTGAGCCTGCAGCGGGGCGCCTCCTCGTATTCGGGGGCCGGGATGGTGGAGATGATGGTTTCGAACAGCGGCTCGAGGTTGTCGTTGTCCGGCAGGCCACCGTCGGCGGGCTGGTTCACGGAGGCGTAGCCGGCCTTGGCGGCGCAGTAGATGACCGGCATTTCAAGCAGCTGGTCAAGGTCCAGGTCGATGCCCTCGTGCTGCACGTCGTCGGCCAGGCCGAGCAGCAGGTCGGAGGTTTCGCCGACGACCTCTTCGATACGGGCGTCGGGGCGGTCGACCTTGTTCACGCACAGGATGACCGGCAGCTTGGCTTCGAGGGCCTTGCGCAGCACGAAGCGGGTCTGCGGCAGCGGGCCTTCGGAGGCGTCCACGAGCAGCACGACGCCGTCAACCATGGAGATGCCGCGCTCGACCTCGCCGCCGAAATCGGCGTGGCCGGGGGTGTCGATGATGTTGAGGGTGATGCCCTCCGGGTGGCCGTACTTGGCGGCCAGCGGACCGGTGTATTCCACGGCCGTGTTCTTGGCGAGGATGGTGATGCCCTTCTCGCGTTCCAGATCGTTGGAATCCATTACACGATCCGGCACTTCCTCACGCTCGGAAAACACGTGCGACTGCTGAAGCATGGCATTGACCAGGGTGGTCTTGCCGTGATCGACGTGAGCCACAATCGCCACATTACGGATATCTCCACGAACCGCCATCGAAACCTCTCTTAATACTGATTCTTTTGCGTAATCGTTCGGTACTTGCGTTCTCGAGTACTTAAGTACTTACTCTGAGGTGTTTATTCATACCTACACACAAACCGTCACGATGGTACTCGCACACCTTGACTATGTCGGAACATAGAAAAGCACCTCACAACGGCAGAACTCCCGCGTCTCGACGAACCCCTCGCGGGATTTCTGCCGTTTTTACGGCCTTCAAACGGCAGAACCCCCGCGTCCCTTTCGCCGGGACGCGGGGGGTTCTGCCGGTAATCAGGCAAATATCTGTTCTCCCGTCATCGACTTCCGTCAGTCTTCGAGATCGAGGCCTTTGCGTTCGGGCAGGCAGAGGGCGGCGACGCAGGCGATGATGAAGGCGGCGGCGAAGATGATGAAGGCCACGGCCTTGTTGCCGCCGGACAGGGTCAGGAACCACGGCATGAGGAGCGGCGCGATGATGGCGGCGATGCGGCCCACCGCTGCGGCGGCACCGGCGGCCGCGCCACGCAGGCGGGTCGGGTAGATTTCCGGGGTCACGGCGTACAGCACGCCCCACGCACCGAGGTTGGAGGCGGACAGCAGCATGCCGAACACGAGCACGAGGGCCACAGATCCGGCCTGCGAGAACGCGAAGGCGGCCACGGCGGAGACGGCCAGGAAGATGCTCAGCGTCTTGCGGCGGCCCCAGACCTCCACCAGCCAGGCGGCTAGGAAGTAACCGGGCAGCTGGGCGATGGAGATGGCGAGCGTGTAGCCGAATGACTTGGTCAGGGAGCCGAACTGGTCGGCGAGCAGCGACGGCATCCATGTGAACGCGCCGTAGTAGGAGAAGTTCACGAAGAACCACGTGGCCCAGATGGCGATGGTGCGGGCCAGGTACTTGGAGCCGAACAGTTCGCGCGTCTTGATCTTCGGCAGCGGCTTGCCCTTGGGAGAGGTTACCGGGGCTACTCCCCCGGCTTCCTCGAAGTAGCGCACGGCCTTTTCGGCTTCGTCTTCGCGACCCTTGGCTTCGAGGAATCGCACGGATTCTGGGATGTGCACGCGGGTGACGATTGCGTAGAGCAGTGGCAGCGCGCCGATGGCCAGCGCCCAGCGCCAGCCCCAGTCGCCGGTGTTCGGGATCACGAAGTAGCCGATCATGGCGGCGACGATCCAGCCGACGGCCCAGAACGATTCCAGCAGCACAGTCATGCGGCCGCGCTGTTTGGTCGGCGAAAACTCGGAGACCAGCGTGGAGGCGACCGGCAGTTCCGCGCCCAAGCCCAGTCCGATGATCAGTCGGGCGCCGAGCAGCATGCCGAGTGACCAAGATAGGGCCATGGCACCGTTGGCGATGCCGAAGATAATCAGTGTGGCGGTGAACACGGTTTTGCGGCCCACGCGGTCGGCGATGAAGCCGCCCACTGCCGCGCCGATGGCCATGCCGACGAAGCCGATGGACAGCACCCATGACTTTTCGGTCGGGGTGAGGTTGAAGTGCGGGTCGGCGGCGATGGCGGCGACTACGAAGGAGACGAGGCCGACGTCCATGGCGTCGAATGCCCAGCCGATGCCGGAGGCGACGAGGAGTTTGCGGTGCGCCTTGTTGAAGGGCAGCCGGTCGAGGCGCTCGTTGCGGGTGAGCTGCGCGGGTTGCGCTGAAGTGGTGGTGCTCACGTCGTTTCCTTTCTGGTAAGTGGCGTCAGATTTAATGGCGGGTCAGGTCGGTGTAGGACTCTTCGATGGCCAAGCTGATGCGTTCGACTTGTTCGCGGGTCAGCGGCTTGCGGAAGGTCATGCGTAATGCCGATTTGGCGATGGACGGTTCGAGGCCCATCGCCAGCAACGTGACAGGAATCTCGTGGCGCCCGATGGCGCAGGCCGAGCCGGATGAGGCAGCGATGCCGCGCGCGTCCAGGTCGACGAGCAGCGCTTCCCCGGTGACGCCGGGGAAGATGAAGGAGGCGTGACCGGGCAGACGGCGTTCGGGGTCGCCGGTCAGGTCGGCGCGAGGCGCGACCCGGCGAACCGCGTCGATGAGCATGTCTCGGGACGCGACCAACTCACGGTACTGCGCCTGCATGCGCGCATTCGATTCGTTGAGTCCGATGGCGAGCGCCACGGCACCGGCCACGTTCTGCGTGCCAGAGCGCAGGCCGCGTTCCTGCCCGCCTCCGGACAGCACCGGTTCGATGGGTGTGCGGCCGCGTACCAGCAGCGCTCCCAGACCTTTGGGGGTGCCGAATTTGTGTCCGGATACGGACAGGGCGTCCACATCCCAGTCACGAAAACGAATCGGAATCTGCCCGGCGGCCTGTACGGCGTCCACATGGATGGGCACGCCGTGCGCGTGGGCGATGCGGACCAGTTCCTCCACGGGTTCCACGGTGCCGACCTCGTTGTTGGCCAGCATGGTGGAGACCATCGTGGTACGTTCACTGGCCTCGCCGTCGAGCTCGCGTTCAAGTGCGTCGAGATCGAGATGTGCTTGCGCATCCACGGGAATGCGCACGACTTCGAAACCGAACCATTCGTGCAGCCATGCCGCCGATTGGGCCACGGCCGGGTGCTCGATAGCGGAAATGATAATGCGCGGGCGACAATTTGCCGGCTGTTTGCCATCGGCTTCGGCGAATCCGCAGACCGGCCGCAAGCCCAGTTTGCGCATGCGCGCCATGGCGATGCCTTTGATGGCCAGATTGTCCGATTCGGTGCCGCCTGAGGTGAAGATCACGTCATCCGGCCGGGCGCCCAATGCCGCGGCAAATGATGCGCGAGCCGCGTCCAGCGCGCGGGCCGCGGTTTTGCCGGGCTGGTGCACGCTGGCCGGATTGGCGTAGGCCTCAGTCAGGAACGGGGTCATGGCCTCGATGACTGCCGGGCTCACTGATTCGGTGGCGGCGGCGTCCAGGTACAGTTCGCCGGGTTCACCGGATGCGTTGGGGGTATCGGCCATGACTAGTTCCAATCCAATCCGAGGTCGATGCTGCGCACAGAGTGGGTGAGCGCGCCCACGGAGATCACGTCCACGCCGGTGACGGCCACGGCTGGCACTCGCTCCAGGCTCATGTTGCCGCTGGCTTCCACGATGGCCTTACCGTCGATGAGCTCCACGCCGCGACGGGTGTCGTCGAGCGAGAAATTGTCCAGCATGATGGTGTCCGCTCCGCCGGCGAGCACGGCGGGAATCTGGTCAAGGCGGTCGACTTCCACTTCGATATGCGTGGTGTGGCCCACCTGTTCGCGCACGTGGCGGATCGCGCCGGCCAGGTCGATGCCGCGCGCGGCGAGCGCCGCCAGATGGTTGTCCTTCATCATGACCGCGTCGGACAGTCCGTAACGATGGTTGTGGCCGCCGCCGCAGACCACGGCGTATTTCTCGAACGGGCGCAGGCCGGGCGTGGTTTTGCGCGTATCGACGATGCGGGTGCGCTCGTAGCGGCGCGGCCGGGTGACGGGTCCGTCATAATCATCGCCGTAGATGGCGTTCACCGCGTCCACGAAGGCGGCGGTCATGGTGGCGATGCCGCTCATGCGCTGAGTGAAGTTGAGGGCGATGCGCTCGGCGGTGAGCAGGTCGCGTACCGGGCCTTTCACGGTGGCGAGTATCTGGCCGCGCTGGAATCGCTCGCCGTCCTTGATGGCGGCGGTGACGGTGACGGCCGGGTTCTGTGCGGCGAAGGCTGCGGCGAACACGTCGATGCCGCTCATCACACCGTTTTCGCGCGCGGTGAGGTGGGCCGAGCCGGTTTCGTCCGCGGGGATGGTGGTCTCGCAGGTGATGTCGCCGTAGGGCGCGTCTTCGGCGAGCGCCGCTTCGACGGCGACGCGGATGATGTGTGATGTGAGCATGGGTCAGTCCTTGATGTAGGCGACGGAGTGGGCCCAGTTGTCGACTGGCTCGCTGTGGTCGGTGCGGGCGTGGGCGCCTCTCGACTCGGTGCGGGCGAGCGCGGCGGTGGCGGCCACATAGCCTACGGTGAGCATGTTGCGGTTCTCCAAAGCCTCAACGCTACTTGCAGCGCCATCGGCGTTTATATCAGCCTGGGCGTTTGCGGCGGCGAGGCCTTGGCCGAGTTCGGCGATGGCGGTTTTCAGTCCGGCCTCGTCGCGCAGTACGCCGACGCCATGCCACATGGTGTTCTGGATGCGGGTACGGTCCCACACCTTGTCGGCGGCGGTATCGTCAGCAGCAGCCGTAGTGGCAGGAGCGGCCAACGCGATCGGCGCATGGTCGAACACGGCACCGGTGGCGGAGTTCAGGAACGGTTCGGGTGCCCAGACCGCGTCGTCACCGTCCGCGACGGCGGCAAGACCGGCGCGGCGTCCGTAGACAAGTCCTTCGAGCAGCGAGTTGGAGGCAAGGCGGTTGGAGCCCATGACACCGGTGCGGGCGCATTCGCCGGCCGCGTACAGGCCGGGGATGGAGGTCCGGGCGTCCAGATCGGTGCGAATGCCTCCCATGTAGTAGTGCGCGGCGGGCGCCACCGGGATCGGCTCCTTGCTCCAGTCGAAGCCAAGCGAACGCGTATAGGCATCGATGGTCGGGAATCGGTGGGCCAGGAAGCTGGCTAGGTCGGGGTTCTCGCGGGTCATCGGCGAGACGTCGAGCATCACGGGCTTGCCGCCTTGCGCCTGCATCACGCGGAAGTTCTCGCGGGCCACGACGTCACGCGGCGCGAGTTCGGCGCGCGGATCGATGTCCTTCATATACCTGTGGCCATGCTCATCCAGCAGCACCGCACCTTCGCCGCGCACGGCTTCGGAGACGAGGAAGTGCTCGCCCACGGCCATGGCGGTGGGATGGAACTGGTAGAACTCCAGATCGGCGACCTGGGCACCGGCACGCCATGCGACGGCGAGGCCGTCCGCGGTGGCGACCGGCGGATTGGTGGTGTACGGGTACATACGGCCTGCTCCACCGGCGGCCAAGATCACCCGGTCGGCGGCCAGATCCTTGTCCTGCCCGTCGATCAGCAGGTGGACGCCGGCGATGTGGCCGCCCCGCACGATGAGATCTTTGAGGAAGGCGTTCTCGATGATGTGGATGCGCGGGTTCTTGCACACCATGGCGGAGACGTCCAGTTCAAGCACTTTGCCGGTGGCATCTCCCCCGGCATGCACCACGCGGGCGCGCGAATGAGCCGCTTCCAGGCCGCGCAGCATGTGTCCCTGCGCGTCGCGGTCGAAGTGGACGCCGGCCGCGGCGAACTCGCGGACGCGCTCCGCACCCTCACGGGTGAGGATGTCCACGGCCTTCGGGTCGCACAGGCCGTGGCCCGCGGCCATGGTGTCGGCGGCGTGCAGCTTCGGGTCGTCGTCGGAGAAGATGGCCGCAGCGATGCCGCCCTGCGCATGATAGGTGTTTGATTCCACCAGTTCGGCCTTGGTTACCAAGGTCACGTCGTGTCCGGTGCCGGCCACGGCCAGTGCCGCGGACAGTCCGGCGACGCCTGCGCCCACGACGACGATTTCAGTGTTGCTCATTGTGTTGCTTTCCTCTGTTTTTGCGTCATCTGCTCCCTTCAGTCCGCTACGCGGACAGCTCCCCTCATGTACGAGGAGCGCCAGGGACGAATCACGGGTGAACGCGCAGCATGCGCTCCAGTGCCACCTTGGCTTCGCGGGCGGTGTCTTCGTCCACGGTGATGCGATTGACCACGTTGCCGGCTTCAAGGTTCTCCAAAGCCCAAGCCAGGTAAGCCGGGTGGATGCGGTACATCGTGGAGCACGGGCAGACCACCGGGTCCAGGCAGAACACGGTCTTGTCCGGGTACTGCGCGGCCAGACGGTTCACCAGGTTGATTTCGGTGCCCACGGCAATGGCGGATCCGGCGGGTGCGTTGGCGATCTCCTTGACGATGTACGCGGTGGAGCCAGTGCCGTCGGCGGCGTCGACCACCTGCATCGAGCACTCGGGGTGCACGATCACCTTGACGCCCGGGTATGCCTTGCGGGCGCGTTCGACCTGTTCGACGGTGAAACGCTGGTGCACGGAGCAGAAGCCCTTCCACAGAATCATCTTGGCGCGGGCGTAGTCGGCCGGATCGGCGGTGCCGCCCTGTGCCTTGAACGGATCCCACAGCGGCATCTCGTTCAGCGGAATGCCCATCGCGCGGGCGGTATTGCGGCCCAGATGCTGGTCCGGGAAGAACAGCACGCGCTTGCCGCGGGCGAACGCCCATTCCAGCACGGCATGCGCATTGGACGAGGTGCATACGATGCCGCCGTTGCGTCCGCAGAACGCCTTCAGCGCGGCGGATGAGTTCATGTAGGTGACCGGGATGATCTGCTGCAAGCCATCGGAGTCCGGTTGGGTGCCGCAGATCTCGCCGAGCTGGTCCCAGCATTCCTGGACCTGGTCGATGTTGGCCATATCGGCCATCGAGCAGCCGGCGGACAGGTTGGGCAGGGTCACGCTCTGTTCGGGCATGGAGAGGATGTCGGCGGTTTCGGCCATGAAGTGCACGCCGCAGAACACGATGTGGTCGGCGTCCGGGCGTTCGGTGGCGTTCTTGGCCAGCTGGAAGGAGTCGCCCACGAAATCGGCGTGCTTGATGATCTCGTCACGCTGGTAGAAGTGGCCCAGAATCAACAGTTTGGAGCCAAGACGCTGCTTGGCGTCGGTGATGCGCTGCTGCAGTTCCTCGTCGGAGGCCTTGCGGTATTCGTCCGGCAGCACCTGCTGGCGCGGCGCGTTGGCGGGCAGACGGTCGAGCATCGAGGCACCGGGACCGTAGCTGGGGTGTGGTGGTGGTCGAAGTGGCCATGGGTCCTGGGTCAGTCCTGCATCGCAGGTGCTTTGCGCGCCCAGCTTGGCGATGATCTCGTCAACGGACGGCGCAGTGAATAGTGCGGTCATAGTGGTTCCTTTCCTATATACGTCTGTGATACCGGCCCGAAGCGGGTCGGCGGGAAAAATCAGATGCGCGCGGATGGGATCAGCGCGTCGAGAGCGTCTTCACGCTCGCCTTGTCTGGACAGTTCCACGATGTCGTCACCATCGGATTCGTGGGGCGTACCGTTCTCGACAGGTCGTTTGGGGATGTAGCGGTAGACGGTGGCCGGTCGTTGGCGGCCTTCGCGCATCTTCTCCCCGGTGTCTTCAAGGTCGCCCGAGGCAAGCATTTTGCGGCGGAAGTTCGCCAAGTCGAGGGGTTCGCCGCCAATCGCCTCATAGACGCCGTGCAGTTGGCGCAGGGTGAACGTGGGGCCGAGCAGTCGGGTGGCCACGTCGGAGTATTCGATTTTGGAGCGCAGGCGGAGCAGCGCGTAGTCGATGATCTGGCGATGGTCGAACGCCAGCTCGGGCAGTTCGTCTTCGGGGAACCATCGTACGTTGTCACCGTCCTCGAAGCCCGCGGCCTCGGTCTGGCCGACGAGCGCCCAGTACACGACGGATACCATGGGCAATCCGCCATGGGACCGGGTCGGGCCTCCAAAGGTGTACAGCTGTTCGAGGTATCGCGGGTGCAGGTCTGTGGTCGATTCGAGGGCCGCGTAGGCAGACTGTTCCAACGACCGGTCGGAGCGCAGGTCGCCGCCGGGCAATGCCCAGCAGCCCAGGAACGGCTGACGGACGCGCTTGACCAAGGGCAACCAGAGACGGGAATGGGCCGAGTTTGCGGCGTTGCCGGAATCGGCGGCACTGTTGCCGGTATCGCCTTTCGGGCCGAGTGCCAGAATCACCACTGACACGCCGACCTGTGGCGGTGCGCTGCGGCGCTCGGACACATTGCCGAATCCCATGCCATGCCTCTTTCCATACCGGTTGTTCTACCTGCATTGAGAGCATAGCACTACTTATAGTCACAATGACCATAAATCACATATTGGATGGTCTAGCGCACGAATATTGGTCAGGTAGCGGGCCCCAATCGCTACGAAATCACGTCCGTGTCTTCCGATTTCGACTGTGTCATTTCGGCGACGGGCGGGAGGAACGGCGCTAGGGAGGGTAGTTCGTCGAGACTCTTCAGGCCCATTTGGTCGAGGAAGGATTCGGAGGTGACCAAAAGGGCCGCGCGGGATTCGGGGTCCACGCCGTCTTCCTTGATAAGGCCGCGTACCGTGAGCGAGCGAATCACGCCATCGGAGTTGACACCGCGGATCGCGGCCACTTGGGCTCGGGTGACGGGCTGGCGATAGGCCACGATGGCAAGCGCCTCCAGTGCGGCCTGACTTAGTCTCGCAGTCTGGCCGTCGGTGACGAATGATGAGACGACCGGCTCGAACGCGGCGCGACTGGCGAACTGCCAGCCACGAGCGGTGCGGCGTAGTTCGAAGCCGCGCGGGCGGATGCCACGGGATTCATCGCCCTCATAGTCATCGTGCAGGGCTTGCAATGCCCCTTCGACTGTGTTGCGGTCCAATGCCAAAATGCGGGCCAGCTCGGTGGCGGTCTGCGGCTGGTCGGAGACCATCAGAATCGCTTCCAGACATGCGGGCAGCCCGCCGGGAAATCGTCTACCGTGAAATCCACGTATTCGGGGCGCGTCTCCTCCACTCCCCTCACCTCGGCCTTTGCGGATTCAGCCGTCGATTCGGCATCCGCCATGTGCTCGGTTGCATTCGTTGCGTCAATCCGTTCAGTCACCAGTCGCCGTCCTTACGCAAAATCGCCTTCGGAAATGTTCACGTCGTTCATCGTTTCGTCTACGCCGGGCACCCACCTCAGGTGCAGTTCGGCAAACGGACCATCTTGCTGATACTGCAGCACACCTTGTTTGAAGAACACGAGCACGGCCATGAACCGAGCCACCACCTCAATACGAGAAGTGCAGTCCCGGGTCAATTCGCTGAACGGCATCGACTGGTCTCCCTTGAATTCCAGTGCCGCGATCAGCCGGTCGCGCACCACCAGCGATTGGGCCCGCAGATCGACCAGCGGCACGTGCAGCTGGTGAATCGATACTTCGGAGGCGGGCGCGTTGGCGATGACCTGGGCGGCCAGTTGGGCGAGTTCGAGCGGGGTCAGCGTCCATACCAGCTCAGGCAGCATGGCGGCAACGGCCTCGTCCATGGCCGCCGGGTGCGGGAATCGGCCGGAGTTGGCGGCGATACGCGCCCGGAAGTCACCTGCGGCCTGCTTGTAGGCGCGGTATTGGAGGAGTCGGGCGAACAGCAAATCGCGTTCGCGCAGTGCTTCAAGGCTTTGCTCGTCGTGCTGGCTGTCTTCGCTGCCGGGCAGAATCGCCACGCTTTTGGCCTCGACCAGAATAGAGGCGATATCGAGAAAGGCGCTGGCCTCATCCATGTTTTTCGTGAAATCGAGCCCACGCACGTATGTCAGGAATTCCTCGGTGATCGAGGAGAGGGAAACTTCGGTCAGCTCGAGTTTGTTGTTGGCGATCATGCCGAGCAAGGCATCGAACGGACCGGAATAGACTTCGAGGTTGACCCGGAAGCCGGAAGTGGCGGATTCCTCCGTGCTGATTTCGGCTTCCGCGGAGCTCCCCTCAGCCTCGCTACGCGAGCCAGCTTCCCTCAGAGAGGGGAGCCGAGAAAGGGAAGTCTCATTCATCGTTTATCGAACAATCGTTACGCCACGATGCCGCGAGCAATGAGCTCACGTGCCACCTCACGGTATTCCTTTGATGTCTTGTGCTCAGGTGCATAGACCACCACGGGCGCGGCGGCAACCGTGGAATCGGGCAGTTTGATGGAGCGGGAGATGAACGTGTGGAACACCTTTTCGCTGAACGCCTCGTAAATGCGCTGGCAGACCTCTTCGCAGTGCAGTGTCTTGGTGTACATGGTGATGAGCACGCCGTCACTTCCAATGCGGGATTGATGCGGGACTGCACTTTTTCGATGGACTGCATCAGCAGAGCCACACCGCGCAAGGCGAAGAATTCGGCGGCCACGGGAATGATCACGCCATCAGCTGCGGCAAGCGCGTTCACGGTGAGCAGGCCGAGCGATGGCTGGCAGTCGACGATGATGAGATCGTATTCCGACTTGAGCTTGCGCAGCACGCTGTTCAGGATCTGCTCTCGGCCCACTTCGGTGACCAGCTGGACCTCGGCGGCGGACAAATCGATGTTCGCCGGAATCACATCGATGTTCTCGAATGCGGTGTGCTGCACCACATCATGTGGGTCCACGGAAATATCGAACAGCGCGGTGTAAATCGTGTTCTCCACGGTATTCGCGTTGACGCCCAGTCCCACAGTGGCGGCACCCTGCGGATCGAAATCGACGATAAGCACGCGGCGGCCATACTGGGCCAACGCACCGGCAATATTGATGGAGCTGGTGGTCTTACCTACGCCACCCTTCTGGTTGCACATGGCAATGACACGCGCCGGACCGCGCTGTTGCAGCGGTTCGGGTGCGGGGAAGGTTTCGTATTCACGTCCAAGCAAATCGGTAGGCATACTGTCTACCTTATCAACATCCGGGTTCGCTGGGGGTGCAACGACATACGTTCCTGTCATAGGCAGCGTTCCTTGACGGAATGCGCTGTCTTTATCGCGGGTATCTCGCCAGTCGTCCATCGTTGCCCTCGCCCCCTTTGTCGGGAATACCTGCTCGCCCATCCTAATGTACTCGCCGGGCTCGCCTCGGAACACCGTTTTGCCGCTGGTATTCCAGTGTTCCGAGGTTTATGGATCTCGTCTCGTACTATGTCGATGCGCTTACTCGGTGCGCAGTGCGGTGGCCGGGTCTTGCTTGGCTGCCTTACGCGAGGGAATCAGGCCGCCGATCAGCGTGAGCACCACGCTTAGGATCACCAGCACCACGCCACCGGTCACCGGCAGGGCGGCATTGACGTCCGCATTGCCGATGAAGTGGTGTAGCACGGCGTTGATCGGAATATTGAGCAGCACGGTCAAGCCCACGCCCAACAGGCCGGAGCATAGGCCGATGATGCCGGTCTCCGCATTGAACACCTGGGATACGTTGTGCTTCGAGGCACCCATTGCGCGTAGGATGCCGATTTCCTTGGTGCGCTCCAGCACCGAAATGTAGGTGATGATGCCGATCATGATCGAGGAGACGATCAGCGAGACGGACACGAACGCGATAAGCACGTAGGAAATCACGTTGACGATGGTGGTCACCGAACTCATCATGAGCCCAACGTAATCCGTGTAGGTGATCTTGTCTTTCTTCGAGACGGTGTTGTTGTAGTCGGTGATCGCGTCGGCGATGTGGTCCTTGTCTTCGAAGCTGTCGGCGTAGATGTTGATCGAGCTGGGCGCGTCACGACTCACCACACCGAATGCGGCGAGGTTGTCGTCGTAGGTGCCGGTCGACACGTACTGGTCGTAGATCGCGACAAGCACGTCGTTCGAAGCCGTGGCGATATACGCGTCGAAACTGTCGGCGAGCTGCTGTTCGCTCATCGCGGCCATGGCGGCGGCCTGATCGCCGGCACCCGCCGCGCCAGCGACACCTGCAGCACCAGCACCAGCGGCGTCCGATGCGCCCGTGCCGGACTGCTGCCCGGCGCTCATCATCGACTTGGCCATGTTCGCCTTCTGCGTCACGCCCAGCGAAGCCACGTAGGTGCGCGCGTCGGCCACCTTGGTGGCATCGTCCGAGGGCGAGAACGTCATGCCGTTGAGCACGTTCGTGTTCGGGTTGGCCTTCTGATCGGTAACGATGGCGCTGGAGGCCGCACGGTCGATCAAATCATTGGTCAGAGCGCGCGCGTACCCCACACCAGCGGCCAACGGCGTGGCCGAAGCATCCTTCTTCGCCTTGACGACGCCCACCACCTTGAGTTTGGTGGCCGTTTCGAGGCGCTGTTCGATTTCGTCCTTGTCGTTGCCGATGAAACGGTAGTGGCCGTCATCGCCCTTGACGTACTGGTCGGATGCCGGAATCATGTACAGCGTCTGATCGAGGGCCTTAGCATAGTCGATCTTGTCTTGTGGAGTGCTGACCTTGTCGCCGGCGTTGAGCTTGGACATCATCTCGTGGTAATCGGAGGCGGGCAGCAGGCCGAGCTCGTACAGCGTGGTCAGCGGCACGCTGTTGTTGTCGTCAAGCACCAGCACCACTTCATCCTTGGACTTCGGCCATGAACCGTTGACCACCTGGTAGTTGTCGGTGATAACCTTGCCTACGAGCTTGCTGTCGTCCGCTCCCGGCATGATCTCGTTGAACGAGTCGGGCGCGGCGTTCTCATCGGTTTTGCCGGTCAACATCGACATCTGCTGCGAGGTGATCGACGAGGTGCCGGACATGCCGGACGAGCTTGTGGACGCCATCTGCGAGGCCATCGAGGCAGAGTCGCTGGATCCGATCGTCACGCCGTCCGCATTGACCAGCGTGCCGTCGGGGTCGTGGTCGAACACGGAGAATTTCACGTCATATGTGTACTGGATGCCGGTGGAACCCACATACTGGTGAATCTCGCTCTTGGAATTATCCAGGTATTTCTTGAAGCGGGTCAGGTTGTTTTCGGTAATCGAACTGGTCAGGCTGGACGCCTGCTTGACGCTGCGGTCGTCCGGGTAGATGCCGTCGGTTTTGTGCGTCTTGCCGCCGTATCCGTCATCGCCGCCCATCTGTCCGCCCATCATGCTGCTCAGGTCGAAGGTCTGGGAGTCGACGGTGATCGGGTAGGCGGTCATCGTGTCACGCTGGATGTCACTGATGTATGTGTTCACGCCAGTCGACACCGATAGAATCAGCGCGATGCCGATGATGCCGATCGAGCCGGCGAACGAGGTCAGCAGGGTGCGCGCCTTCTTGGTCTTCAGATTGTTGAAGCTCAACGCCAGCGACGTGGCGAACGACATCGACGCGCGGCCCATCGTCTTGTACACGGCCGGCTGTTCGGCCGTCTCGTCCACGACGAACGGGTCGGAGTCGGAGCGGATCACGCCGTCGCGCAGGTTGACGATGCGCGTGGCATATTGTTCCGCAAGTTCGGGGTTGTGGGTGACCATGACCACGAGGCGGTCCTTGGCCACGTCCTTGAGCAGGTTCATGATCTGCACGGACGTGTCCGAATCGAGCGCGCCGGTCGGCTCGTCGGCCAGGACGATGTCCGGGTCGTTGACCAGTGCGCGGGCGATCGCCACGCGCTGCATCTGGCCGCCGGACAGCTGGTTTGGCTTCTTGTTGATGTGTTCGCCGAGTCCGACCTTCTCCAGCGCCTTGCGCGCACGTTCGCGACGGTCGGCCTTGCCGATGCCGGAAATCGTCAGCGCGAGTTCGACATTCGACAGAATCGTCTGGTGAGGGATCAGATTGTAGCTCTGGAACACGAAGCCGATGGTGTGGTTGCGGTACGAATCCCAATCGCGATCCTTGTATTGGCGCGTCGAGATGCCGTTGATCACCAAATCGCCGTCGTCATACCGGTCGAGGCCGCCGATGATGTTGAGCAAGGTGGTCTTGCCGGAACCCGAGGGACCCAGAATCGCGACGAATTCGCTGTCGCGTAGGTTCAGGCTGACTTTGTCAAGCGCCTGCTGAACGAAATCACCGGTTTTATAGCGCTTCGAGATCGATTTGATCTGCAGCATGAATACCTCTTCCTGGCTGACGGTTCGCTGTTATGTACTGTATTGTCACGCCTTGAATTTCCGGCCGACTTTGGTGCTCCCCCGCCGCGATTCCGCTATGGGCGGACGCGTCGCAAAATGGTGTGTCTCACCGCGCTCTGGGATGTGAGGTCAGATACGTTTCGATCAGGGTTTCAGGCTTACGTGCGTGTAGATCTGCGTGGTGGTCACGCTGGCGTGCCCGAGCAGTTCCTGCACGGTGCGCACGTCCGCGCCGCCTTGGATCAGGTGCGTGGCAAAGGAATGGCGCAAGGTGTGCGGATGGAGTGGTTTGGTGATGCCGGCCCGCTCCCCGGTTGCTTTGACGATTTCCCATACCGATTGCCGCGAGATGCGCTTGCCGCGTTTGTTGAGAAACAGTGCGCGCCTCTCGGGAATCTTGGCGCTGGAGCGCTGTTCCAACTCGCCACGCCCCGCATTGAGGTATGCGGTGATGGCCCGGCATGCGTAACTGCCCAATGGCACAAGCCGCTGCTTGGAGCCCTTGCCCATGAGTCGCGCGATGTGCTCGTCCAGGTCGATGTCGTCCAGATTCGCACCGGTGGCTTCCGAGACGCGGCAGCCGGTGGCGTACATGAATTCGAGCAGGGCCTTGTCCCGTAATACCACCGGATCGGTTGAGCCGCCGACTGCCGCCGCGTCGAGCAGACGGGTTACCTCGTCCACGGTGAGTACGTCGGGCAGGGTGCTGGCGCCTTTGGGCGCCTTGACTGCGGCCGAAACATCCGCCGTCACCGCGTGCTGACCGAGCGCGAAACGGTGGAATTCGTGGATCGAGGCCAGTCTTCGGGCTTTGGAGCGGGCGGACTCCCCCGCCTGGTCAAGGGCGGCGATGTAGTCTTCGACGTCTTGTTTGGTTATGGCGTCCGGTTCGTGGATGCCGCGGGTTTCGAGCCAATCAATGTATTTGGCGATGTCGGATTCGTAGGCGGTGACGGTGGCCGTGGCGAGCCCTCGCTCCACGCCGATGTGGACGAGGAACTGCTCGGTGAGTCTGGTGAATCCGTTGGTCATAGTGCCCATGGTACAAAGAAACCCCGCTCGGAAGCGGGGTTTCTAGTGTGAAGTCACGACTTCAAGCAATCAGGCCTCAACCGGAGCGTTGACGTCCTCAGGCAGGGCGGCCTTGGCGGCGTCCACGATGGTCTTGAAGGTGTCCGGGTCGGAGACGGCGATCTCAGCCAGAGCGCGACGATCCAGCTCGATGCCGGCGAGACGCAGGCCCTGGATGAAGCGGTTGTAGGTGATGCCCTCAGCGCGGACGGCAGCATTGATGCGCTGGATCCACAGCTTGCGGAAGTCGCCCTTGCGAGCCTTGCGGTCACGGAAGTTGTAGTTAAAGGAGTGCAGCAGCTGTTCCTTGGCCTTGCGGTACAGGCGGGAGCGCTGGCCACGGTAGCCGGAAGCCCTCTCGAGAACAACGCGACGCTTCTTGTGGGCGTTCACTGCGCGCTTGACACGTGCCATAATCTATTCCTCAGCTTTCTAAAGTCTTGTTATTTCCGGGTAAGCCCTATGCTCACTTCTGCAGAAGCTGGTGCAGCTTCTTGGCCTGGCCGCCGCGCAGCACATCGTCGGCGGACAGTTCACGGCGCTTGCGAGCGGACTTGTGCTCGAGGTTGTGGCGCATGGCGGAACCGACATGCTTCACCTTGCCGGTGCCGGTGATCTTGGCGCGCTTGGAAGCGGCGGAATTAGTTTTCATCTTCGGCATTGCTGCCCTCCTTGCTGGTTTGCTTCTTGTCGGAAGTCTTCTGAGAAATCGCGGACTGCGCGTCGGCCGCGGCCTGAGCCTGAGACTCCTGCTTGGCCGCGAGACGAGCCGCCTGGCGAGCCTGACGCTCGGCGCGGGACTCGGCGCCACGACGACGCTGCTCGGACTGGGTGTGCACCTTCTTGCCCTTCGGCGCAAGGGTCATGATGATGTTGCGGCCCTCCTGCTTCGGCTTGGACTCGACGGTGCCGTATTCCTCGACATCGTCGGCCAGACGCTGCAGCAGTTCCACGCCACCAATCGGGCGGGAGATCTCACGACCGCGCAACATGATGGTGACCTTGACCTTGTCGCCTCCGTTAAGGAAGCGGGTCACATGGCCCTTCTTCACGTCGAAATCGTGGTCGTCAATCTTCAGGCGGAAACGAATCTCCTTGATTTCCGCGGTGCTCTGGTTGCGGCGAGCTTCACGAGCTTGATCTTCTCGTTGTACTTGAACTTGCCGTAATCAATGAGCTTGGCGACCGGAGGCTTCGCGTTCGGGGCCACCTCGACGAGATCGAGGTTTGCCTCCTTGGCCAGGTTCAGCGCGACGGAAGTCGCGATGACGCCCACCTGCTCGCCCTTCGGGCCGATCAGGCGTACCTGCGGGACGCGAATCTCGTCGTTAATACGTGGTTCGTCGCTGATGATGACTCCAATCCTCTACTTCAATTCCGTGGCGAGGGCCTTTGCTGGAGTCCTGTTCAATGCTTTGGGTTCATGGCAAGCCAAAGCCCGCGCCAATATGCGCTCAGCTTCTGCAGACGCATATCAGTTCTTTGCGTCATTCCTGATTACGCGTTGTATATCGCAATCGCTAGGCTGTTTGCCTTGAACCCGAGGCCTTGAAAGGCTTCCAGGTGGGGTTGCCCCGCTTTCTTGATTTCTCAAGCCAAATAGAAAGTCTACCATACGCCCGGACATTCGCGGTCCGTGTGTCGAACCTACTGCACGGCGCGCAGCAGACCGCCGAAGCCTTCGTCTTTGAGAATCTGCCGATTTGGGCCGGCCTCATCGGCGATGATTTGATCGATGGCATGCATGCCGAGTACTTCGACCGGCGCCTTGTCGTCGGTGAGAATAGTCGACGCTGAGTCCGGTTCGTTCACCTTCCGGAATCGAGAGGCGACCTCTTCCATATACCATTCGAGATCTTCGCTGCCGGTGCGCTCGTAGGTGGTCTCACGCAGGTTGAGCGCCTTGGAGGCCTGCTGCATGGAGTTCTCTTCGGAGCCGGAACCCGGCTTCTTGGCGAACAGTTCACGGTTCGTGGTGTTCGGCACGTCGGCCGTCAGTGTGTTCCCATTGCCGAACACGCTGGCGATGGTATCGCTCAACGCCTCGTTGATCGAACCTTGGCCGTCCGAGATCATGTTCATGTTCACCACCATCACGCCGCCGGGGTTCAGGTGCTCTCTGACCATGGTGAAGAACTCGGTGGAGCTCATCTGGAAGGGAATGGTGATGTCCTGATACGCATCGACCATGATCACGTCGTACTTGTCATGCGAGGCGGCGAGCCAGGCTCGGCCGTCATACGTGGTCACGGGGATGTCGGCGGGCTCATCGAAGTATTCGCCGGCCAGATCGGTGATCTTCTGGTCAATCTCCACGCCGGTGATGTTCATTTTCGGATAATACTGCTTCAGCTGGCGGGCGTAGGTGCCGGTGCCCATGCCGAGGATCAGCGCGGAATTGGCATTGTCGGCGAGCGCCGGCGCAGCCAGGGCCGTGTCGTAGTACATACCTGTCAGTCCTTTGTCTTTCATCGTGACGGACTGCACGCCGAACAGCACGTTGGTGGACAGGATCGTGCGGTCGAAGAGGTTCTTGACCTGCAGGTAGTTGTAGATGGACTCGCCCTCATAGGCCAGGTTGGTTTCCCAGAACGCGAAGCCGGTCAGGGGCGAGACGCAGGACGTGGCCACGAAGATCACGGCGCTGACCACGCAGGCGATGCGCTTGGCCTTGATCGAGATGAAGTAGATCAGCGGACATGCCGGAGAAGAATTCGGTGATGTAGAGGAATATCTTTGATTTGAGAATCGGCCGTTCGCTTGCCTCGGTGATCTGTGCCATCGCTCCGCTCCCCTGCCTGTGCGCCTATCGACTACTGTTCTGATGCGTAGCCTATCAGCATTTTCCCGGCCGATGGGTGGATACCGGCTACAGTAGGCATCATGACTCAGGTATGCGTGATTTTTGGTGCGGGCGAATACTATGCGGGCACGCCCGTGGTGCCGGCCGGCGCGTATGTGATTGCGGCCGATGGCGGGCTCGACCATACGCGCCAGTTGGGTATCGTGCCCGATGTGGTGGTGGGCGACTTCGATTCGCTGGAGGGCCGGCCGCCCCGCACCGATGTGCGCACCATCGCGCTGCCCGCGCTGAAGGACGATCCGGACATGCTCTCCGCGCTGAAGGTCGGTTGGTCGGCGGGTTGCCGCGAATTCCATGTCTATGGCGGTTTGGGCGGCCGCATTGACCATACGATTTCCGGCATTCAACTGATGGCATTATTGGCCCGGCATGGGGCAAGCGGGTATCTGTATGGTGATGGGCTCATCGTCACGGCCATCACCGATGGTAGGCTTTCGTTCCCCGCGCATCCGGTGCCCGAGGACGGCCGCATGGTGTCTGCGTTCTCCCACTCCGATGTTTCGCTTGGCGTGAACGAGCCGGGGCTGAAATATGAGCTTAAAGACGGCACGCTGACCAATACGGTGGTGCAGGGGGTCAGCAACGAGTTCCGCGACGGCGTGGACGCGGCCATCAGCGTGGAGCACGGCACACTGATCGTCACCTTCCCCATCGAGGTGGCGTTGCCTCAGGTGAGTCGATTCCACGAATTTGGCGGCGATATCGGCGAGCTGGACACCGCAGTGTCCAAGCTGCTGGTTCGCTGACTTGCATGCCGCGCGCTTGCTCATGATGATTCGAGACATTCCTCCAAAGGAGAGGAAAAATCACATGTCGGTTGCGGGCAATCCGAATTGTGAGCGCTCACAGAAAATACGGCATTTTTGCCCAAAACGCACGCTGAAACGTTGCCATGTGTACAGAGTCGGCATTACAGTAGCAACTGTTGGTAAACAATGGCCCGGTGTGCCAAAGCGCGCCAAGGCCACCCTACAAGGGAGAATTACATGACAGTTAAGATTGGTATCAACGGCTTCGGTCGCATTGGTCGTCTCGCCTTCCGTCGCATCTTCGAGCTGCAGGCTCGCGGCGGCCAGGCTGGTGACATTGAAGTTGCCGCCATCAACGATCTGACCACCCCGGCTACCCTGGCTTACCTGCTGAAGTACGACAGCACCCACGGCACCTTCCGTCATGACGATGGCACTCCGGTTGACGTCAAGGCCACCGAAGACTCCATCATCGTCGACGGCAAGGAATACAAGGTCTACGCCGAGAAGGACGCCAACAACATTCCGTGGGTCAAGAACGACGGTGTCGAGTACGTGCTCGAGTGCACCGGCTTCTACACCTCCGCCGAGAAGTCCCAGGCTCACATCAACGCTGGCGCCAAGAAGGTCCTGATCTCCGCCCCGGCCAAGGATGACACCACCCCGACCGTTGTGTTCGGCGTGAACCACGACATCCTCAAGGCTTCCGACGTGATCGTCTCCGCCGGTTCCTGCACCACCAACTCCATGGCCGCCATGGTCAAGCTGCTGGACGAGAAGTTCGGCATCAAGGCCGGCTTCATGACCACCATCCACGCCTACACCGGCACCCAGATGCTGCTCGATGGCCCGCGTGGCACCAAGACCGGCCGCAACCTGCGCGCCGCCGCCATCAACACCATCGCCCACTCCACCGGCGCTGCCAAGGCCATCGGCAAGGTCGTTCCGTCCGTGAACGGCAAGCTGCAGGGCCACGCCCAGCGCGTCCAGGTTCCGGACGGCTCCGTCACCGAGCTGACCACCGTTCTGAACACCGAGACCACCGCCGACGAGATCAACGCCGCCTTCAAGGCTGCCTTCTCCGACACCGATTACTACGGCTACAACGATGAGGGCATCGTCTCCTCCGACATCCTCGGCGACACCCACGGTGGCGTGTTCGACCCGACCCAGACCGACGTCAACACCATTGATGGCGTGACCCTGGCTCGCACCGTGTCCTTCTACGACAACGAGTACGGCTTCACCTCCAACATGATCCGTACCCTGCTGTACTTCGCTGAGATCTCCGAGTGAACCATTGCGGTCTAGGCCGCTACGGTTCGTTTGAGAACTAAGCTGTGAGACCCCCGCCTTGTGCGGGGGTTTCTTCGTAGTAGAACGGTAATCATGGCAAAGAAAAGCAAGCATGATAAGGGCGTGGGTTCCACTCCGGCGACAGTCCAACTGGAGAAGGCGGGCGTGGAATTCCACGTATACGAATACGAGCACTCCAACGACCATATGGATGACGGCTACGGCGTGGAAGCGGCCACCAAGCTCGGCTTCGACGAGCATCAGGTGTTCAAAACCCTAATGGCGGACACCGGTTCGGAGCGTGTGGTAGGCGTGGTACCAGTCAGCGGACATATGGACCTGAAGGCATTGGCCGCAGCCGTAGGTGCCAAGAAGGCCTCTATGGCCGATCCCAAGGTCGCGATGCGTGAATCCGGCTATGTGGTAGGTGGCATCTCGCCGTTAGGCCAGAAGACACGTCATAAGACTGTGTTGGATGAAAGCGCCCTGCAATTCGACCAGATTCTGGTCTCCGGCGGCAAACGCGGACTGTCCGTGGGGGTGAACCCGCAGGACCTGCTGAAGGTGCTGAACGCCATTGCCGCACCAATCGGCACGTGGTAAATGAATCAGCTTTCAGCCACTACATTTTCTCGGCTATTCTCTATATTTCGTTGAAATCTCTTCTCTCATACATAAAATTCGAGACTGACGGTCGCATAAATAACGTAACCATCAGTCTCAATTATTGTACTTTACTAACCCCGAATGTTTCACTGCTTTTCAAGAGTGAACTCGTGATCGCCTCCAACGTCAAAAGTCATGTCATTATTTTCAATTGAAACTCTCACAGTATCTCCTGTATTAAGTTCGACATCAAACCAATTATCTTCTGGAGAGCCCGAAACGACCTTCCCATTCTGAATATTAACCAATCCTGCGCCACCCCACACTTCGCCGGGAACGCTATCTATTGTAACTTCATCTCCGGTTTTTTGATCATAATAAACGACATTAGCGGACAAAGTCCCATTCTTATTTATGGTGAAGGTATAATCACATGACAATGAGTAGAATTGCATTTCTTTTATGTTGTCTCCATGACCACAATCCTCCAGCATCCCTTCGTATGTGCCATATGGATTACTACCCAATGGAACCGAACATGCGGAAATAAGAGTTCCAATAATCAAAGCCAATACAACAACAGAATAATATTTATTTTTTCTATTCATTCTACTTCCTTTATTCGTTTATTCTGTTATAAATTAATTACTGTATGTCATATGTAATCGTGGACTCCCTGTTCCAGCTGCTTGTATATGGCATACTGTAAAACCTTTATTGCGCGTACATCGAGCCTGTGCTACATCAGTCAAAGGTGAGAACTCTATATTCCAAATCGAACTGCCATAGATACCTGAATATTCATCAATTTGATTTTGCAATCCAAGCCCTTCCAGATATCCTCGCAATCGTTCACCAGCAGTCCCTGAATCCAAGCCCGGCTCATAACCGACGTCCCACGCAATACACCCCAGCCCCATCGTGACTGCATAATTATGAGATTCTAAATCATAGCCGCCATACATCCTCATACGATCATAATTTGGTCCTTTAAATTGCAGATATGCAATACTGTTATCATCTCTATCTCGGTCAATTTTAAAATATGCATCAGCGCTGTTTCCACTAAATACAGAATTGTATTGATCAGAGCAATGAAATATACTTTCGAAATTGATTTCTCTGGTCACTGATTGCGGATTATCGGAGGCATCATTGTCTTCTTTGGAATCATCTTTGTCCGCATCATTATCCTCGCTCACATTTGTTTCATCAGCAGGCTCTATTGCCTTACCTATTTCTTCATTGCGCTTTTTTCCATCGTTGAGCATAGTCTCATATTTTTTTGCAAATATAACGCTACCAAGAACAAGGAGAACAACCACCAGTATGATAAATAATGCTTTCTTTTTCATAGCTGGCTCACACCTTTACTCCATATTCCAAGTAACTGCACTACTTAAGATAGAATCAACCGTGAGATCATCAATGATGGTGTTTAGACGCACTAAGACAGGACGACTTTTGTGATAACGAATAATCAGACGACCATAAAAGGGCCGAAGAGATGACCACTCTTCACCCATGTAGCAGGGCCAGGAACAGATCCTTTAGGAGCAAGCTCCCTGACAATCGTTTTGATTGTTGTCAACAACCATAAATCAGAATTTTTCGGCAACCGCATAAGACACATACCCGACTCTCCTATACGAAAGCGATCTATCTTCGTTCTCCACAGAAACCAGCCATCGTTAACATTTGAAGGAGATTTCATATATTCTTTGTATGCTGTTGTTTCTTCATTCCGGTCAACAAAACGAACCTTCATCGTATCCAGCTCATGCTTGGACAAATGCAGAACACTATTCAACGCAATAAATGACCCGCTCATATTTTGCGAAGCCTCCTTCCGGCCTTCCCTTCGGCTCCTATGCCGATGCCGAAAACGATACCCCCCCCCCCAGACAAAAACGCCCACTGGGCAGGTTCTAGTGATCGTTGCAACATCTGATCGACCGGTAGGAGGATCGGATGGGCAGGTGGGTGTTCGAGGGCGTGGAGTACGCGACGCGTGGCGAGATGTGCGCGGCGCGGCGACGCCGGTACGTCGAGCATCTCGAGGCGGGCATGAACTTCACGCAGGCCGCGCGCGGGCGGTGGGCGTGTCCAAACGCACCGGCAAGGTGTGGCGCAACGGAAGGACACGATCGAACGGCAGGAACGAGAAACCGTCGGTGGACTGGTATCGTTCCACCGTGGACATTCCCCAAAAGATCAGTTCGAGGTATCTGAGCCAGGACGAGCGCATCAGCATCGCCGACTGGCGGAAGGCCGGCATGAGCGTGCGCGGGATCGCGCGCACGCTCAATCGTCCCGCGTCGACCGCCAGCCGCGAGCTGGTGCGCAACACGAATCCCGCGACCGGCATGTACGAGCCGTACCGGCCCCAGCAGATGAGCGCGGACGGCCCAGACGACCCAAGCCCGCGAAGATCCATACGGTGCCCGGCCTGCTCGCATACATGTATTTCGTCAAGTCGGTGTTTCGTGTTTAGTCATGTATTTTTTCGGGTTTAGGCAGTTGCATGCATTTTCCTTATTTTTCCGGTTGCGCGGAGGTGTTCCTGCCGAACATGAGGGCCTCACTGACGCGGCGGCTCTGGCCGGTGAACTCGAGGAGCCGCCCGTGGTGCACGATGCGGTCGATGATCGCTGCGGCGAGTTTGT
>ENA-OPZD01000126-OPZD01000126.1-human-gut-metagenome-genome-assembly--contig:-NODE-126-length-27728-cov-3.143944_pt1 | contig 27728 bp, 29 predicted proteins | sample MGYA00242479_ERZ504495 | MGnify/ENA primary metagenome ERZ504495 (study PRJEB26092, sample SAMD00036286) | human gut metagenome | host: Homo sapiens | study: EMG produced TPA metagenomics assembly of... | reverse complement strand
CTAAAGGCATGAGCAGCCTTCTCAAACTCGCTCCGTTGCAAACTTCGCTCAGACAGTGATACAGTCTGCTCATAACGCAGATTTCTGAGAGCTAAGAATATCTAAGACCCCTGCAAATGCACATGAAATAAAATATTTTTCTGAGCTGGCTGTTGGCTGTTGTGATGTTTGGATTGGATATGTGGGAGGTTTTTATGGCTTGGGTTAAGTTTGTGCGTGAAGGGATTGAGATAGAGGTGAATGCCGGGATGTCTGTGTTGGAAGCTGAGATTCGGGCGGATTTGAGGCCGGATGCGCCTTGTGGCGGTCTGGGGAAATGTGGGAAGTGTCTGGTTAAGATTAATGGTGAAGTTGTTAAGGCGTGTCAGATTCGGATTGGTGAAGGTGAGACTTGTGTAGTGGAGACATTGGACAGGGCTGGCAATGAAAAGATTTTGACGGATGGATTTAACAGAGAAGTTGTGTTTGAACCGGGACTACGGATGGCTCAGGTTGAGCTGGAGAAGGCGAAAACAGGGGAGAAGCGGTCGGACTGGCAGAGGCTGCTGGATACGCTGGCGGAGACAGATGGTGAGGTTGAGCCGGGGCAGATGGAGGTGGATCTGAAGCTGGCGGGTGAATTGTATGGGATGCGCAGGGATTCTGATGAATGGTATGTGATTTACAGTAGACGGCGGATTCTGGAAATGAGGAAGGAAGCTGGTCGGAGGTGTCTGGCAGCGTTTTGATATTGGGACGACTACCATTGCGGGGTATTTGCTGGATGGTGCGGATGGGAGGACTCTGGCAGTTGAGAGCAGGATGAATCCGCAGGCGCAGTATGGTGCGGATGTGATCATGCGGGCGAATTATGCGCTGGAGCATGGAACAGAAGCGTTAAGTATGTGTGTTCGGAAAGCGGTTAATGAGATGTTGGGAAGTCTGGCAGAGGATGCAGGGATAAGGAGAGAGGATGTTTTTCAGGTGTGTGTTGTGGGAAATACTTGTATGCATCATCTGTTTCTGGGGATTTCTCCGGCTTCGCTGGTACATGCGCCCTATACTCCGGCTGTGAGTGAGAGCTGGTGCTGAATGCGGGGGATTATGGTCTGGCTGTGCAGGAGCGTGCAGAGTTGATCATGCTTTCGGATATTGCAGGATATGTGGGAGCGGATACCTGTGGATGTCTGCTGGCTATCAGGCAGGATCAGCAGGAAGAGATTTCTCTGATGATCGATATTGGAACGAATGGTGAGATGGTTCTGGGAAACAGGGAGCGGATGGTGACCTGTTCTACTGCGGCCGGGCCTGCTTTTGAGGGTGCGAAGATTGAGTGTGGAATGCGTGGCGCGGCCGGGGCTGTGGATCATGTGAAGTATGAGGATGGGAAGTGGAACTATACAACTGTTGGGAATAAGCCGGCGGTTGGTTTGTGTGGTTCGGGATTGATCGATCTGGTGGCGGGTCTTCTGGATGCTGGAATGCTGGATGAGAATGGTGTGCTGAGAAGCGGACAGGAGAAGCAAAGTGTGTTTATTCTGGTACCGCCAGAGCGGGGCGGTAATGAGAGAGGGGTTTATCTGACGCAGAAGGATCTCGGAGAGGTTCAGCTTGCGAAAGCTGCGATTGCAGCGGGAATTCAGATGCTTATGGAGCGGCTTGGGATTACAGAAGATGATATCTGTTCGGTATATATTGCAGGTGCTTTTGGCAACTATATGGATCCGGTCAGTGCCGGGAAGATTGGCTTGCTTCCGGCGACGCTTGTGAAGAAAGTGAAACCAGTGGGAAACGCTGCTGGTGAGGGTGCGAAGATCGCACTTGTGAATGAGAAGGAAATGCTGGAGATGGATGAGCTGGTGAGAAAGATTGAATTCGTTGAACTGGCTGCTTCGGCTGATTTTCAGGATCATTTTATTGATGAACTGGGATTTGAGACAGGTGAATGATTTTATCCGCCTGATTGAATTATTGAGAAGTGCAGATTTCTTCTGATAAACTGCGGAGCAGTTATTCGGTGCAGAACTGAGGCGCGAAGAGGATAATTTTATCTGCCTGATGAGGTTGCTATAGATTATACAAGAGAGTAAGGGGTTAGATTATGGATATAAAAAAATAGAGCAAATGGGAATGGAGCAGGGGTTTTCGCATGTGGTGTTGCTGGATTGTGATACGATTGAGCTGAAGCCGGAGGTTCGACAGATGTGTGCAGCAGATACCTGTCATAAGTATGATAAGTGCTGGAGCTGTCCTCCGGGATGTGGCTCTCTTGAGGAATGTGAAGCGAAAGTCCGGCAGTATAAGTATGGGATTATTGTTCAGACAGTTGGTGAATTGGAGGATGCTTTTGATGGCGAGGGAATGATGGAAACGGAAGCCAGACATAAGGAGTATTTTGTGGAATTTGAGAAGAAACTTCGGGAGATTTATCCGGATATGCTGGCGATTGGTGCGGGATGCTGTACGAAATGTAAGGTCTGTACTTATCCGGATGCTCCATGCAGGTTTCCGAAACAGGCTTTCTCATCGATGGAGGCTTACGGGATGCTGGTAACACAGGTCTGCCAGGCCAATGAGCTACAGTATTATTATGGGGATTGTACGATTGCTTATACGAGCTGTTACCTTCTGGAATAATGTTACTGTTCACTCCGTTCTCAGTAACGTAGCCAAAATTCATTCCAGATTGCCTGCGGCAATGGAATTTTGCTTGTATGTCTCGGGATTTTGGCATATTCATGCCAAAACACCTCGCGGGACAGTGGTGTGTGAACAGTAACGGAATAACATTTTAGCCGAATCAGGTAAGTCAGTTTTCGTTGTAAATAACAGTGAGCTATGATAAAATACAGATATTGAAAGCGCAGAGCGTGTTTGAAAAAACAAAAAATCCTTCGCCGCAGGGCGGGGGATTTTTGGCAGAAGGTATTAAGGGTGGCTTGAGGATATGACAGTACTGGAACAGTTAAGAAAAACAATTGAAGACGGACATCCGGGGGAGACAGAGAAGCTGGTGAGGGAGGCATTGAAGCAGCATATTCCTGCAGGGCGGATTGTGGAAGAGGCCATGACTCCGGCTATGCGAACAGTGGGGGAGAATTACAAATCCAATGGTGCGGATATTATTAAAATTCTGGCAGCAGCCCGAAGTGTGCGCAAGGGTTTTGAATTGTTGGAGGAACAGGACTCGCAGTTTGGCAGGAGGAATATCGGAACTGTGATCCTTGGAACGGTGGAAGGTGATCTGCATGATGTAGGTAAGAATCTGGTTGCGATCATGTTTCGTAGTGCCGGATTTAAGGTGATCGATCTGGGAGTGGATATTTCTGAGAAGCAGTTTCTGCGTGCAGTGAAGCAGAATCCTGATGTGTCGATCGTGTGTATCTCCTCGCTTTTGAGTACTTCAATCCCGGAGATGGAGCAGGTGGTGAAGTCTCTGAAACGAAGCAACAGTAAGCATAAATTTAAGATTATGGTTGGTGGAGGTGCAGTAACGGAGCAGCTGGCGAAGAATATGGGAGCAGATGCCTATACGGAGAACTGTATTGAGGCTGTGGAAGTTGCGAAGACGTTTATTGTGTGAGAACCGGGCTGACAGGTGCGTATGAGAAAGACATAGTGTGAGTTAAATTGCTATAGAATTGACTGGTAAAATAGGTGCTTCAATTATGTGACAGGAGGATTGTAGACTTGCAGCTGTCATCAGTTTATTTATATGAAAAAATAAAAGAGAAATATGAAATTACGGAAAGGGGAACTTTATCCGGTTCAGACGGATATCTGCGCCCTTTTTTGTGTTATGAAAAAAAAGAAACATTTCGACATGGGCATGTTTATGTGGTACAGAGATATGACAAAGAGTGGGAATTGGCAGTTCTGACTGCTGAAAATATACTCTGGGTATTTTGTGGGAGAGAGGAAATTGATGCCGCATCAGAAGAGCTTCAGCAGATTCCGTATATTCATATTGCACTTGATAGTCTGGAAGAAATAGCAGAATTTATGAATGATGTGCAGGAGATTTTTGATGCGGCTGATGAATGGGAACGGAAGATTCATAATCTGATGTTAGAACATGCCGGAATGGACAGGCTTTTGCAGGTGACATCGGAATTTCTGCAGAATCCGATGACTGTAACAGGACTGGATTTTGCCTTCGTGGCGGAAGCGGGAAGCGAGTATCTGCCGCCGAGGGCGCAGCTGTATACAGATGACGGGTTGAATATGGAATATGTAAATGCACTTTTGCAGAATGAGACTTATCGAGATATGGCAGATACGCATGAATATGTGATGTTTCCGGCTTACATCAGTGGATGTCGTTCGATGAACAGAAATCTGTTTGTGGATGGGAAAGCAACTCACAGGCTGGTTTTGACTGAGTGCAGATCAGAGATTACACTGAGAGTTATCTGTGTACTGGATATTCTGGTGGAGAAACTGGAGTATTTGCTTGCGCATGAAGCGGAGGAAGAAGATCCGGACAGGGATATGGAGCAGATTTTTGTCAGGATTTTGTCGGACAGAACTGCGGATTATATGCAGGTGAGTAGAGAACTGAGTGAACTGGGATGGAGTGGAAATCATGAATATATGTGCCTGATCCTGCAGATTACCTATCTGAATCAGCAGAATCTTTCCACAAAGGCAATCTGCCGATATATTAAGAAGAAATTTGAGGATTCTGTGAGTTTTCTTTATCAGGATGAAATTGTGGCATTTTTTGACCTTACCAGACTTGGAAAAAGCCAGGAGGAAGTAGCCGGAAAAACTGGTTTATTTTATCAGGGATACTTATCTGAAAGCCGGATACAGCAGGGTGATGACAGGACATATGAATCTGAGACGGCAGTATGTGCAGGCGAAGACGGCTCTGGATGTAGGAAGCCGTAAGAAGCCTTATCTGTGGATTCATTATTTCGGTCAGGTGGCACTGACTTATATTCTGGAACAGGCAACAAGAAGATTGCCGGGAACAATGATCTGTCATGAAGGGCTGCTGGAATTGAAGAAACATGATAAGGAGAATCAGACTCAGTATATGGAGACATTGAGAGTGTATCTGGAGCAGCATCTCAGTGCAACTCAGGCGGCAAGGGAATTGTTTATCCACCGCAGTACGTTTCTTTACAGGCTGGACAGGATTAAGGAAATCCTGCAGTCTGAGCTGGATGATCCAGAGGAGATTTTTATCTGGAATTGTCATTCAGGCTGCTGGAGCAGGAGCAAGAGAAAGAATAGTACGGGAACAGAATAGTGCAGATATCTGGAAAGGTCAATTATTTGTGGAGGGAGATGTTTCGATAAAAAAATTCAGGTACGCCTCTGGGCGTACCTGAATAAATATTAAAAGAGATATTATGTTATTTAGCTTCTTCTTCGGCAGCAGCCTCTTCTTCAGCTTCCAGAGCCGGATCTACGTGAACGGCGGCTACGGATACAACTGCAGCTTCAAGGTCTGTCTTTAAGTCTACATCTTTGTCCTGGGCGATGGCGAGGTCTTTGACTTTGATTACGTCGCCGACTTTCATGTCACCGACATCTACCATAACTTTGTCTACCAGTGCTGATGGGAGAGCTCTGAAGGAGATTTCTTCCAGATGCTGCTGTAATACACCGGCTTCCAGTTTGGCGTGGTTTACAAGTACGATCTCTGCTACGGAATGTACTTTCTCGTTGCTTACCAGTGCCTGGAAATCTATTTCATCCACCTGTCCTTTTAACGGATTGAACTGGATCTCTTTGATCAGTACGTCATATGACTGACCATCTACATCCAGCATAATCTGGCTTCCTTTGTTATTTGTCTTGAGAAGTTTCTCGACAGCAGATTTCTCGATTTTAACAGGAAGAGAACCTTCCATCTCTCTGCCAAATACGTTACCTGTAACGTAGCCTTCTCTTCTTAATCTTTTGGCCTTTGTGTCCATTGTTCTTTTTTCAGCTTTTAAAGTATTCATTTGACTTTTCCTCCATTTTACAGCTGAGGTGACACGCTTGACACTATCTTTAATTTATGAGCATCCGAAATGCTCCAGGTGGTGTTAAGTATTTTTGAGTATTCAGTTGTTTGTTCTTTATCTTTGTTACAACTGTATTATAACACGCTAAAAATGAAATGCAAGAGGAAAATGTGAAGAGTTTGTGAAATTTAAGTAAACACAAACAAAGCCCTCCGAAAGTGACCGCTTCCGAGGGCTTTGCATTTAATCTAATTAATCATTAATTACAGAGTATCATTTCTTCTGATATAACCAGGCTGTTCAGCCGGGGAAACGATTTCTTTTTTATGAACGAGTTTCGCCCATTTGTCGACTACTTCATTCTCTATGTGAACATCCTCACCTATAGTAACTTCAGCGAGAACAACACTGTTTCTTACAACAGCACCTTTTTTAATGACGCATCCACGACCGATTACGGAATTCTCAACAGTACCTTCAATCTGGCAGCCGTTGGAGATTACGGAATTCTTCACATCTGCAGTATTGAAATACTGAGTCGGGCAGGAATCATTGGTACGTGTATAGATTGGCCAGTTATCATGGAAAAGTTCCTGAGCTGACTTGTAATTAAGGAGAGCCATGTTTGCAGCATAGTAACTTGGGAAGTCTGTAATGCTTGCAAAGAATCCCTTGTGTGCAACGCCGCGGATGTCCAGAGTTTCGCATTTATCATTCAGGATGTCTGCCAGTGTATACATGGAAGAAAGATTCTTGGCTTCTTTGATCAGGCTGATGAAAAGCTCTGTTTTCATAACACAGGTATCCATATAAACATACTGATTCTTCTTATTACCATGATTCGGTTCGATGGATTCCACACCTTTCTGGCGGTTCAGTCCAGAACATTACAGGTAAGATAAGCCTCTTTTGCATTATCAACAGCGTGATAAAGGAGAGTAACATCTGCACCGGACTCAATGTGTGTATGTAAAAACTGGTCAAAATCAATTGAATAAACCATATAGCTCGGGGCAATGACAACATACGGATGATTCATTCTGCTGAGGGATTCCATGTTGTCCAGATAGCAGGAGATATCAGTATTGTAAATATCATTGTCATTATTGTGCTCTGAGAAGAGAAGCTGAAGTTTGCCGCTCTTGGAGTTGATATTGTAAAGACGTCCTGTTCCAAGATGTTCTACAACAGAACGGGGTTTATTATTGATATAGACCTGAATACGTTCAATGTTGCTGTTGGTCATATTGGAGATAGGGAAGTCGATGACTCTGTATCTGCCAAGGAAAGAAAACGCACCGATTGGGCGATAATCCTGCATACCATCTACATAAATATTTCTCCCGGAAGAGCTTACGATTCCAAATGCCTTATACATATTATTCTGCCCCCTTTACGCGTTTCGCTACAAGCTCAATGTGCTCACTGTCTGCGGCACCGACAACTGCACCTTTACCGATGCGGACACCGTCAGCTACAAGTGCACGCTGAACAACGGCACCTTCTTCTACAACAACACCCGGCATCAGTACACTGTCGATAATTCTGGCACCTGCACCAATCTTAACACCTGTAAAGAGAACGGAATGCTTAACTTCACCCTGAACAACACAGCCCTGTGTGATATATGCATCTTTAACATCTGCTTCTGCGCTGATGTACTGTGGAAGTGCGGTAACATCTTCTGTATAAATCTTCCATGACGGATCACCCAGATCCAGTTCATTCTTGGAACTTAACAGATCCATGTTTGCTTCCCAGAGAGAGTCGATGGTACCAACATCTTTCCAGTACCCTTCAAATTTATATGCATAAAGAGTTCTGTTATCGTTAAGCATAGTAGGGATGATATCCTTACCGAAGTCATGGCTGGAATCCGGATTCTTGATATCAGCCATCAGCATCTTGCGGAGGAGTTTCCAGGTGAAGATATAGATACCCATGGATGCAAGGTTGCTCTTCGGATGCTCAGGTTTCTCTTCGAATTCTACGATACGTCCGGATTCATCAGTATTCATGATACCAAAACGGCTTGCCTCTTTCATCGGAACTCCGATAACTGCGATGGTCGCATCTGCTTTTGCTTCTTTGTGGGCTGCAAGCATCTTGTCATAGTTCATTTTATAAATATGGTCACCGGAAAGAACGAGAACGTATTCAGGATCGAATTTATCAATGAAATCAATATTCTGGGAGATTGCATCTGCAGTTCCGCGATATACATTCAGATTCTCATCTGCTTTCTCACGTGGAGGAAGAACGTAAACACCGCTGTTTTTAGCATCAAGACCCCAGCGTCCGCCGGCTGCCACATAACTGTTCAGCTGGATAGATTCATACTGTGTAAGTACACCTACAACATCAACGCCACTGTTGGCGCAGTTGCTTAAAGGAAAGTCTACGATACGATATTTACCGCCGTATGAAACGGCCGCTTTGCCACTTTATTGGTAAGATCATGCAGACGGCTGCCACGACCGCCGGCCAGGATCATGGCCAACATACTATTTTGTTTCATAATAGTGAACCCTCGCTTTCATTTGTTATGTATTATTATACATTTTTCTCCTGACATTTTTTCCATAGGTTTCTGAAAAAAATATGTAAAAACTTTGCTACAAACTAAGTAAAATCGACGAAAAATTATACATTATATACAAATATCGAGACGAATCGCATGACAGGGGATTAAAGATATTTGTAAATTATGCTTATAACGTACCAAAATTCATTCCAGATTGCCTGCGGCAATGGAATTTTGGCTTGTATGTCTCGGGATTTTGGCATATTCATGCCAAAACACCTCGCGGAATAATGCTGTGTGAACAGTAACATTTGTTCACAAATTTAAGTGAAACGGGTGGACGTATAATAGTTCTTACGTTATAATAGGTAGGAATTTATAGAAGAAACGCGTAACTGTGAAAATACTGAACAGTTACAGAGAAACAGAGGTTATCACGTGAGTAAAAGAGAAGATTATAAACGATTTATCGTATTTTGTCTGGCGAGTCTGGTGGTTCTGGCACAGGCGGCGGTCTTTGCATGGGTGTGGTATTCCGTTTACAGAGGCAGATTGACGAGCCTTTCTGGCGCAAAGGTAACTGGGTACTGATCGCAATCTACGGTCTGATGTTTGCCCTGTTTGCCAAATTGTACGGAGGACTTAAGGTTGGATATCTTAAGAGGATTGATGTATTTTATTCGCTGACACTGGCACTTTTGTGTACCAATGTGGTGGAATATCTGGAGATCACCCTGATCAACAGATGGTTCCTGAGCGTATGGCCTATGATCGAGATGACAGGAATACAGCTGGTGCTGATCATTATCTGGATATTTGGTTCAAGGTATATCTATTCCGGACTTTACCGCGCACGCCGGCTTCTGGTCATTTACGGTGACCGGGATCCGGGGGACGACCTGATCCATAAGATGAATTCCCGAAAGGATAAATATGACATCAGCGGCAAGGTACACATCAGTGTGGGAGAAGAAAAAATCCATCAGATGATGCAGGATTATGACGGCGTGATCATCTGGGATCTGCATTCAACAGAGAGAAACCGTTATCTGAAATACTGTTTTGCACATTCTGTCCGATGCTATGTGAGTCCGAAGATTTCGGACATCATTCTTATGGGAAGTGAACGCATCCATCTTTTTGACACACCGCTTCTGGTATCCAGAAATATGGGACTGGCAGTAGACCAGCGTGCTGCAAAGAGAGTTATGGATATTCTGATCTCAGGGATCGGCATTATAATCACTTCACCGATCATGCTGATCATAGCGATTGCGGTAAAAGCATACGACAGAGGTCCGGTGTTTTATTTTCAGGACCGTCTGACATTGGGTGGAAAGCCCTTTAAGATCTGTAAATTCCGCAGTATGTGCGTAGATTCGGAGAAAAACGGTGCAAGACTGGCATCCAAGCATGATTCCCGTATCACACCGGTAGGTCATGTGCTGAGAAATCTTCATCTGGACGAGCTTCCTCAGCTTTTCAATGTATTTAAGGGAGATATGTCTCTGGTAGGTCCGCGTCCGGAACGTGAAAGTATCATGCTTGAGTATGAGAAAGAGCTTCCGGAATTCTATTATCGTCTGAAAGTTAAAGCAGGTCTTACCGGATATGCGCAGGTCTACGGTAAGTATAATACAACTCCTTATGACAAATTAAAGCTGGATCTGTTTTATATTGAGAATTATTCCTTCCTGCTGGATATCAAGCTGATCTTTATGACAGTTAAAATCTTTTTCCAGAAAGAAGTATCTGAGGGAGTAGATGACAGACAGGTAAATGCGTTGAAGTATTCCGGGAAAAACGCCGGAGTGTCAGAGAATAAAACGGAGGAATGACAATGAATAAACCGCTGGTATCTGTGATCATGCCGGTTTACAACGGAGAAAAATATATTAGAAAGGCTGTGGAATCCGTCTATGAACAGGGAGTTTCGCTGGAACTTCTGGTGATCGATGACGGTTCTACAGACCATACAGAGGAAGTCCTGTCTGCCTATGAGGGCAGAGAGGACTTTCGGTATATTAAGAATGAACAGAATATGGGAGCTGCAGGCTCCAGAAACAGAGGAGTCGGGCTGGCACAGGGAACCTACATTGCTTTTCTGGATGCAGATGACTGGTGGGAGTCAGGCAAGCTGAAAGAACAGCTGAAACGTCTGGAAGAGACAGGATACGTGCTGTGTTCTACAGGGCGGGAACTGATGAAAGCGGACGGAAGCAGTACAGGACGGACAATCCCTGTAAAAGAGAAGATCACCTACAGAGAACTTCTGAAACATAACAGCATCAACTGTTCTTCGGTAATACTCAGAAGGGATGTGGCGCGTGAATTTCCCATGGAGCATGACGACAGCCATGAGGATTATATCACCTGGCTGAAAATCCTGAGAAAATACGGCTGTGCTGCCGGAATCAACAAACCCTATCTGAAATATCGTCTCAGCGAAGGCGGCAAATCCAGAAACAAACTGAAATCAGCAGCCATGACTTACAATGTCTACAGATACGCCGGTTACGGCAGGATCAGAAGCTGTATTTTTTTCTGTTCTTATGCTGTACATGGAATATGGAAATATTGCTACTGTTCACTTCGTTCACAGTAACGTAGCCAAAATTCATTCCAGATTGCCTGCGGCAATGGAATTTTTGCTTGTATGTCTCGGGATTTTGGCATATTCATGCCAAAACACCTCGCGGGATAGTGGTGTGTGAACAGTAACAAAATATTTCCATTGACCGAAATGTTAAGTTTCTATTCCATAAATCGTAAAAATATGTTATGCTTGTTGCAGTAAATATGACTTTGCGGTTAATTGCCCGTTACATTGCTGTGCGTTTTTTGTCTGCCGGTCATCTGAAGAATCTGGCAGAATGGGGTTGTATGTTCACACAGCAGAAGTCAGAAATATGATTAGAGGATAGTACTTAAACATGAAAATAAAAAAAAGAGAGAGCGGCGGTGCCGTACTCCTGCCTGATCGATAACATTAAAGTTTTGCTTATCTTTCTGGTAGTATTTAACCATATTATTGCATTTAACCTTGTAAAGGTAGACACTGTAGTGAGATATGTGTGGTATGCGATTACGATTTTTCACATGCCTGCATTTGTTTTTATTTCAGGATATCTGTCAAAGAAACCTCAGAATGTGCTGAAGAATTTTAAGAACCTGCTGATCCCTTATGTTCTGGGATATACCTTAACCTGGTATTCACAGATATGGCTGGGCAGATCCGTAGATTATGAGATACTGCGTCCTACCGGAAGTGTCATGTGGTATATACTGGCACTGTTTATTTACCGCCTTACCATTGAGGCCCTGGGTAAGATCAGATTTATTGTTCCGCTCAGTATCCTGTTCGCATTATGGGCAGGAACCAGACCGGAATTTACCACATTCCTGTCATCATCAAGAATCGTGGTATTTTTCCCGTTCTTTGTTGCGGGGTATCTCTGGAAGAGTGAATATATCACAGCAATCCGTAAATTTAAGGGAAAATGGATCCTGGTGGCAATCTCCGGAGTCCTTTTGTGGGCGATACCGAATTATATGATCCCAAATGAAATGGGAATTGCTATTTTCCGAGGTAATCATGGATATCAGCTCTGTGGCCTGACGGATCCTCAGGGAGTGATCCTCAGACTGCTGATGTATCTGGTATCTTTCGTAGTTGTCTATACGATGCTTGCGTTAGTGCCGGACATCAAACTGCCACTCACCTATGTGGGACGACATACAATGGGAATTTATTTCTTCCATTATCCGATCATGATCATTATGAATGGTTTATATATCCTGATGCTTCCGGCAATGAACAATGTATGGGTGCTTCTGGGAGTATCACTGGTATTTGTACTTGTACTGGGAAGTCTGCCTGTGGATCTGCTCTATACGGGTGTTCTGAATCTGATCGCATTTATCCTGATCAAGAAGGATAAGACAGTCAGAGATGAAGGTCTGGAAGAAGAGTATGACAGCGAATATGATGAATATGAACTTCTCAGAAGAAAGAAAGCCATCGCAGAGCTTGCGGCAACGCTTGATTCAGAGAGTGAGCAGGACGGACATGTGGAGAAAGTAAATATGGACGAGGATACACCGGATCATACTTCTTCCGACAGTCATGAAGGCTTCAGCAATGTGGCCGGCATGGAGCTGGAGATTGAAGAAGATAATCTGGATGATATCCCTGATGAACTGATCAAAGGGGAAGAGGAGCTTTCGCTGGAAGACCTGATCCAGGAACTGGAAGCTACTACCAGAACGATGGACGACAATAAAGAACCATAAACACAAAGGAAGAGTTTTGAGATACAAAACAGTATTTCAAAACTCTTCTTTTTGTAAAGTTAATGCGAATTTAACATTTTTGTAACGGACAGGTGACGGAAGTTGGGAAGTATGATATAATCAAAGTATCTATCGTATGGAGGTTACTGTGAACGGAGTGAACAGTAACGTATGGAGCAGGAAAACTGTTCGGCAAAATAAGAATATTTTTTCAGGGGAGTTATGACGAAAGAATGAAGAGAGTAATCACATATGGCACTTTTGATCTTTTTCATAAAGGCCACTACAATATTATCAAAAGAGCAAAAGCACTTGGTGATTATCTGATCGTAGGTGTCACAAGTGAGAGCTTTGACATTGAGCGGGGCAAACTCAATGTGCGGGACAGCCTCATTAAGAGAATCGAGAATGTGCGAAGGACGGGGCTGGCAGATGAGATCATCATTGAAGAATATCAGGGACAGAAGGTCAATGACATTATTAAGTATGATATTGATGTTCTGGTGGTAGGATCTGACTGGAGAGGGAAATTCGATTACCTTAAGAACTACTGTGATGTAGTTTATCTGGAAAGGACCAAGAATATTTCCAGTACAAAGCTTCGCAGTGAAGGTGTTATCTTTAATATGGGAATCGTGACGGATGATATCCGGGATAATGATTTTGTGGAGGAATCCAAATATGTCAGCGGAGTTCATGTGGAACGTGTATTCAGCGAGAATCACGAGACTGCACAGAGATTCTGTGATAAATATGAGTTAGGTTCCTGCTGGAGCAGCTATGATGAATTTCTGGCAGATGTAGATATTGTTTATATCAAGACATCGCTGAACCGGAGAGCAGAATATATCGAGCGAGCGCTGAAAAAGGAAAATATGTGATCAGTGATTCGCCCATGACACTTTCCTCAGAGAAACTGCGCTACCTGTTTCAGGTGGCAAGGGAGAACAATGTGGTTCTCATTGAACGGACCACACTGGTCTACCTGCGGGCGTTTAATCAGCTGGTATGGCTGGTACACAGTAACCTGGTGGGAGATCTGGTAAGTGTCAAATGTGCAATCTCCCAGGATGATTTCGAGGGCGGCAGGACTTTTAATGAGACAGTCTGCACAGCTATCTGCGCAGTACTGAAACTGCTGGGAAAAAAATGCCAGGATATCAACACCAATGCGGTCCGCAATCAGGAAGGCCGTTTTGTATATGATATGATTTCCATGAAATACGCCGGTGCACTGGCGACTATTGAGATCGGAACAACGGTTGACATTGAGAATGAACTTGTGATCATCGGAAGCAACGGCAGGGTAACTATCCCTAATGACTGGTGGAACACCGGATACTTTGAAGCCAATATTTCAGGAAAAGAATTTCTGAAAAGGTACAGCTTTAACTTCGAGGGAAATGGTTTCCGCTATCTGCTGCAGGAGCTGATGATCATGATCAGAGACAAACGGACAGAATGTACCCGGCTTTTCTATGATGAGTCGGTAAGAATAATAGAAATTTTGGAAACAATCAACAGAAAGGACAATTCATGACGGAGAAACAGAAATACCTCCTGAAGCTTTTCAGGGAGGTTGATGAAATCTGCAGAGAACATAACCTCAGATACGTGCTGGCAGGAGGCTCCCTGATCGGAGCTCTCAGACATGAGGGATTTGTTCCCTGGGATGATGATGTAGACCTTTATATGCCACGTTCGGACTGGGAGAAATTCATAGAGATATGCAAAACAGAACTCCCGCCTGACAGAGAGATACAGTGTTCGGAGGTGGACAGAAACTATACAAATTCATTTCCGCGCTACGCATCCACCAATACCTGTGCCATCCATAAGAGCCAGATTATCGGGAAGGACTGCGGCGGAGAAATCATAGACATTCTTACACTGGATCCTGTTCCGGCTGACGACAAAGAATACGAGAAATATAGAACACACATGATGATCTACTCAGATCTTATCAATATTTCTGTAGGCTACAGCGACCGCTGGGAGATACCTGCATCCATGTATCTGAAGTATCTTCTTTCTTATATTTTTCTTGGTAAAAAAAGAACACTGGCAAAGCTTGAGAAGATCATGTTCTCTTATAAAGAAGAGGAATGTGACCGTTATGCCATGCGCTGGGGCGGCTGTCCGTTTCTTTTTGATAAGGATATGATGTTCCCTGTAAAGGAGGGCATCTTTGAGGGAAAAAAGGCAATGATCCCAAATAAGTGCAGTGACTATCTGATCTGGCATTATGGAGACGAGTGGTCATACATGCCTCCTCATGATAAGAGGGAGGGTCATGTAGCAGTGTGTGTAGATGATCTTCCTTATCAGGAGCTACGTGAAGAATACATGCCGAAGATCAATAAGGAAAGATTGCGCTGGGACAGTGTGTTCCGAAAGTTCTACAATATGCGCATTGCGAAAAAAAGCCATAAGGTCCGCCAGGATGGGCTTGCAATGAAAGCCCGCGCTGTTGCACTGGACCTGCAGAGAGCGATTGATGAATCAGGACTTAAGATCAGTGAGCTGGTGGAAAGCAGATCTTTCCGTAAGCTGAGTGCACTTTTTGGCTCTTATTATAAGAATCAGCTTAGTGCTGACTTTATCGGAAGAGAAGACTATACCAACATTTATGCTTTTTATCATCCAACACTTGTGGAGATACCTGACGATGTATTCTATGCGGCAATGCTTACTCTGTTTTATACAGAACGTGTGTCAAAGGCATATCGGATGATGCAGGTCCGTCAGCAGCTTGACCATCTGAGTCCTGAGATGGAGGGACTGAAAGAAGATATTGAGTTTTTCAGGAAAGCTGCGGATCATTATGAATTCCATCGGATAAAGGAGGCAGAACAGATCGTCAATGAGCTTCTGAAGAAATATCCGGGACATCCGGGATTTATGAAATTTAAGTGCAGGTTCCTGATGGAGGATGCGGGAGAGAACCGGATCGAAGCAGAACGTTTTCTTGATAAGGCTCTTAAAATGTTTCCTGAGGATGGTTATTTCCTGAAATATAAGGCAGATATCCTCTGGATGGATGGCGAGATGCAGAAAGCGGCAGAGCTTTATCTTCAGGTAAAGAATAAGACAACTAACGGAATTGTATGGATGGAGATGGACAGATTCTTCAGAGGATACAAATCTGAAATCCTGAAAAGCTGTGAAGAGCTTATTGCAAACCACAACAAGAAGGAGGCTCTCGCATTGATGGAGCTGTGGAGTCGTCTGATACCTGAGGATGATGATATCCAGGGAGCATTATATCTGGCAAAAACAGTGTGTGCACGTAGCAGAGCGAGATAGAGAAAGAAATCGGTGAAATCCGGGCTGTGATCGGCACACAGATGATCACGCCAGTCAGTGTGGAGAAAAATCCGGGAAAAAGCAGAAAACAGATAAAATCAGATAGAACATCAGATGAAACATCGGCTGATGATGTGAATAAAAAAGTATCAGATCCGTCAGCAGAAACTGAAGAAGTTAAAGCGCCGGCGGATATACAGGTTAAAGTTTCAGAAGAACATAAGATGTACAGGAAAGCTCTTACAAGAGCATGGAAGCGGCTGGGGTATTCCGATGAGCTTGCAGAACTGCGCACCCAGATCATCTGTACAGGTGAGGAGAGCGAACTGGAGTGGCTTGCAGAACAGGTACGAAACCGTCAGTTCCGCAGAGAAGAGAAAGCCTGCGCTTATAAGCTGGTGGGTGATGTCAGGATGAAACAGGGACAGACCAGGGAGGCTTTTGCAAATTATAGGAAAGCACTGGAATATGAGATGCCTTCTTATGTAAGAACAGAGCTGTACCGTATTTTTATCAATGATCTGAACGATGGCAGCAGACAGGCGAAAAGCTTTGGAAAGAAGACGGATATTACAGTTGTGCTTGATAAATGGCTTGATAAATATGAAGTATTGAAGATATTAAGAAGATCGTGCAGACTGTAACTGTTAAGTGACATCAATAGAAATGGAGTAAAGAGTTGAACAAAAAACAAAAGGTGATTTTATCATTATTACAGGAAATCGATGAAATATGCCGCCGGAATAAAATAGAATATTACCTCTCTCCACGACTGACACTCTGCGCAGTGGAAGGGCATCCTTTCCCACAGAATCCCATGTTTGGAGTTGTGCTGATGAAAACAGCGGATATGGAACGGTTCCGTCTGGCTGTGGATGAAGATCCAAGGGAAAAGAGAGCGCTGGAATCCATGAAGAGCCACAAATGGTTCTCAGGATTTTATCTGAGATACACCAATACAGATACTCTGTGCCTGAATCTGGACAACACCAGAGACTACGCATTCCCGGGAATAGGAGTCAATATTTTTTCCGCTCAGAACGCCGGCAGCTTCTGTAAAAGCAGAACGCAGATTATCCAGAGATGAGAATGCATGGACAGAGCTCTGTCATATCAACTATGCAGATAGAAATTTCAGGAGCAGGGTGAACCGTACAATTATGCGGCTGCAGTGCATGATAACCGGGCGCAGGGACAGGCTGCACATTTGTATGACAGACTTGTCAGATCCTGCCAGCAGCCCGGAGCAAATAAATATATCCTCAAAAGAAGAAAACAGACTACCGTTTTCCCTGCAGAAATTTTTGCGCAGAGTAAACGTGTCACTCTAGAAGGTGCAGAACTCCAGGTTCCGGCAAAACCGCAGAGTATCTTACCATAAGCTATGGAAAGAATTATAAAGATGCAAAGGAACCCCGCTATGTGACACCCATTGCGTTGGTGGTCAGTGCGAGAGTAAGCTATACACAGTTCTGGAAAGAATCCGGAAACTTTGAGAAATACTGTAAAGAGCGAATGAAAAATGCCCGCAAACTTGCCAGAAGCAGGCGGCACAAAGACTACTTCAATGAATGCTGGGATTATGTAGAGTTCTGTGGGGAGCGCATGAATCTGAGTGTTTCCTATGAGAAGCAGAAAGACTACATTAAGAACTTGTATAAGAATGAAGATTATATGACACTTGAGAGGGTATTTCGTCCCTATTTCAAGATGATGCAGAAGAGTCTGCAGAAGAATGAACTCTTTGCAGAGGACGAAGAGATTTTTGACATTTATGTAGACGTACTGGAGAAAACAGGAAAGACAGTACAGAGAAGTAAGATCGGCACGCTGATCTGACGGGAGGGAACATGAAACTTTCAGATTATATTGTTACGTTTTTGCAGAAAAAAGGAATCCGCCATTTCTTCGGCTATCAGGGAACCATGATCGCACATCTGGTAGACTCCATTGAGAGAAATCCGGAGACAGAGAATCATTCCGGTTACAATGAACAGGGGGCAGCTTTCGCAGCCTGCGGATACGCACAGGCGAAGGAAGAATGTGCCTGCGCCTATGCTACCAGCGGACCGGGAGCCATCAACCTTCTGAGTGGTGTGGCAGATGCCTATTATGATTCCCTGCCTGTGATCTTTCTCACAGGACAGCTGAACACTTATGAGTATTCAGGGATTAAGGGGCTGCGTCAGCAGGGATTCCAGGAGACAGATATTGTGGCAATGGCGAAACCGATTACCAAATATGCTGTTCAGATACGAAACCCTGAGGACATTGTGGAGGAATTAAATAAAGCATACCATATTGCAACCACAGGACGCAGAGGACCGGTGCTCATCGATCTTCCCATGAATATCCAGAGAAGTGAAGTGGAGAATCCGGTCTATGACATGACTTTTGAGGACAAACATACAGATGCAGCTGCAGCACAGCAGGCGGCAGATACGATTCTGGAAGCACTGGAACAGGCAAAACGTCCGGTGATCATGCTGGGCCATGGCGTGGACAGCAGCTTCAGCCAGCAGAAACTGATCCGCTTTGCACAGAAGAGACAGATTCCGATCATCACCAGCGTTCTGGCGAAATCAGTTCTGGGATACGACCATCCGCTGAATTTCGGGTGCATCGGCGGTGCCTATGGACACCGTTATGCAAATATGATCGCCAATGCAAAAAGCGATCTGCTTCTCTGCTTTGGCATTTCTCTGTGTACCAGGCAGATCGGAACCAAAGTACATGAATTTGCCAGAGGTGCAAAGATCATACGTATAGATATTGATCCATACAATCTTCAGAGAGATATCCATGAGAATGGTATCAATGAAGTGAAGCTGCAGGCAGAGACAGGTGCAGTAATCGATTGTCTTGCAAAAGCAGCAGCTCCGGATACAGAGGGGATCAGTGACTGGCTGAATGTCTGCACAGAGATTAAGGAAAATCTTCAGGCAGTTGATGATGCCACGCCGGAAAGATATCCGAACCGTATGATCGCAGACCTCAGTGATATGCTGGAGGATACCTCCGCGATCGCAGTGGATGTAGGACAGCATATGGTGTGGAGTTACCAGTCATTCAAGAATCATGAAGGACAGAAACTTCTCTTCTCCGGCGGACATGGAGCTATGGGCTACGGGCTTCCGGCAGCTATCGGAGCGTATTATGCAACCGGAAAACCGACCGCCTGCATCTGCGGAGACGGTGCACTCCAAATGAATATCCAGGAACTGGAGTGGGTGAAGAGAGAGAATCTTCCTGTTAAGATCATGGTTATGAATAATGAAGCACTTGGCATGATCCGTCACCTGCAGAGAGATTATTTTGACTGTCTGTTCGCAGGAACCACAGACGGCTGCGGTTTTGCTTCCTGAATTTCGCAGAGGTGGCAAAGGCTTACGGCATTCCCGCACTGAGAATGCTCTGCGATGCAGTCAGAGAAGAAGCACCGGAATTTCTGGAAGGGGAAGGTCCGAAACTTCTGGAAGTTATGCTGGAGCATGGAACTTTTGCATATCCCAAGACCTGTCTGGGTGAACCGATCCATAATCAGCAGCCATATGCACCGAAGGAAGTTTATGACAGACTGATGGAATTGTAGGAGTGAAGAATATATTTCGGTAATGTGGAATATATAATTATAGAAGGAATTTTTTTGCAGGCAGTCCGTTTTATGGAAGTGGGGAGACTCCCGCATGACAGAGAACAGATCTGTCTGTATTATAGATGAATAAAAAGAGGGAATATAAAATGAGCAAGGTAACAGTGATCACAGGCGGCACCTCCGGAATCGGACGCGGTATTGTGGAGAAGATACTAGCAAACTCAGCAGAAGATGATCTGATCTTTGCCACTTACGCTCACAATGCATATAAAGCCAATGAATTCTGGGACAGCCTGAAACCGGAAGACCAGGAGAAGCTTATTATTCTGAAAGCGGACATGTCTTCCTATGACGATATGATGAATTTCGTCGGAGAAGTAAAAGAGAAAGCAGGACATGTAGACTGGCTGATCAGCAATGCGGGAATCAGCACTTACGATAAATTTCAGGATTACACTTTCGAGGAATGGAATAAGATCGTAAATACCAACCTGTCTGTACCTGTATTTATGATCAAAGAATTTATGCCTGTTATGACAGAAGGCGGAAGAGTACTCTTCATGGGTTCCTATGCAGGGCAGCAGGCATACTCCTCCTCTTTGGTATACGGCGTGACCAAGGCTGCCATCCACTTCCTTACCAAATCGCTGGTAAAGGAATTTGAGCCAAAAGGCATCACAGTCAATGCCATTGCCCCCCGGTTTCATCCAGACGCCCTGGCATGAGAACCGCACACCGGAAAGCTACGAACGCATCAACCGCAAGATCGCACTGCACAGATTCGGTGAGATCAAAGACGTGGCAGATATGGCGTACAGTATACTTACCAATAACTACATGAATGGAAGTATTGTAGATATCCATGGAGGATATGATTACTTCTGATAAAGTTCAACAGAAGAAAAATATTTCTGGAGAGCTAGAGCGTGTCTGAAAAAGGCTTTCTGCAAGATGTGCGTCACAATTTTGTGGGATATTTTGCCCGGATGAGGGCGCGTAGCGGGCTACGGCAACTGAATTCGGGTGAAATATCCCGCAAAGTGGGGCGTGGCAGATTGCGGGAATGATTTTTCAGACACGCTCTAGTACATCGTTTCGTAAATAACTATACCCATCGCATAGAATGCGGATTCGCAGACAAGAGAGTGATATAGTTATTCCAGTTTTAATCCTGCCAGTGCCTGTGCAAATGCATTATTCACCGGCTCCTTGGCTTCTTTCTGCTGCTGTCTCATATATTTTTGAACATCACGCTTATTGACTCCTGCTCCCTCTTTGGCTCTTCTCGCCTGAAAAGCAGAGAGCTTTTCTTTATAGCCGCAGGCACAGATAAATGTCTCTTCCTTACCTTTCACATACATTTCCATACGTTTATGACACTTGGGACAACGGGCATTGGTAGTTCTGGACAGGGTTTCTTTATAACCGCACTCTCTGTCCTGACATACAAGCATTTTTGCATTCTTTCCATTCACTGCCAGAAGCTTCTTTCCGCAGTTCGGGCAGATCTTGTTTGTAAGATTATCATGCCTGAAGGTTCCCTGTCCGGTTTTGATCTCATCTACAATGTCACAGGTATAGTTCCTGATTTCTTTCAGGAAGGTTTCCTGTTTCATTTTACCTTTTGCAATATTTCCAAGCTTCATCTCCCAGTCTGCGGTCAGTTCCGGCTTGCGCAGTTCCTCGGGTACCAGTTCCAGAAGCTGCTTTGCCTTGGAGGTCAGATGGATTTCATTGCCTTTTTTCTCCATCAGAAAGCTGTTAAACAGTTTCTCAATAATATCGGCCCTTGTGGCAACAGTTCCCAGACCACCTGTCTCACCGAGAGTTTTCGCTGCCTTTGTATCATGACTCTCCATATAGCGCACCGGATTCTCCATTGCTGCAAGAAGCGTTGCTTCTGTGAATCTTGCAGGTGGCTTTGTCCTGCCTGTATTCATGGATACATTCTCTATGTGCAGTCTCTCACCTTTCTTCATCTGTGGAAGCTTCTGATCTTTCAGTTTCTGCGCATCGTCAGCAGTATCCTCATCCTCTTCAGTGTCGCCCGTATTTTCATACACATCTTTCCATCCGGCACTTTTTTACAACTTTCCCGCTGACAGCAAAAAGTTCTCCAGCAACAATTCCCTCCATGCTCACCTGTTCATAAACAAAAGGCGGATACAGCACACTGAGGAATCTGCGAACTACCATATCGTAAATCTTACGTTCTTCATTTGTCATATGGTCAAGCTGCACAAACTGCTCCGTAGGGATAATTGCATGATGGTCGCTGACCTTTTTATCATCCACAAAACTTCCATTTGCACGAACAGGCTGATTCATCAGTGCGCCTGCCGGTTTTCTGTACGGTCCTGTTGCGCAGGCTCTCAGTCGTTCTTTAATTGTAGGAACAATATCCTTTCCAATATATCTGGAATCTGTCCTCGGATAAGTGAGTACTTTGTGATTCTCATACAGACGCTGCATGATATTCAGAGTCTGCTTTGCAGAATATCCATATTTCCGATTTGCCTCTCTCTGCAGTGTGGTCAGGTCATACAAACCCGGTGCAAAGGATTTTTTCTCTTTGCTGGTTACGGAAGTTACTTCCAGAGACTGATTTCTGAGAACATCGGAAATCTCCTCTGCCCGTTCTTTATTAAAAGTTCTGAAGCTCTTACTCTTTGGTTCCTTCCATGTCCAGGTGATATCACCTGCTTTCAGGGTGATTCCGTAATATTCCTTCGGCTTAAATGCCCGTATCTCTTCTTCCCGTTTCGCAATCATCGCCAGTGTAGGAGTCTGTACACGCCCGCAGGAAAGCTGGGCATTATATTTACAGGTAAGTGCCCTTGTACCGTTCATTCCCACCAACCAGTCAGCTTCCGCTCTTGCCACAGCTGCTCTGTACAGATTATCATACTCATGTCCGTTTTTCAGATTTCCGAATCCTTCTTTGATAGCTTTGTCTGTAACTGAAGAAATCCACAGTCTGCGGATTGGTTTATGACAGTCCGCTTTGTCAAGAATCCAGCGGGCTACCAGTTCACCTTCTCTTCCGGCATCTGTGGCTATTATAATATCGTTTATGTCTTTTCTGTACAGCTGCGTTTTTACTGCATTGTACTGTTTACCGGTCTGTCGAATAACTACCAGCTTCATTCGATCCGGCATCATGGGAAGTGTGGATATTTCCCATTTCATATACTTCTTATCGTATTCCTCAGGATCTGCCAGCGTAACAAGGTGTCCAAGTGCCCAGGTGACTACGTAATCTTTTCCCTCAAGAGTACCATTTCCTTTCTGTGTACAGTGAAGTACTCTGGCAATATCTCTGGCAACAGAAGGTTTCTCTGCTATTACTAATGATTTCATAAAATAAATAACTCCTTATAAAAATCTACAGTCAGGGTTTCTGATATCCCTGACCGTTGATTTCGGGCAGCTGTCCATTTATTTTTTGGCATCTGCTTATATTTAAGATGTCAGGATCAAAAGCTATTTTGCTTTGCTCTTTGCAACTCCTGCAATTCTCATATTTAAAAGTATAGCATAGATAAATTCCTGTTTCCAGTTATTCTTTAACTTTATTTCATATTAATTTTATATCCGACTCCACGAACTGTCTCCACCAGCTCACCGGCACTTCCCAGTTTTTGTCTCAGTGTTCGGATATGTACATCAACGGTTCTGCTCTCTCCGTCGAATTCATACCCCCAGACCTGATTCAGAAGCTGGGTTCTGGAAAGTACAGTTCCGCTGTTTTTCAGAAGCAGACATAATACTTCATATTCTTTTAATGTAAGATTTACATTCTTTTTATCTACAGTTGCAATATGTCTGGAAGGGCAGACATAAAGGTTTCCTGTCTGATATTCTTCTGCGCCGTCATCTTCTGTTCTTCTTAATAATGCGCGAATCCTTGAGATCAGTTCCATCATGCGGAATGGTTTTGGAATATAGTCATCTGCCCCGCTGTCAAGACCTACCACTGTATCATATTCACTGCTTTTTGCTGTCAGCATGATAATAGGAAGTTTACGTGTATCCGGACGCATACGCAATTTCTTCAATATGGAAATCCCATCCTCTTCCGGCAGCATCACATCAAGGAGCAGAAGTGCAGGTTTTTCCTTTTCCAGGGCTTTCCAGAAGTGAGAAGGTCTTTCAAATCCTTTTGCTTCAAATCCCTGACTTTTCAATGTATAAATCACCAGTTCACGTATACTCTCATCATCTTCTACCAAATATATCATTTTTCTGTTCTCCATTTACAATTATTTACTGAATGCCATAAGCCGAAACCAGTATACAATCTCCGGAAACAACATGACATTTTCGAAAATCACTATAATTTCTCCGGCTCAGTTGATATCAGTATAATAAAAAGCCGTAAAATCTTTGTTCTGCTTTATGTTAAAACTTTGTAAAACGCTGAACTTTATTGAGAATTTTTTATAAAATTTTATATACTTTATGAGAAAATTTATTTGTAAAAGCAGTATGAAGATGTTATGATATGGTATGGTATGAAATAATTCTCCAAAGAAGGTGAAATTTTGAAGTATTTCTCAAATACCGGCATGGACTTGTGATTGCTGTTTACAGCATCATTTATATCCTGCTCTTCAGTTACCTGGAGCACAGACCGGTTCACAGCTATCATATCGTACATACAGTATTTGATGACTGGATTCCATTTTGTGAGTTCTTTATCGTTCCTTATATGCTGTGGTTTCCATACATGATCCTGGCTGTGATTTATTTTATATTTTTTAACAAAAACAAACATGAATACTATCAGCTGTCATTTAATCTTATGATGGGAATGACTGTTTTCCTGATTGTTTCCTATGTTTATCCAAATGCTCAGCACATACGTCCGACCGAATTTCCAAGAGACAATATCTTCACAGATATAGTAAAATGGCTGTACAGTACAGATACTCCTACGAATATCCTGCCCAGCATTCATGTGTTCAACTCTCTTGCAATCCATATGTCGCTTACAAACTGCGAAACACTGCGAAATAAAAAATTTATAAAAGCAGCATCCTTTACCCTGACCGCGCTGATCATCATGTCCACCATGTTCCTGAAACAGCATTCTGTGATTGATGTATGCATGGGTGCAACACTTGCATTGTTTGGCTTTCTGGTTTTTTATCCGAGAAGAGTTTCCGTTTCTTCTGAATCTGTCTGCTTTAGAGAAGTAAAGAGAAAAAAGAGCGAGAATTAGAAAGATTTAAAAAAAGCAGAATCTTTGAAGTACATTTTTGTCTTTCAGAGATTCTGCTTTTTTACAGTTATAACAATTTCATAAAATATTTTCCCAAAACCGATATCCGGATGTGAAGCTTTTACGCATCAGTTAAATCCATAGAATTTCTGGCTGATTTTGTAGGCTGCCACTGACATTTTTCTTCCACCTCTTCCCGGAAGGTTCATGACTCTTCCGAAAAGACTGTGACGCAGTTTTCTGTATACCTGTTTATTCTCTGTCCTGATATATTCCAGAAGTTCTTTCTTCTTCTGAAGGGACTCTTCTGTATTGGCACGTATCAGCATAATGGAAGAAATAGTTGTAATAATATCCAGATAGCTGAACATATACGCTTTCAACTGCTTATTTGTATTTTTACAGTTGATATATGCATCTACCATGAGTTTGTTTACCCGGATCTGCTGGTCAATACGTTTGATCATCACTTTCTCATTTACAGACTGGTCATCTCTCCCGATAAAATAACGGTAGAAATTCACATCCAGATAATACAGATTCTTTACATACGGAAGAGGTTCAAAAGCAAATAGATTGTCTACATAAAATGTATGCTTCGGCAGTTCCAATCCACACTGACGCAGCAATTCTGTTCTGTAAATAACAGAATGCATCAGGATATACTGTCCTGTCATAAAGAACTTAACGTCCTTCCAGGTAAACACCTTATCCTTAGGAAAAGCAGTATGATAATTCATCACCTTTTTCCGCTTTGCCCCTTCCTTTTCATAGACAAAGTTGGTAACCAGCATATCAATGGTCTCCTGACCATACACAAACTTTCTCAGAGTTTCCAGAACCTTCTGGTATGCCTCTTCATTGACCCAGTCATCACTGTCCACAACCTTAAAAAAACACACCTGTAGCATTTTTAAGACCTGTATTTACCGCCTGGCCATGTCCGCCGTTTTCCTGATGGACCGCACGGCAAATGCCCGGATATTTCCGCTCATACTCATCTGCGATCTCCGGTGTCCGGTCTTTCTGGGATCCGCCATCTACAATAATGATCTCCACCTCATCACCACCTGTAAGCAGTGTATTGATACAATGTTCCATATAAGCTTCTGAATTATAACATGGAATCGCAATGGATAAAATATTTCATTTTCGTTCACCTCATCTATTTTCAATCTTTCCATAGTATAATCCATTTCCTGACATTTTCCAACAGCTATATTGTAAATTCCTGATATTTCCGATATAGTAGAAGCATAATCATTTTTTGGAGGTAATTTACATGAAAAATATAATTGTAGGACAGTCCGGCGGACCAACCGCTGTAATCAATGGAAGCCTTTACGGTGTTGTAACGGAAGGACTCCGTCAGACAGATGCCATCGAGACAGTCTTTGGAATGATCAATGGGATTGAAGGATTTTTAAACGATCAGGTGATTGACATGCGTCCACTTTCAGCAAACGGGGAATTAGAGCGAATCCGCACAACACCGGGAGCATACTTGGGTTCCTGCCGCTATAAGCTGCCTGAAAATCTGGATGCTTCCGTTTACACCCTTCTTTTTGAAAAATTTGAACAGTTAAATATTGGCGCTGTTTTCTATATTGGCGGAAATGACTCCATGGACACTGCTGATAAGCTTTCCCGCTGGGCAGCTCATAATAATAAGGAAATCTCTTTTATCGGTGTTCCGAAAACCATCGATAATGATCTTCCTGTTACAGACCATACTCCCGGATACGGCAGCGCTGCCCGCTATGTTGCCTCTACAGTCCGTGAGATCGTACTGGACGCCTCCGTTTACCAGCAGCCAGCTGTAACCATTGTGGAACTTATGGGACGTCATGCAGGCTGGGTCACCGCTGCCAGCAGTCTTGCCCGCAAATTCCCGGGAGACAATCCATTACTGATCTATATGCCGGAAGCTCCTTTTGAAATGGAAGAATTTTTCTCTGACCTGGAAAATGCTTTAAAGCAGAGTACCGCTGTTGTTGTATGTGTCTCCGAAGGTATCCGTGACGCGTCCGGAAAATTCATCTGCGAATATTCCAATGATGTCGGAACAGATACATTCGGCCACAAAATGCTCACAGGTTCCGGAAATATCTGGAAATCTGGTGAAAGAACGCCTTGGCGTCAAAGTACGTTCTGTAGAACTCAATGTCTGCCAGAGATGCTCTTCTTCCATGCTTTCCAAACAGACCAGAAAGAGCCATTGCTTCCGGAGCTTACGGAGTAAAGCTGCTTTAAACGGAGCCAGCGGAAAGATGGTTGCTTTTGAACGTCTGGACGGAGATGACTATCAGATTGATTATGTTTTAAAAGACGTCAAACGTCATCTGTAATCAGGAAAAATGCGTCCCTGCTACATGGATCACTGCAGATGGTTCTGACGTGACAGAAGATTTTATCCGGTATGCTCGTCCGCTGATCCAGGGAGAAGTAACCGTTCCCACAGAAGACGGCGTTCCTAAATTTGCTTATAGAAAGTAGCTATTGAAACAAAAAGAGAGCGGCATTCGCTCTCTTTTTTCTACTGAAATGCATTGTCATCAGAAAGTGTAATCAAGTGTAACCAAAAACAGAGTTCTGAAATACTTAACAAAACTCTTCCCAGACATGCAAAAAAGCCCTGAAAATCAAGGCTTCTTCGTAGTCTGCGGATGACAGGACTTGAACCTGCACGGGAAGCCCACTGGTACCTAAAACCAGCGCGTCTGCCAATTCCGCCACATCCGCATATACAATTTTGGAAAAAATAAAACAAGCAAAACTGCTTGTTCTACAATGAGCGTGCGGGGATTCGAACCCCGGACAACTTGATTAAAAGTCAAGTGCTCT
>ENA-OPZD01000125-OPZD01000125.1-human-gut-metagenome-genome-assembly--contig:-NODE-125-length-27898-cov-3.632998_pt1 | contig 27898 bp, 29 predicted proteins | sample MGYA00242479_ERZ504495 | MGnify/ENA primary metagenome ERZ504495 (study PRJEB26092, sample SAMD00036286) | human gut metagenome | host: Homo sapiens | study: EMG produced TPA metagenomics assembly of... | reverse complement strand
AGGGTCGCGAGAACTGAGAAACGCGTGTCAGCGTTTCCAGCGAGCGTGCGAGGGCGCGTAGCGCCCGGAGCTGCGGACGCCGTAGGCGGACGCGAATCCCCCATGGCGCACCCTTACATCCAATGCCCGGATGCCGTCACGGCATCCGGGCATTTTGCGCTCTGAGGTCAAGCCCGACCATTCCGCCTCACGATAAATCGTTTCATTCCAAACCTACTCCCCAAACTTCCGTAAAGGGTATACAATGAGCGAGTCGTGTTTTTGTGCCGCGTGGATAGTCATGCCGCGCGAGCATCACTCAAAGGAGTCAGGTTATGGTTTCTGAGAAGGCTACCCTCGTCAACCCCCAGGGTCTCCACATGCGTCCTGCCGGCCTCTTCGCCTCCACCATGGGCAAGTTCGCCTCCGATGTCACCGTTGTCGCCCCCGACAAGGAGGTCAACGGTAAGTCCCCGATGGCCCTCATGGCTGCCGGCATCCCTTGTGGCACCGAGGTCGAGGTCAAGTGCGACGGTGCTGACGAGAAGGAGGCCCTCGCTGCCGCCATCGAGCTCATCAAGAGCGGTCTCGGCGAGTAGTTCGCGCCCGCGAGCATTGTCTTTGATGACAGACATCTAATCATATAGGTGTAATTGCAGGTGTCCGCGAACTCGTGGGCGCCTGCTTTTTGTTTCCCTCGCGCACGGGAGGGAAACGGGAGAGAGGAAACGTAATGTATCAGGGAGTTAACGCCTCGGAGGGCATCGGTATCGGCAAGGTTATGGTCGCCGTCGATCCCGACCTCACCTTCGAGCCCCACGAGGTCGCCGACACTGCCGCCGAGAAGGAGCGCTACCAGGCCGCGCTGGCCGTCTTCTGTGAGAAGACCCAGGCCCAGGCCGATCACATGAAGGTCGCGGTGGGCGAGAACGAGGCCGAGATCATGGCCGGCCACATCATCCTTGCCCAGGACCCCGGCATGACCGACGCCATCAACGGTGCCATCGACGGCGGCGCCTGCGCCGAGCAGGCCCTCGTCGACGCTAGCACCATGTTCGAGAACATGTTCCTGTCCATGGACGACGAGATGTTCCGCCTGCGCGCCGCCGACATCGCCGACATCCGCACCGGCATCCTCGCCGAGCTGCTCGGCGCGAGGTCGTCGACCTCTCCGTTCTCCCCCGAGAACACCGTCGTGGTCGTGCACGACCTGACTCCGTCTATGACGGCCACCATCGACAAGGAGCACGTCGCCGGCATCGTCACCGAGACCGGTGGCCGCACCTCCCACTCCGCCATCATCGCCCGCGCCCTGGAGATCCCCGCGGTGCTCTCCGTTGCCAACAGCTGCTCCGCGTTGCGCAACGGCATGACCGCCATCGTCGACGGCTCCAAGGGCGTTGTCATCGCCGAGCCCGAAGGTGACGTCCTCGCCGACTACCAGGCCAAGGCCCAGGCGTTCGCCGAGGAGAAGGCGGCCCTCGAGCCTTCCGCGGCCAGGAGACCGTCACCGCCGACGGCATCAAGAAGATCCTCGCCTGCAATATCGGCAGCCCCAACGACGTTCCCAACGCGCTCGAGCACGATGCCGAGGCCATCGGCCTGTTCCGCTCCGAGTTCCTGTTCATGGACGCCACCGAGCTTCCTTCCGAGGAGGAGCAGTTCCAGGCCTATCGCAAGGTCGCCTCTGCCATGAAGGGCGCCCCGGTCATCATCCGCACGCTTGACGTGGGCGGCGACAAGGCGATTCCTTACCTCGCCATGGAGCCGGAGGAGAATCCCTTCATGGGCTTCCGCGCTGTGCGTTACTGCCTTGAGTACGTCGACCAGTACAAGGTCCAGCTCCGCGCCCTGCTGCGCGCCGGTGCCTTCGGCGACGTCAAGATCATGATCCCGCTCGTCACCTGCGTTGAGGAGGTCCGTGCCGTCAAGGCGCTCGTCGAGGAGTGCAAGCACGAGCTTGAGGCCGAGGGTCTCAAGTATGACGATAACATCGAGGTCGGCGTCATGATGGAGACTCCTGCCGCCTCCCTCATCGCCGACAAGCTCGCCGAGGAGGCCGACTTCTTCTCCATCGGCACCAACGACCTCATCGGCTACACCATGTGCGCCGACCGTGGTAACGACCACATCTCCAACCTCTATCAGGTGTACTACCCGGCCGTGCTCCGTTCCATCAAGAACATCATTGAGAACGGCGTCAATGCCGGCATCATGGTGGGCATGTGCGGTGAGGCTGCGGCCGATCCGCTGCTCGAGCCGCTGTTGATCTCCTTCGGTCTGGAGGAGTTCTCCATGTCCGCGCCGTCCATCCTTCGCGCCCGCAAGACCATCTCCCAGTGGTCCAAGGCAGAGTGCGATGAGCTTGCCGAGAAGGCGCTTGCCTGCTCAACTGCTGAGGAAGTCAAGGCGCTGCTCGAGGCCGCCGCTCGCTAAACGCGAGCAAATTTGCCGGCTGCACGCTCCACCACCGCGGTACGGGCTGCAGCCGGCCATCGTATATTTGCCGATAAATCGATTTATCACCTATGTGGCCGATGTTCTGCTTTCATTTGCGCTACGCTATGCACGTCAGTGCGTCTGATTAGGAGGCTGTATGTTTTACACTCTGACTGCCAATCCCGCCGTTGACATGACGGTCGCCGGCCCCGCGCTCGTTCCCGATGAGAACGTTCGTGCGAACTCCGCCAGCTATACCGCCAACGGCAAGGGTCTCGACGTGTCGTTCGCCCTCAAGAAGTTCGGCGTCGACTCCGTCGCCCTCGGTTTCTTTGGCGGCTTCACCGGCAAGTTCATCGTCGAGGAGACCATGAACCTCGGCTGCCTGTGCCGTCCGGTCTGGATTGACGGCGTGACGCGCATCTGCGCCTATATCAACGACGGCGAGCACGAGTACGGCGTCCTCAACCCCGGTGCCCCGCTTACCCCTCAGTACGAGCAGGAGCTCTACGACATCCTCGACACCAGCACCGGCATGGACTGCCTGATCGTCTCCGGTTCCGTTCCGCCCCGCGCCTCCAAGGACTTCCTCGATCAGGTCATGGAGCATGCCCAGGAGCGCGGCGCCGACGTGGTCCTCGACCTCTCCTCCGACAAGCTCAAGACGCTTGCCTCCAAGAAGCCGTTGCTCATCAAGCCGAACCATCACGAGATGCGTGAGATCTTCGGCGTTCCGGTGAACACCGACGACGAGGTCCGCGTCGCCATGAAGCTCGCCCACGAGGCTGGCGTCCAGAACGTGCTGCTCACCCGCGGTAGCCGCGGCGACGCCTACTTCTCCAACGGCGAGGACATCTGGTACGCCAAGCGCGAGTTCAACATCAAGCTCGTGTCCTCCGTCTGCGCCGGCGACTGCACCCTCGCCGCCTTCCTGCTCAAGTGGTACAAGGATCGCGACAATGTCGAGGAGGCCATGAAGCTCGCCATGGCCACCGGCGCAACGTTGCCGAGAGCGTTGGTCTGGGTGACTTCGGCCGCGTTGACGAGTACTCCAAGCGCGTTACCGTTCGCAAGCTCGAGCGCAAGTAATTCTCGACCTTGATCTTGCCTCTTTTGGGCGCCGTCGGCCTCTCGCCGGCGGCGCCCTTTTGGTTCAACTGGTGCAATTGGGGTACGCCCCCAATTGCACCATTAGATTGAGGATAATGGGGTCTTATGCTTGGTATACTGGGGCGCAGGAGCAAGGAGGACCATGCAGCATTCCACGGACATGTCTTTGCGGGGAGCGCCCTTAACAGCGCGGTGCCGAGCGATGCCGCGGTCATGGTCTTGCGCACGCTCGAGGCTTCCGGTCTCGAGGCGTGGATTGTTGGAGGTTGGGTTCGCGACGCGCTTATGGGCACGTCCGGTCACGATATCGACATCTGTTGCAGCGGTTCGTGGGGGAGAGCGCGGCGGCTCTGCGAGGCGCGGGGATCTCAGTAATCGAGTCGGGCATCAAATTCGGGGGCATCACTGCCGTCGTCGGCGGAGAGCGCATTGAGGTCACGGCATACCGTTTGGACGGATTCTATACGGATGGCCGTCACCCCGAGGATGTGCAACGAGCCTCCTGCGTTGAAGACGACCTGGCGCGCAGGGACTTTACCGTCAATGCGATGGCATGGCATCCCGAGCGAGGGCTGCTCGACCGCTATGACGGTCGTGGTGATTTAGAGCGTAGGCAGATTCGCGCGGTGGGGGAGCCCCGTCGTCGTTTCGAGGAAGATGCGTTGCGTATGCTGCGTGCCGTGCGCTTTGCCTGCCGCCTTGACTTCTCCATGGATGCTGCCACGGCGATGGCACTGGCGTCTTGTGCTCCGTTGCTCGACCAGGTGGCACGTGAACGTGTGGGTATTGAGCTCGAGGGGATTCTCGTTACTCGCCGCGGGGGTGACGCCCTCGTGCGGTATCCCGGAGGTCATGTGTGCGGCGATCCCTGAGCTCGCTGCCGCGCGCGGATTTGACCAGCACACCAAATATCATGCCTTCGACGTGTACGAGCACGTTGCGCGCGTTCTCACGGTTGCAGGGGAGTTGTCGAGTTTTCGCATTGACGGCGGGGACCCCAATACCCCCGTCTCAGCGTCGCTCATGTGGGCGGCTCTGCTGCACGACATCGCCAAACCCCAGACGTTTACCCTTGACGACCGGGGGCGTGGACATTTTTACGGCCACCCGGAGCGTGGCGAGGTCATGGCAAAGACGATTATGCGGCGCCTCTCATGCGGCAACGATTTGATTCGCGACGCGACCCTTCTCATCCGGTATCATGATCAGCCGCTCAGGCCGCAACGCGTTGACTTGTTGCGCATGATGCAACGCTTCTCGGCACCGGGGGTCGACACCGCTCGTCTTATGGGCGAGCTGTTCGACCTCAAGCGCGCCGACACCCTCGGCAAGGCCCCGAGTTGCTTTTACTACGTGGACGAGATTGAGCGCATGCGCGAGATGTGCCGCGAGCTCATGGCGAATCACGAGGCATTTAGCATCAAGACGCTCGCTTTGACGGGCGGGGACCTCATCGCGCGCGGCATGACGCCTGGGCCGCACGTCGGGGCGGCGCTCAAGCGCGCCTTGGAGGCAACGATCGTCGGGACCGTTGCCAACGACAAGGCCGCGCTCCTCGAATTTCTCGGTCTGTAGCGGGATTTGCTGGGCCGGGTCGTGGCGGTCGAGTCGATCGGGCGGCGGGTTGAGGTGGCACCTCGGGTCTGCGAGGCGGCGAGGCGCCTCTCCATCTTTTCTCTCGAGGACAATCCATCAGTGGTATCATGGCACTTGCCAGTATTACGAATATACATATGCGTAACACTATTGAGGAGCTATCGTGACCCACCGCGCTTTGATTACGCCCCTGCCCGTCCCGAGTTTGCTGATGGACGATGTCCGGTATGCAGCCGTAGGGGGCTTCTCGCCGGTTCCGCCGCTGGAACGGCCTTTGCCGTGGCGTGCGTGCTCGCGGGGTGCTCATCGTCCGATGAGACTACGGGGAGCGGCCCGTCCACCGATTCCAGTGGGCACTCGCAGGTCGTCGTCGCCATGAACGCGACGAGCGAGCCTGCCGCGGGATTCGATCCGCTCGTCTCGTGGGGCTGCGGCGAGCACGTGCATGAGCCGCTTATTCAGTCGACGCTCGTGACAACCGATGAACAGCTCAACATCGTGAGCGATTTGGCTACCGAGTACCTGTGCTCGGACGATGGCCTTGTTTGGACGTTCACCATTCGCGACGATGTCTTGTTTACGGACGGCGAGCCTCTTACCGCTCGCGACGTCGCCTTTACGGTCAACGGCGTTATCCAAAGCTCGGCCTCGGAGGCAGATCTTTCCATGGTCGACACCGCCGTCGCCGTGAGCGATACGGTTGTCGAGCTTCACCTCAACAAACCGTATAATGCCCTGCTGTACACGCTTGCCGTTCTCGGTATCGTGCCGGAGCACGCATATGGCGAGGGGTACGGTGCGCAGCCCATTGGATCGGGCCGGTATGTCTTGGAGCGTTGGGACAAGGGGCAGCAGGTCGTGTTCGCCTCCAATCCCGATTACTACGGTACGACGCCGACTATGGAGCGCGTGGTCGTGGTGTTCATGGATGAGGATGCCGCGCTCGCCGCGGTGCAGAAGGGCGAGGTCGACATCGCCTATACGTACGCCACGCATGCCCATCAGTCCTTTGATGGATATGAGCTTGTGGCGTACGAGACGGTCGACTCGCGTGGTGTCTCGCTTCCGACGGTGCCTTCCGGCCAGACCAAGGTGCTCGAGGGCGACATTGCGTATGAGATGGGCAATGACGTGACCTGCGACCTTGCGATCCGTCGTGCCATCAACTGCGGTATAGACCGTGAGTCCATGATCGAGCAGGTGCTAGACGGGTACGGCAAGGTTGCGTATTCGGTCGGCGACGGCATGCCGTGGTCGAGCGACGACATGCAGGTCGATTTCGATCGCGAGCAGGCCAACCGTCTGCTCGAGGAGGCGGGTTGGCTCCGCGGCGAGGATGGTGTTCGGAGCGTGATGGCGTGCGCGCCGCCTTCGACATATGGTATTCGTCCGACGACTCCGTGCGCCAGGCGCTGGCGAATGAATTCGCCAATCAGATGAGCGAACTCGGCCTTGAGGTGACGCCTCGAGGCGGGAGCTGGGACGAGATCTATCCTCGGCAATTTAGCCAGCCCATCCTGTGGGGCTGGGGCTCGAACTCGCCGGTTGAGGTCTATGAACTGCATTATTCCACGGGCTGGGGCAATTACAGCTGCTATGAGAACGAGACTGTCGATGCGTACCTCGACCAAGCGCTCGCGCAGACGGATGTCGAGGCGTCGTATGAGTTCTGGAAAAAGGCGATGTGGGACGGAACTGAGGGCGTGGCACCCAAGGGCGCCGCGACGTGGGCATGGATCGCCAACGTCGACCACCTGTATTTCAAGCGCGAGGGGCTGGATGTCGCCCATCAAAAGCCGCACCCCCATGGGCACGGCTGGTCGCTGGTGAACAACGTGGACACGTGGAGCTGGGCATAACGTGAGGCATCTGGATGTGGGCCTTGCGGGGCGGTTCGCTTTGCGCGAGGTGCTGAGGTTCTGCGCGCTGATGATTGCCGTCAGCTTCGTCACGTTCGCGCTCGTGGCGGCTTCTCCCATCGATCCGGTTCAGGCGAACGTGGGACAGCAGGCGCTCTTGGGCATGAGCGCCGCCAAGCGGGCCCAGCTCGCCGCGCACTGGGGGTCGGGCGCGCCGTTTTGGGAGCGGTATGTCCTGTGGGCTCAAGGCGTGGTCGTGGGTGATTGGGGCACGAGTCTTCGGTATAACGCGCCGGTCATCCACGTGGTAGGGGAGCGTTTCGCAAGTTCGTTCGTGCTCATGGTGAGCGCATGGTTGCTGTCGGGTGTCCTTGGCGTGACCCTCGGCATTGCGGCGGGCGCGCATCGTGACGGCCCGGTTGATCGAGTGGTCCGCGGAGCGTGCATCGCGCTCTCGTCCACGCCCGCTTTTGGGTGGGAATCGTCGCGCTTATGGTCTTTTCCGTCGCCCTCGGATGGTTTCCCATTGGTTTCTCGGCGCCCATCGGCGCAAGCGTTTCGGACATCTCCCTGTTCGAGCGCGTGCGTCATGTGGCCCTGCCGGCGCTCACCCTCTCGGTCACCGGACTTCCCACCATCGCCCTCCATACGCGTGAAAAGGTCGTTGACGTGCTGGAGAGCGATTACGTTCGCTTTGCGCGTGCTCGCGGTGAATCGAGTCGCGATATTCTGCTACGTCATGGTTTTCGTAATTTGATCCTCCCCGCCCTCACGCTTCAGTTCGCCTCTGTTGGGGAGATTTTTGGAGGCTCTGTATTGGTCGAACAGGTGTTTTCCTATCCTGGGCTGGGCCAGGCGGCTGTGACGGCGGGTTTGGGCGGTGACGCGCCCTTGCTCGTGGGTATCGCGCTTGGTAGCGCCGCATTCGTATTCGCGGGCAATGCGATTGCGAACGTGCTGTATGCCGTTGTCGATCCGCGCATGCGAGAGGGGAAGCCCATGCCGCCCACTGATACCTTGCGCACGGAGGGCTCGGGGAGCTCCCATCGCGACGGTCCGACCGTGTTCCATCGTCCCGCTGCGCGCGTAATGGACAATCGCGTGCGTCTTGTGGCAGCGTGCACGCTGTGTATCTCCGTACTGCTCGTCGTCGCCATTGCGGGGGGAGTGGTGGCCGCCCGAGCCTCCGTCACCGATTTCGCGTCTAAGATGCTGCCTCCGTCATGCGCACATCCCTTTGGGACGGATCAGATGGGCAGGGACATGCTGCTGCGTACCCTCGCAGGCTTGTCAACGTCCCTGTTCGTCGGGCTGCTGGCATCGGCTGTCACGACCTGCATCTCGCTTGTCCTGGCCGTACTCGCCGCCTTTGGGGGGCGAGCGTCCGATGCGGCCGTCTCATGGCTCACGGACCTCGTAATGGGCGTTCCGCATATCGTGCTGCTGTTGCTCATAAGTTATGCGCTCGGACGTGGGTTTTGGGGCGTGACGATTGGCGTCGCGCTCACGCATTGGCCGAGTTTGACCCGATTGCTGCGGGCGGAGTTGCTGCAGGCAAAGCGTGAACCGTATCTTGAGGCGAGTGCTGCCCTGGGCGTCTCTTGGCCGCGCGTGGTCGTGCGTCACCTCATTCCGGCGATTGCCCCGCAGCTCATTGTTGGGGCGGTTTTGGCGTTTCCTCATGCGATCTTGCATGAGGCATCTATCACGTTTTGGGATTTGGCCTCTCGCCCGACCAGCCCGCCATTGGCGTGATCTTGTCCGAGTCGATGGGATATCTCACGGCTGGCGCTTGGTGGCTTGCGGTCTTGCCGGGTGCGGCGCTGGTTGCCTGCGTCGCCTTGTTCGATATGCTCGGCTCAAGCTTGAGGCGTCTCATCGACGCACGCACGTCGCAGGAGTAAGGGGGAGAGATGACCGACCAATCTGCCGCTCCGTGCTTGCGTCGCTCCGCTGTCGGGAGGGCGGGAATTCGCCGTGTGGCACAGGAGAGCATGGGGAGCGCCATGCCGACACTGAGCGGCACCACAACCATACGCACGCACCGTCATCTCATCATCCGGGCAGCCACCATCTTCTCACGGTCGAGGGGCTAACGGTTTCATTTGACCGGTACGCCGCCGCTTGCGTTGAGACGCGCGATTCACGCGGTGAGGCTCGCGCGGGCAACTCGGGGCCCTCGTCCCGCCTGAGCCGTATCTTTTCTCAGCGTTCGAGGGGCGAAGTCCTTCATGGTCTCACGCTTTCCGTTCACGAGGGGGAGATGGTGGCGGTCGTGGGCGCAAGCGGTTCGGGAAAACCGTGCTCGCCGATGCGCTACTGGGGCTCTATGAGCCAAATTCCACGGTCTCGGGTGACATCTGGTTCGATGGCGAGCAAATGAATGCCCGCTCGCTTGCACGTTTGAGGGGCAGCGGTGTAAGCCTCGTTCCTCAGAGTGTGTCGCATCTCGACCCGCTCATGCGGGTGGGCAGGCAGGTTCAGGGCGCTCCGCGAGGCGTTACGCGTGCGGAGCGGCTGCGCGACCGTTGCCGCCGCGAGGTTCGTCAGCGGGAACTGTTCGAGCTGTATGGCCTGGCACCCGAGGTCGAGCAAATGTATCCCCATGAGCTCTCGGGCGGCATGGCGCGTCGCGTACTGCTCATGTGCGCCCTTATGGAGGAGCCGCGCCTTTTGATTGCCGATGAACCCACGCCTGGACTTGACGTCGAACTTTCCGTACGGGCTGTCGATGATCTTCGGGCATTTGCCGATACCGGTGCGGGCGTCATCCTCATCACGCACGATCTTGAGCTGGCGGTGCGTGTTGCGGACCGCATTGCGGTGTTCAAGGATGGGCGCGTGGTTGAGGAGACTGCGGCCCGCTGCTTCGCCAACCCGCATTTGCTCGAGGATCCGTTTTCGCAGGCCTTGTGTCGCGAGCTCATTGCCCTCCATGGGGTAGGTGGGGGAGTTGGTGACCCGGATGACGCCGTGGGGGCTTCGTTGCCACCTGGGAGCCCCGATGCGGCAGAGCCGGTGCTTCTGGAGGCTCACGGTCTCTCCTTCGCATACGCTGCGAAGGAGCCGCTCTTTGCCGCCGTTGAGTTTACGGTTCGCGCCAACGAGCGCGTGGCGCTTCTGGGGGCATCTGGTGCAGGGAAAACGACCCTCTGCCGCGTGCTTGCGGGGTATATGGAGCCCTCAGCTGGATCGGTGCGTGTCGAGGGGGCATCTGCAGGGGAGAGGGGGCGTTCGCCGCGGCGCGTGCAGCTCATCTCCCAGCATCCCGAGAAGGCCTTCGATCCCCGTATGCGCATGGAGGCATCACTTGCCGAGGCGGGTGATTTCGATGCTCCGTGGACGCAAGAGCTTCTTGAGCGCTTTGGAATTCACAGGGGCTGGCTCGACCGTCTGCCTCATGAGCTCTCTGGTGGGGAACTCATGAGGTTCTGCCTTGTGCGCGCTTTCATGACGCGCCCGGCGATTTTGATATGCGACGAATCGACGGCGATGCTCGATCTGGTGACGCAGGCGGAGCTGTGGCGTCAGATCCTGCATCTGCAAGTTCAGATGAGGTTCGGCTTGATTTTCGTCTCGCATCACCCCGCGCTCGTTCGCCGGATAGCCACAAGGTCGTATTCTGAGCTGCTGCGTTCGTAATACGTCCACAAACTCAAAAAACTTTGTGTTTGGGGCTTGCGCGAAGAGAGACGATTCCGTATAGTATTTCCTCGCGCTGAGGCGTGACGCGCATCACCTTGGGATGTCGTCTAATGGCAGGACAGCGGATTCTGGTTCCGTCAATGGGGGTTCGACTCCCTCCATCCCAGCCATATGCGCTGCTTGCTTCTCGCTTTTGGCCCGTTCGTCTAGCGGTTCAGGACGCCGCCCTCTCAAGGCGGAGATCACCGGTTCGAATCCGGTACGGGCTACCAAACTTTTCTTTTGGCGAACCATTCTTTTGGTTCGCCAAATTTTTATTCCAACAACTCGTGTCCAAGCGTTCATCACGACCGCTATCGATGAGATCGTTCGCTTTTTTCGGTGCAGGGATGCTGCCCGCCAACTCAGATTACAAAAAACGACAATGTGTACCAAAATCGCCGTCAACTTGCAGCTCGGAGCACGATTCTTCTGCTCCGACGGGCTATGTCAACGCTGATTATCGAAAAATAATGAACAAATGTCCTTGAACAGGTTCGCCGGCGCGCATGGATCAAACGAAGACGGTACACATAGTCGATATTTGTATGTGTGGCCCAGAATGTCTCACATTCTGGGCCACACAGGGGCTGATCAAGGTTCAGTTGCCGCGGGTTCTACACTCCCGGGCGATGTCACTGATATCGCAGGCACTCGACGGGATCGAGTTTGGCCGCGCGCCGCGCTGGGTAGTAGCCGAATACCAGGCCAATAAGTATAGATATGCCGACGGCAAGTGCGATGGCACCGGGTTCCACTGCGGGGGTTAGCGCCGCTCCGGTCGAACCCATCCCCGTCATGCTTCCCAGGTCGAAGCCAAGCGCCGGCACCGATCGCAAGTCCCCAGGCGATTCCGTATCCGGCGAGTGTGCCCAAGATGCCGCCGGCAACGCATAGCGTCGCGCTCTCTGCCAAGAATTGCAGCGTGATATCGCGTCCGCGGGCGCCGAGTGCACGGCGGACGCCGATTTCGCGAATCCTCTCGGTCACGTTGGTGAGCATCATGTTCATGATGCCGATGCCACCCACAAGCAGGGAGATCCCCGCTACAGATCCCATCATGAGTTGGAAGGACATCATGAACGTATCAAGCTGGTCGATCGATGATTTCATGGACCATACGGAGACCATCGATTCGCGGTCCTCCTCGGGGATGTTCTTGAGCGTAGCGATCTGCTCGACCGTCTGGGCTTGGATGGACTCGATGTCAACACCTTCGCGTGCTAGGCCCACGACGCTCGAAAGATATTCCCAGTCCTGGGAGAAATCCTGTAAGACGGTGGCCTTGGGCATGTAAATGTTGCAGTAGTCCGTGCCCGTCGTGCCGTCGTCGAGGATGCCGAGCACCGTGTAGCTCTTGTTGTTGAGCTGGATGGTCTTGCCAACCGCTTCGGCACCCGGGCTGCCGAAGAACGCCTCGACGCCGTTGCGCCCAATGAGGGCCACGCGGCTGCTCGCGTCTGCCGCTGCGGACGTGTAGATGCGTCCCTCGGCGAGCTTGGAGGCAGCACCGGTCATCTCGAGGAATGTGGGGCTGGCACCCGTGATGCCCGCGCTCACGGTTTTATCGCCCATCTGCACCTGCGTATAGCTGTCGCACGTCCCCTCAATGGCCTCGTAGTCGGGCATAAGGCGCTTGAGGTCCTCTAGGTCGTCGTCCGTGAGCGGATAGCCGCAATTGATGTAGACGATGCGCGCTGCGTTGAGGCCCATGCCGCTTATGAGGCTGTTACGCACGCCTCCGATGAGCGATGTCATGGCGATGACGGCGGCGATGCCGATGACGATGCCGAGGATGGTGAGCAGGCTGCGGCCGCGGTTGGCTTCGAGTGAGCGTAACGCCTCGCGCGCAAGGTCGGTGAAACTCATCGTGCACCTCCGATCTGAAGTGAGGGGGAGGAAGGGCTGGGCGAGGGGATATAGGCACCCTTGAAGATGCGTCCATCGCGGATTTGCACGGCGCGGTCCGCCTCGGCCGCGATGCCGGCGTCGTGCGTGATGAGCACGATGGTCTTGCCGGTGCGCTTGAGCGCGTGAAAGGCGTCCATGACCTGCCGCCCGGTGGTGGAGTCGAGGTTTCCCGTCGGCTCGTCCGCAAGGATGATCGCCGGGTCGTTTACGAGCGCGCGGGCAATGGCGACGCGTTGCATCTGGCCGCCTGAGAGCTCGTTCGTGCGATGGTCGTAATGGTCCACCGGCAGCCCCACGGCGCGCAGTGCATGCACGGCGCGCATTTCACGCTCGCGGCGCGGCACATCGGTATAGGAGAGCGGTAGCATCACGTTGTCGAGCACGGTCATGCGCGGCAGCAGGTTGAAGCTCTGGAACACGAACCCGATGCGCAGTGCGCGGACCTCAGCAAGCTCATCGTCGGTGAGCTCCGCCACGTTGAGGCCCTCGAGCAGATAGCGTCCAGAGGTGGGTGTATCAAGGCAGCCCAGGATGTTCATGAGGGTCGACTTGCCGGAGCCCGAGGGGCCGGTGATCGCCACGAACTCGCCGGGCATCACGGAGAGCGAGATGTCGTGCAAGATGTGAGCCAGCCCTGCGTCGCTTTCGAAGATGCGGTGGATATGGCGTATATCAATGACGGGGCGGACGGCCATTAGAGCACCGCCATTCCGCCGCCGGACTCTACCCCGTCAGCCATGACCTCGGGCATGCTCCCGCCTGCTATTACGAGGACATCACTGTCCGAAAGGGGAGATTCGGGCATGTCGGGGTTCTGGTCTGCAGGCGCGTCGGCGGGTTTGCCGATCACGGCGAAGTCGTCGTTCTTGGCGATGACATCGACGTCGAGACGCTCCATGGCGTGCGTCTCGGGGTCGGTCTCGACGTTGACGTAGTAGCTCTGCCCGTCATCGGTGAGAAGGGCCGTCACGGGTACCATCACGACGTTGTCGAGTTGCTGTGTGGTGAGTGAGACCTCGGCGGTCATTCCCGGCTTGAGGCGCGCGTCGGGAGCATCTATGAGGATATCGACGGCGAAGGTGGGGGAGCCGCCCATGTCATAGGACATCGTCGATGTGTCGCCCGAGGCGATGGAGGCGATTGCCGTGACGCGTCCGGTGAGCGTGAGGTCGGTGAAGGCAGGACAGGTGATGGTCGCGGTCTGGTCCACGGCGACGCTCGCGATATCCTGCTCATCAACCTGGATAGTGACCTTCATCTTGGAGAGGTCGGCGATCTGCATGAGGGGTCCGCTCGTCCCGTTCGTCCCGCCCAGGCTCTCGGCGACGTCGGCTCCCACCTGTGCGTTGAGCGCGACGATGGAGCCGCCTGCGGGTGCCTTCACCGTGCGCAGCGCGGCTTTGGAGACCGCGTCGTCGTACGCTGCCTGCGCAGCCTCTACGGCAGATCGTGCGCTGTTGACGGCCGACTGCGTGCTCGAGGTGTCATCGACGGAGGCCGCATTCGGATCATTTGTGGGTGCCGCGGCGATCTGGCTGGCCTGGTTGAGCGTCTGTTGGGCAAGGTTTAAGTCGGACTTCGCCTGTTTGAGGTTTCGCTCCGCCTCGGCGACGGCGCGGTCGAGGTCCGGGTTCTTGATGGCCATGAGGACGTCGCCCTCGTTCACGTGCTGCCCGGCGACGACGTTGATGGACTCGATCTGTCCGGTCACCTCGGGCGTGATGACCGTCGAGGACATGGGCTGCAGAGTGCCCTTTGAATCGATGACCGTGGAGAACGTGCCCTGCGTCGCGATGTCGGTCACGGCTTCCATGACCTGCTCGGGCTGTTGGTTGAGCACGTTCACGGCAACGACGCCGCCGATGACGAGGGCACCCGCTATGCCGGCGATGATGGCGCGGTGGATGAGCTTCTTCTTGCGGCGCTCTGCGCGCTTGGCCTTGAGGGCCGCGTATGCCTCTGCATCGGAGCCTCAAGCGGCGTCGCGTCGGCGTCCTCAGCGTAGGGCGAACCGTCGCCCGTCGGCGCACCGGTTGTACCGCCGTCACTGCTCGGTCCGCGGTGAATCACCGGTATGACCTCGGGGAGCTTGAGTTTCCGCGTGGGCTGCGGAGCGTCTTCGAGCGTGCTCGGGAACTCGTCGGTGGGGTTGGTGTTCTCGGGCGTGGAATCGGACACGGTCGATCCTTTCGTCGTGTTGATACGGTCGTGGGGCGAAGGAGGCGGGTGCAGCCTGCGCATCACTCACATTTGAGGATGCGCGTGGAATGCTCGGCGCGCCCACCCCCGGCGCATCCCTCGCTCATTAGATGGCGTCCTCGCGCAGGGTCTGCACGATGGACCCGACACTTGACTTCCGTAAAGCGTAAATGGTCGAGAGCGCGAGCACGAGCACGACCACGCCAACGGCGGCGAATACCCAGCCAGCGGGCACCACGAAGTCAAGCCCCGCAAAGCTCATCATCATGGCCTGGTAGATGAAGAACGTCACGATGCCGCCGAGTGCGAGCCCGAGGGCAAGCCCGCGCCATGCGTAGGACAGGCACTCGAGTGCGATCATGCGCCAGAATGCGCGGTTGCCCATGCCGATGCTCTTGAGCATGGCGAACTCGCGTCGGCGCAGGATGATCGAGTTCGTGAGCGTGTTGAATACGTTGGCCACGGCGATGGCGCTGGTGATGAGGATGAAACAGGTGATGAACAGCTGCACGGTCTCGGCCATGAGACGGGAGGTTCGCACGTTCTCGGCATTGTTGGTGAGGTGCGTGGTGTACCACTCGGATCCGCTTAAGTCGCTGGCGACCATCGTGTTCATCTCGGTCTCGGCGGCGCGCGAGTCCTCCGCGTCGTAGGAGAGGTAGGCGTACATCGCATTGCCGTACGACCCTTGCGCCGAGTGGAACGCGAAGGGCGCGGCGAGGCTGCCGGTGTCGACGTCGGTCTTCACGTCCTCCGTGTTGGCTGCCAGCGCGGGCAGGGCGCTCACGGGCAGCACGAGGGTGGGCCAGATGGACGCGTAGGACTTGATGGAGTCGGGGAAGGTCTTGACGATCGCGCCTACGGGCAGGTCGTACGAATCGAGCAGAACCTCTTCGAGCGGGCGGGTCACGTTGCGGAAGATCGGGTTGCCGTCTTCGTCGTAGCGCGCCTCGTCGCCGCTGCCGTAGCCCTCGTAGCGCACGATGGGGGCACTATCTTCGACTCCAACCTCGACGAGCGAGGTGTCCTCCACGGTCGAGATGTTCGTGAAGATACGCGCTGAGCCCATGCCCTCGAACAGGTCACGCACCGAATAGCGCCTGCCGTCGTGGTTTGCGTACCGTTGAGCGCTACGGCCACGGGGCTGTCGGGGTCGTCGTAGCGTGCCTCGTCGAGCCCGTTGGCCTCGAGGATCTCGCGCCAGGAGTCCTCGTCGACGAACAGGACCGAGGTGGGCGCGTACACGGTGCCGTCCGCCGTCTGCCCACGGTCGGGCATATCGTATTGGTCGCTTTGGCTGGACAGCTCGTCGTAGTCGATCATGCCGGCGTCGAAGCTGGCGAAGAGCGAACTCATGATCATGTAGCCGTTGCCGGTAGCGGTCTTCGCGCCGCCGAGCTCTCGATACGCCTGGTCTATCGCGGCGACGCCGTCAGCGGTGGTCTCTTCGTCCGTCAGCATGCGGCTGAGGTTCACCTCGATATCGCCACCGCCGCTGTCGACCACTTGGGTGAGAAAGCCGAGGTAGTGCGAGATGCCACCGGAAATGATGATGAGCGCGACGGAGACTGCGAGCGAGGCGACGGCGACGCGTCCCTTGGAGCTGGCACGCGTGAGGTTGCGATGGGAGAGCAGCGCCGGCACGCCGCCCATGCGAAGGCGCAGGCCGTCGAGGGTGCGCGCGATGGGGTGTGCGTTAGCTCCGGTGCGTGCGGCTCGTCCCATGCCGCGTATGCCGCGGCGTTCACGGCGGGTGAGGCGCACATCGCGGCTCGCGCGGATGGCGTCCACGGCGGACACGCGGCTCGCGCGCCACGCCGGAATGGCGGCACTGACGAGCACCGTCACGAGTGCCAGCAGGGCGCAGACGGCTAGCACGATGGGGTTCACGGTGATGGAGGTGAGACCCGTGCCGGCGAAAGCTCCTGGTCGATGAGCATGCCTATGCCCTCGCCCGCGACGTTGAACACCACGAAGGTGCCTGCGAGCCCGACGGCCAGGCCTATGGGGATGCCAATGCCGGCGAGCATGAGTGCCTCGGCGTAGACCGTGCGGCGCAACTGGCGCTTACTGGCTCCGAGCGAGGACAGCAGCCCGAACTGACGGGTGCGCTCGGACACCGCGATGGCGAAGGAGTTGTAGATGAGCGATATGGAGGCGACGATCACCACGGTTGAGAGGATCGCGGCAAGCGTGTAGAGGGTTCCCCAGATGGAGCGGTCGTCCGTCATACCCTGGTAGCGCAGGAGGGAGTCATGCGAATACGCGACGGTCTGGCCAGTTACGGTCATGTTCTCGAGGTCGCCCCGATTGCCGCCGTTGAAGAGGGCGTGGTCGAGGCCGGTGTAATCCCCGATGAACTTGTCGATCGCGGCGCGACTGGTAAGGTTGGTGGTGAGGTACACGCTCGTCTGACGCACCGGGAGGTCTGACGAGGAGACGAAGCCCAAATATCCAGGCAGGGAGTAGCCCCACACGTCCATGGCTTGCGCGTTCTTGGGTGCATAGAAGCCCACGACCTTGTACGTCCGAGCGGGTTCGATGTCGGCCAGGTACTCACTGATCACATCGCCCTTATCGGTCGTGGTGGTATAGAGCGACTCGTCGTAGAGGCAGGGAATCTCCGTGCCGCTCTCGGCGTCCACGAACATACGCTGGCCGAGTGCAAGCTCAATGGTGCTACCGATCTCGAGGGCACCGTCCCAGCTGGCACGCGGGGCGTCAGCGTCCTTAACGGTCGAGGGCGGGGCGTCGTAGAGTTGTCTGCCGTTCTCGACGGTCATGCCCTTGAGGTCGAGGTCGAGGACGATCTCGTCGGCGGCTCGGGCGCGCGGCCCTCGGGGATGGTGGGGAGCGGCTTGAGATCTCCCACGGCGTCCGCCGTGGGCCATTCCTGTACGCTCAGGTAGCGGCCCCAGTACCCCTCAAAGCTCTTGGGCATGAGGGCATCGCCGTATGAGATGCGATCATAGCTTTCCTCCACGCGCGCGTCGGTATGCACGGCTTCGAGCTCGTCTTCGGGCACGTTCACCAGTTCGACCTGCCAAGTGCCGTCAGTGACGATTTCAGCTTTGAGCAGGCCGCCGTACAGGGTGACGACGCTCGTGAAGATGGCCGTGATGAGCGCGCACGACAGGGCGATGCCGATGATGGAGACAACGGTGCGCGTGCGGTTGAGCCTGAGCGAGCGGGCGGCGAAGTGCCAGAAGATGCCGGTATGCGAGGCGAGTGGGGAAGTGCGCGCCGCGTCCGATGCGGCGTGAGGGGCGCGGTTCGTCAGCATGTTAGATCCTCCGCTCATCACTCACGACGCGGCCGTCCTCGATGGCGATCACGCGGTCGGCCATAAGCGCGACATCCTCGTCGTGGGTGATGACGATGAGGGTCTGCTTGAATTGTTTGTTCGAGGCCCTCAACAAGTTCATGATCTCGGCGGAGTTTCTCGAATCGAGATTGCCGGTGGGCTCGTCGGCGAGAACAACGGGAGGGGGCGTTCATGAGGGCTCGACCGATCGCGACGCGCTGCTGCTGGCCGCCGGAGAGCTGGTTAGGAAGGTAGTGCTCGCGACCGGTGAGGCCGAGCGCGCGCATGAGCGCCGAAAGCCGCTGCTCGTTGATGGTGCGTCCGTCCATGAGGACGGGAAGCGTCATGTTTTCGACTACATCGAGTACGGGAATGAGATTGTAGAACTGGTAGACCAGTCCCACCTCCCGACGACGGAATACGGCCAGCTGCTCATCGCTACGGGCGAAGATGTCCTGCCCCTGCAGCTTGACGGTGCCGGAGGTGGGGCGGTCGACGCCGCCCATGAGGTGCATGAGGGTCGATTTGCCCGACCCCGAGCTGCCGATGATCGCGATGAACTCGCCTGCTTCGACGGAGAAGCTCACATCGTCGAGGGCGGTCACGGCCGTGTCGCCCGATCCGTATACGCGGGTGAGATGCTCGACTTCGAGTATGTTCATGGCCGTCCTTTCGCCTGGCGGATGCTTGTCTACGATACTGGACGAGTGTCCTTTCCATGCCATGACCGCGGGGTGACAGATATGTCACGTGCGCAATGATCCCGTGGCGTTGGGGGGCGGTGGCAGCAGGCATTGGGCGGTGTTGCATGTCGCAAGGGCGGTTCTGGAGCGAAGCGGTCCGTGACACAAAGCGTGTGGATCCGCAATCGCTCGTTGCCCCCTACACGACTGTCTTGAAGAAGACGATGGTGAATGCGGCCCCCGTGACCGCGCCTGCCTCATCTCGAACGTTCTCGGCGGTGAGGGTGCCTCCTTGGGCCGTGACGAGGCTTTTGGCGAGCGAAAGTCCGATGCCGACTCCCGCCGGATTCACCTCGGTCGAGGGCTCGTCTTCGGCACGACCTCGTTCCCCGCGGTAGAAACGCTCGAAGATGTGGGGAAGGTCGGCCTCGGCGATGCCCGGGCCGGTGTCCTCCACGCGTATGCGACACGCCAGGACATCTTGCGTGACGCACAGGGTCACGCGTCCCCCTGCCGGCGTGTGCTCCATGCAGTTCTTGAGTATGTTGCCGAGCGCCTCGATGCTCCAGGACAAATCGCCCTCGTATCCGGATCCCTCCTGAACGGATGAGGAGAAATCCACACCAGCGATATCGAAGGCGATGGCGAGGGGCTCAAAGCTCTTGCGCACAAGCTCGGAGGCGTCGACCGGGCCGTCACGAGTTTGATGACGCCGGCGTCGATCCGCGCGAGCTTGAGCAGGGCGGACACCAGGTCCTCAACGCGCCCTTGGAGCCTTTGCACCAGACGCAGGCGTTCGACTATGTCACGTGCGTCCCCGCGTTCGGCCAGACGGTCGCGGATGAGCTCGGTGCTGATGGCGATGGAGGTCAAGGGCGTTTTGAGCTGATGCGAGATATCGGCGAGCGCGTCCGAGAGGGCGAGCTTTTCTGCCTGCAGCTCATCGACGGTGAGGTGCAGGCGTGCGATGACCTTGTCGATCTCGCTGGAGAGAATGGCGAGCTCTCCCTCGTTCATGTCGCGTAGTTTTATGTCGCGTTCCCCGGCGAGAACACGGTCCAGATTCTGCGCCATGCGTGCGAGCTCACGGTACCGATGACGGGTGGTAATGATGAAGACACCGGTGACCAGTGACCCCGTGGCGAGGGTGCAAGCCCGCCACCATGGCGATGGCTCCGGCAGATGAGGTGAACGTGATTGCGTTCGTTGTGCTCTCTTGCACTATGCCCGTCATGACAAGATAAGACTGACTCTGAATCTGTTTAACCAGGTGCAGCGTTCCAGATACGCTGCAATGCTTCCCGCTATCGTCACGGTGAGGCAGACAAGGAGGGTGCATCTGACCTCTCGATTCCTCAACAGCATCGGTTACCCTTCCGCCTTGTAGCCCATGCCGCGGACGGTTTGGATGAGCCTGGGGTGGCTGGGGTCGTCTTCAATCTTGTCGCGCAGGCGCTTGATGTAGACGGACAGGGTGTTCTCCTCGATGTAGGTCCCTGCGCTGTCCCAAAGGGCGTCGCGTATCTTGTCGCGTGTCACGAGCTTGCCAGGATTGGTAGCGAAGAGCAACAGCAGGCGATATTCGAGTGCCGAGAGCGTGAGCTCCTTGCCCGCCCGTTCGACATACGCACGATCGGTGTCGATACGTATGGGCCCGAGGCCCACGATGCGTCTGCTTGGCTGCGAGCGCCTAATGGTCGCGGCGATGCGGGCGAGCAGCTCGCGTGGGCGAAAGGGCTTGGCAACGTAGTCGTCGGCACCCATTTGAAGCCCGGTGACCGTGTTGAACTCATCGTCGGATGCGGTGAGGAAGATCACGGGGACGTCCGGAGTGTTCTCCTTGATGGCTGCGCAGACTGCGAATCCGTTGCCCTGCCTGAGCGTGACGTCAAGGAGCACGAGCTGATAGGGGTGCAATCCCGCTGCGGGCACGGCGAGTTCGATGGCACGCTGCTGCGTGTCCGCGGTGTCGACGTGATAGCCCGACTCGACGAGGAGCTCGGTGAGAGCCTCGATGATGAGGGGGTCGTCTTCGACCAGAAGGATGCGGGTTGACAAGATGTGCCTCCAAATCGCGTTTGATGCGAACGGTGCCGGTGATTTCGGGCATGTGTCTCCATTGTAAAATCGAGTGGAGCCAACGCGGGGTGACACTTCTGTAAGTGGGGTTTACGCAAGCGATACCTCGCCATTTGCGAGCGATTGGCCTCCTGTTGTCGGTGCTCGTCTAAGCTATAATGGCTGCGTTCAGACAACGATTACCATGAGAGCTGATCTTCAAGATGAACACGCCACTGCAGAACACGCCATCGCCCATGCAAGAGAAGACGACCGTCATGTCACCGGTGTCGCTTTCCCATGGTGCGGACGGACGATCGTTCGAGGGTGGCCACGGGCCAGCGCATGCCGGCGGGGGTCACTGGCGCGACAAGCCCGCAAGCACGCCGAACGGCTCTCGCGGGCGCCGTGTTCTCATCGCGCTCGGCGTCGTTCTCGCCGTGCTCGTTATCGCCTATGGTGGTGGTGTCGTTTTGTTCGGCAACGTGTGCTACCCCAACACGGTCATTGCCGACACCGATGTGTCGCTTATGACCCGCGACACTGCGATTTCACGTGTTCGTTCCTCCGCGGAGGGCTATAGGCTCACGGTTGAGGGTGATGGCTTTACCTGGACCTTCGACCCGGAGTCCGCCAGTGAGGTGATTGACGCCGAGGCGCGGTCGATCGCACTATCGGTGCGAACGATCCGTTTGAGTGGCCGGTCCGCCTGGTTGAGGCGCTTTCCAATACTGATTTCAATGATGCCGTCGAATCGAGTGCCGATGGTGGCGAGGAGGTCTCGCTCGACCAGATCGACCTGCCGCAAGGATTCGACCGCGACGCCTTCCTCGCCGACCTGGATGCTGCTCTCGATGCGTTCAACGAGACGCGCACCGGTACGTTCGACGCCGCGGGAGCGTATGACGCCGATGCGGGCAAGTTCACGCTGGAAAAGGCGCGTTCCAATCAAAGGCTCGACAAGGAGGCCATTGAGGTCGCCGCGTTGCGGGCGATTTCGACCCTGAGTAAAAACGTGACGCTCGATGAGGGGAGCTTTGTTCCGCTCGCGGGCGGGGCATCGGAGTCTGAGCTGCGGGCCGCGATCGATCAAGCCAATAGCCTCATCGGAACCGATGTCGATTTGAAGATGGGCGGATCGGTGGTCGCTACGCTCGACGGGGCCACGTTTGTCCAGTGGATGACGTTCGACGAGTCCCTCAAGCCCACATTGAGTACGGAACCCCTTGCCCAGTGGGTACGTGATCTCGCGGAGACCAAGCTCGATACCATAGGTTGCCAGAGGACGTACGCGCGCCCAGACGGCAAGGTCGTCACGGTCTCGGGCGGCACCTATGGTTGGAATAGCGATGAGCAGCAGTTGGTGAAGCTCCTGCAGGAGGCCGTTGCGAATAAGCAGGTGGGCGAGATCGATATCCCGACGCTCCAGAATGCCGCCGTTTGGACGGCCAAGGGCGAGAAGGACTGGGGCGCCTACTGCGATATCGACCTCACCGAGCAACATTGCCGCTATTACGATGCGTCGGGCAATATCCTGTGGGAGAGTGGCTGCGTGACGGGCAACCCGAATGAGGGGGACGCCACGCCCACCGGTGTGTACATCTTGAATGCCAAGCGTCAAAACGAGACGCTCATCGGCATGGATATGGATAAAGACGGTGAGCCTGACTACCGCTCGCCTGTCGCGTACTGGATGCCGTTTGTGGGCAATCTCATTGGTCTGCACGATGCGAGTTGGCAGTCGGCCTCCGTGTTCACGAATCCGACTGCATATCTATGGGCGGGTAGCCACGGTTGCGTTAACCTTCCCACGGATAAAGCGGGGGAGCTCTACAACCTCATTCAAGTGGGCGATTGCGTGATCGTGCACAGCTAGGCCATGCACATGCCGCACCGGTCGCAGGCACGCAGGGCGGAGGGAGCCACGGCGATGCCTCCCTTGGCCGTTTCACGTAGCGACGAGGGGAGGGCGTGCCCCACATTTGAGCATGACCTTTGCCATCTCGTCAAGCGGCACGAGGGCGTGCACGCCCGAGAGCGCGAGCTGAGCCGAGGTGAATGCTGCCGCGACACCGATGGCATTACGGTTTTGACAGGGCACCTCGACGAGCCCGCCCACAGGGTCGCACACAAGGCCGAGAAGGTTGGAAAGGGTGATCGACGCCGCATCGAGCGCCTGTGCGGGCGTTCCCCCATGCATTTGGACCAACGCCGCCGCCGCCATGGCCGCTGCAGATCCGACTTCCGCCTGACAGCCGCCCTCCGCACCCGCCACGCAGGCGGACGTGAGAGGATGAGCCCTACTGCCGCTGCGCAATACAGGGCTTCCTCGGTCATCGCATCGATTGCATCCCGGTCATGTGCCAGCTTTGGCGCCACTGCGAGCACGCATCCCGGCACGACGCCCGCGGAGCCGGCGGTGGGGCTGCGACGATGACGCCCATGGTTGCCGAGCGCTCGAGCACCGCCATCGCACGTGCGAGCGCCTCGGTCTGCGTTGAGCCCAGGAGGCTCGGGGCATGCAGGGCGCTTCCGTGATGGACGCACTGTGCTTCGCCGTTGAGGAAGCCCCAAGGGAGCGTTGCGGATCAACGAGGGTTTGGTCGTTTCCTCGTGCATGACCTCGATCACGCGTTCCATGCAGTGCCGCGCGCGACCAGCGCCAACCATGCGCTCTTCGCGCATGCGCATGACGTGCCCGATGCTCAAATCGTGCTCTGCGCACGCTTGGAGCAGCTGCGCCGCGTCATCGAATAGATCGGGTACGGAAATCCCGGGACCTAGGGTAGTGACCGAGCCGGGGAGCTCGATGAAGGTCGCGTAGGTCACCAGGTCGAGCGAACGGACGATGGGGAGCACGCCATGCTGTGGTGCGCCATCGGTCTCAAAGACCGAATACGCATGCCCGCCCTGCTCCGTGCGGTACGTGCGGCAGAAGGCGATGTTCATGTGGGCTTCCGCGAGGGCGCCGGTGAGTGCGGCGAGGGCTCCCGGGGCGTCGAGGTGGGCGACGAAGAGCGTCGTGTACAGCCCCGAGATCTCAACGTGGACGCCGTTAATCGCACTGATGCGCATCTTGCCTCCGCCGAGCTCTCGCCGCGTACATTGCACGACGATCCCTTCGAGCTTTCGAGTGCAATGTCAACCGTATTGGGATGGATCGAGGGGTCGTCTCCGCCTATGACGAACTTATAGTCGAGCCCTCTTTCTTCTGCGAGTGAGAAGGCGTCACGGATGCGCTCGTCATCCGTGTCAAGCCCGAGGACACCTGCCACGAGCGCGCGGTCGGTGCCGTGACCGCGGTACGTATGGGCAAAGCTGTTCCACAGGGTAAAGGTGACGTGTGTGGGCTCGCCCTCGAGCAAGGTCGCGGCAACGCGAGCGCATCGCAGGGCACCGGCCGTGTGCGACGATGAGGGGCCCACCATGATTGGCCCTAAGATCTCGAACGCAGAGGTGGTCGCAAACGAAAGCGGCTTGGTGGGCATGGTCTCTCCTTGTCGACGGGCGCGCATGGGTTTACGCCTTGCGCTCAGCTTCGCTTCGCTCGGAAATCGCGCAGGCGTAAACCCATGCGCGCCCTGACCATCACGAATCCGAACATCCAGCGTTCAAATCACGCAACAATAAAATAAGTGTAGCGAATCGTCGGGGCGAGCTGCACCGGAGCGATCGCGCCCGTCCGATGGCTTCGAGTGGGTAAACGCAGGAACCCCACATATCTTGCCTCGAAGCGATTTCTGAGCAGCGTGAAGCTGAGCGCAGAGGCAAGATATGTGGGGTTCCGGACAGGTTGACGGACTAGAGCGCCATCGGGCGCGCGCGGTCGATACGGGCGAGGCAGTCGTCACGTCCGATGAGCGCCATGGTCTCGCCGAGCGGGGGGCTCACCATGTTGCCGCATTCTGCCACGCGCACGGCGCCGAATACCAGGCGCTTCTTCACATCGAGAACCTCGGGTAGAGGCTCGAGCGCGGCGCGATGTTGGCGGGCGTCCACTCATCGAGCGCCTCGAGCGCGCCTTGGCGGCGTCGAGCACCGCACCCATGCCCTCCTTGGCGAGGCCCTTGGACACGGATTTCTCGTCGTACGCGAGCGTCTCGGCGGTGGCGAAGACGGGCGCGGCAACGGTCGCGGCGTCGGCTGGCATCTTGGTGCGCGGGCGAACGATCTCGGCAAGGGCGCCGAGCCATGCCGCATCGGCTTCGAAACCCTCCTTAATCAGCCCGGCCTTGAGCAGCTCCGGCAGCATGATCTGGTCGGCGAAGTCGGCGTTGGACATCGCGTTGATGTACTCGGCGTTCATCCAGTCGAGCTTCTTGGGATCGAAGGTCGCCGGGTTCTTGGAGATGCGCTCGAGGCTGAACTGGCTTGCGAGCACGTCGCGCGGGATGACTGTGGTCTCGCCGTCGAGCGACCAGCCGAGCAGCGCCAGGTAGTTCACGAAGGCGTCGGACAGGTAGCCGGCGTCGCGGTACTCCTCCACGGAGGTGGCGCCGTGGCGCTTGGAGAGCTTCTTGCCGTCGGCACCCAAGATCATGGAGATATGGGCGAACACGGGTACCGGGGCGCCCATAGCCTCGTAGACCATGACCTGGCGCGGGGTGTTGGAGAGGTGGTCGTCGCCGCGGATGACGTGGGTGATGCCCATGAGCGCATCGTCCACGACGGTCGCGAAGTTGTAGGTGGGCGTGCCGTCGGAGCGGAAGATCACGAAGTCATCGAGCTCCTTGGCGTCGAAGGCGACCTCGCCGTGGACGGCGTCGTTGATCACGACGTTGCCGCGGTCCTCGGGTACCTTGATGCGCAGGACGTAGGGCTCGCCGGCGTCGATGCGGGCCTGGGCCTCCTCCGGCGAGAGGTCGCGGCAGCGGCGCTGGTAGCCCTGGAAGGGGTCCTTGCGGGCCTGGGCGGCCTCGCGGTCGGCGGCCAGCTGCTCGGGCGTGCAGAAGCAGGGGTAGGCCTTGCCCTCGGCGAGCAGGCGCTCGGCGGTCTGCTTGTAGAGGTCCAGGCGCTCGGTCTGGGAGTAGGGGCCGAAATCGCCGCCGACCTCGGGGCCCTCGTCCCAGTCGAGCCCCAGCCAGCGCATGGCGCGCAGGATGATCTGGGTGTTCTCGTCGGTGGAGCGGGTTGGGTCGGTGTCGTCGATGCGCAGGATGAAGGTGCCGCCGTTGGCACGGGCGAAGGCCCAGTTATAGATGGCGGTGCGGGCGCGCCGATGTGCAGCTTGCCGGTGGGCGAGGGCGCAAAGCGGACGCGGACGGAATCGCTCATTCTCGTGCTCCTTGTGGTTGCAGAAGGCATACGTTCAAACAGAGCCATTATAGCGTTCGCATGTTGTTCGCTTGACGATGCGCGCGAAAAGCGCATGCGCGGTACAATCGTTCAGCTACATGCCCGGCGGTATGGTAACGGTCGCCGGGCGTCTATATGAAAGGGGCATCCATGCCAACTGAGAATCGTTCCACCATGGAACCGACTCGCGCCGCCGACTTCGGCGCAGACTCCTCCGTCTTCACCTCAGAGTCGGTCACTGAGGGTCACCCCGACAAATCGCGGACCAGATCTCCGACGCCATCCTCGACGCCATCCTCGCGAAGGAGGCCGAGCTCGAGGCCAAGGGATACGTCGCGCCTAGCGGCCAGCCGGCCAAGCTCGAGAACGTCCGCTGCGCATGCGAGACCTTCGTCACCACCGGCACCGTCATCGTCGCCGGCGAGATCCGCACCGAGGCCTACATCGACGTCCAGAACATCGCGCGTGAGGTCGTGCGCCGCATCGGGTACGACCGCGCCAAGTTCGGCTTCGACTGCGACACCTGCGGTGTGCTTAACCTTATCCACGAGCAGAGCCCCGACATCGCGCAGGGCGTGGACGAGTCCTTCGACGCCCAGGCCGGCCGCACCACCGACCCGCTCGACCTCATCGGCGCGGGTGACCAGGGTATGATGTTCGGCTACGCGTCCAACGAGACGCCTACGCTCATGCCGATGCCGCATTATCTGTCCAGCCGCCTGGCGGAGCGCCTCGCCGCGGTGCGCCACGACGGCACGCTGCCGTATCTGCGCCCCGACGGCAAGACCCAGGTCACCGTGCGCTACGAGGGCGGCAAGCCCGTCGCCGTCGAGACCATCGTCATCTCCACGCAGCATGCACCCGAGATCGAGGACATGTCCGTCATCGAGCCGATATGCGCGAGCACGTGATCACACCCGTTATGGAGGCCGCGGGCATCCCGTGGGAGGGTGCGACCCTCTACGTGAACCCCACTGGCCGCTTCGTGGTGGGTGGTCCCATGGGCGACACCGGTCTCACCGGCCGCAAGATCATCGTCGATACCTACGGCGGCATGGGTCGTCACGGTGGCGGTGCCTTCTCGGGTAAGGACTGCACCAAGGTCGACCGCTCCGCCGCGTACGCCGCGCGTTGGGTTGCCAAGAACGTGGTTGCCGCGGGTCTTGCCGACCGCTGCGAGATCGAGCTCGCCTACGCCATCGGCGTGAGTTACCCGCTGTCCATCATGGTTGATACGTTCGGCACGGGTGCGGTCGACGAAGTCACCATCACCGAGGCCGTCAAGCATGTGTTCGATCTGCGTCCTGGTGCGATCATCCGCGACCTGGACCTGCGTCGTCCCATCTACGAGAAGACGGCCGCCTACGGCCACTTCGGTCGCGAGGACGAGGACTTCACCTGGGAGCGCACCGACCGCGTGGCAGAGCTCCGCGCCGCGTGCGGGCTGGCCGAGTAGCGGTCTTCGCATGGCGGGTCAGGAGTCGCTCTTTCCCGAATTGAATACGGCCGATCAGGGGGCGTCTGCGCAAGCGGGCGCCCTTCGCCCCCTAGGAGGGGCCGTGCCCGATGGAGACGTGGCGCGGGCGGCCTCGGAGCCCGTGTTGGGCTATGTCTCCGTGGTGATCGACATTCCGGCGCGAGCGCTGTCCGAGCCCTTCGCCTACGCAGTGCCTTCCGCGCTGGATGGTGGCTGCCGGGTGGGCGCCACGGTGCTCGTGCCGTTTGGGCGCCGCGTTGAGGCGGGGTATGTGGTTGCGCGCGCGGGCACCCTGGGGGAGGCT
>ENA-OPZD01000124-OPZD01000124.1-human-gut-metagenome-genome-assembly--contig:-NODE-124-length-28041-cov-2.374507_pt1 | contig 28041 bp, 35 predicted proteins | sample MGYA00242479_ERZ504495 | MGnify/ENA primary metagenome ERZ504495 (study PRJEB26092, sample SAMD00036286) | human gut metagenome | host: Homo sapiens | study: EMG produced TPA metagenomics assembly of... | reverse complement strand
GTCTGCGAATCCGATTGCACAGGTCTAAAAGCCTCAGCGTAGCCCGCTACGCCTGCGTTTTTATACCAGCACACTCGAATCCGCATCCTACGCGATTGGTATAGTTATTTACGAAACGCTGTACTAGTATTTTACACATTAAAGCAGCTTCCACCGATAAATTCTCTTAAAATCGAATTATTCGGTACTGCCTCGCTTGGCACCGGAACAAAATATTCAAAGAACTTCAGCAGCCTCTTCGCCTCTGTATACTCTGGTTCGTCCTTGGCAATCCCAAACAAAAGCGGTTCCGCATATACTTTCAGACATGCCAGTTCATAGATCAGCGCAGAATTAAACATTACATCTGCATCCTCCTGGAACGGAAAGATATTCTGTTCTTCACCTCTGCGCACAGACGGCCATCTTGCAATTGTCTCTTTTGCGGAAGTCCCTCTGGTGCGGGCATCTCTTACAATTCTGCGAATCAGACGGCCATCCGTAGTAGGAATCCTGTTATGTTCATCAATATTCAGCTGAGTCAGAGCGCTGAGATAAATCTTAAATTTGCTCTCCTTTGGCAGCGCATAGCTGAGCCTGTCATTCAATCCATGAATTCCCTCGATCACCAGAATATCGTCTTTATCCAGCTGCAGAAAATCACCTTTATTATTCTCTGGTTCCTGTTTTGAAATTGAAACCGGCATCTCTACCCTTTTTCCTTCCAAAGCTCAAGCATATCTTTATTAAACTGCTCCACATCAATCGCTTCCAGACACTCAAAATTCTTTTCCCCAAACTCATCTACAGGAGTCAGGTGCCTGTCAATGAAATAATTATCCACTGCGATCGGATGCGGTTTCATTCCATGGGCAGCCAGCTGAATAGACAGCCTGTGTGAAAACGTAGTCTTTCCGGAAGAAGACGGACCTGCGATCATAACAAACTTCTTGTTTCCGGCTGCGGCAATCTCAGATGCGATTTCCGAAATCTTTGCCTCCTGCATAGCTTCCTGGATCAGCAAAATATCCTGGATACCGCCTCTGGTAACCTTTTCATTCAGATCACCAACTGTCGCAATATCCAGTTTATCTCCCCATTCCTGAGATTCCTTCTGCACACGAAAAATCTTCTCCCTCGGTTTAAATTCAGGTATCCGGTCCGGTTCATTCTGAGTCGGAAGCTGCAGTACGAAACCACCCTCATACAAAAACAGATCAAACGTCTTAATATATCCCGTATGGTTCGCCATAAAACCGTAGAAATAATCCTCAAAACTTCCAATACTGTAAAGATTCACCGCAGAGCTTCTGCGGTAATTAAACAGCTTCTCTTTGTCATACATATGATGCTTATGAAAAAGTGCAACTGCCTCACTAGTGCTTACGCTTCGCTTTACAATGGGAAGATTCTCGTCCACGATCCTGTGCATCTGCGCCTTTACCTTATCAATAAATTCCTGATCCAGCGCCATAGGTCCTTTCATTGTAAAATAATAGCCGCTGCCTACAGAATAATGGATCATTACACTGTCTATATTTTCCTGCCCTGCCACATCATAAATTGCTTTCAGAAGAATCAGACTTGCACTTCTGCAATAAGTTTTGTGTCCGATCGGATCTTTGGATGTCACAAATTCAATCTCACAGTCTGCCTTGAGATGCTTATGCAGTTCTCTCAGCCTGCCATTTACGATCACCAGCATTACAGGTGCATCCGTACTTCCTTCGTATTCCTTTACAATCTCACTGTAAGGAATCTTCTCAGGATATTGTTTTGTTATTCCCTGTATCGTAACGTTATACATTTTCTGTCCCATAAATCCTGCCTCCATTTCTGCTATACCGACAAGTAAATACAGTTATCAGCTCCGCCGCCAACAGGCAGATCAGCCAATTTTCATTTATAATTTCATTATTATATGGTAAGAACCCGTATCACAGAATCGTGTACGGGCTCTTTACCTCTGCACAGGAGATTTTCAGTTCCGGAAATGCCTGTGTCAGTTCTTTTTTCATTGCATCCATAAAAATATATTCTGTTCCATAGTGTCCGGCGTCGATCAGCGCCAGTCCCTGCGCAACCGTATCAATTCCTGTATGGTGGTCGATATCACCGGTCACATACACATCCGCACCGGCCTTAATGACATCCTTGATCATGCTCTTGCCTGATCCTGTACATACAGCAGCACATTTTACCATGCTGTCCAGATTCCCATAAACCTTTACATCATTTAACTTCAGAGACTCTTTGACAAGCTGTGCATACTCTCTCAGCGTCATTTCCCGGGGAAGTTTCCCAACTCTGCCAAAACCCTGTACTTCTCCCTCTCTCTCTTCAGTTACGGAAAGGACTGTGGTATCATGCATCTTCGTATAGTCTGCACTCAGATCTGCCATACCCAGCACATCATAATTGGTATGCATCGCATAATAACAATTCCTTTCTGTATCAGCGTAAGGATTCTTTCTTCCTGTAAAGCTGTGATTATTGATCTTCTTAATTCCGGAAAGATCATGGGATGATGGGTAATGATCATATCTGCCCCATCCTCTATGGCCTCAGCCAGTGTTTCCTCTGTCAGATCCAGAGCCAGAAACACGTGGCTGATCTCATTTGTATCATCTCCTGCGAGAAGTCCTACGTTATCCCAGTCCTCTGCTGCATCTGACGGGTACTTCTTCTCCAGCCAGGAGGTCAGTTCATATGCCTTCATATTCCTCTAAAGCAGCAATAACTGCCTGCTTTTCCTCCTCTATCTCGCCCGCACGCTTCTCTGCATTGGGCGCATTCTTTAATCTGTCAAGAATCTCATTGCGGATGCGAAGCTCTCTTTCCAGATACTCCCGCAGAACAGGATGCTTTCTTTCCAGAAGCATTCCTCCAAACCACTCATCTAAAGTATAAGGAGTATCTTCTGAAATATGCATCTTTTCTCCATGAATTACCTTCATCATAGGATAAAACTTGCCATCCTCCAGAACCATCTCCTCCTCTGTGATCTGCCAGCCGATTTTTCTGACAAATCTGCGAAAATGGGGGATATCTGACTGAGGCTGCAGGATCATTTCCCGAAAGCTCTCCCTGACCTCTGCCCCGTCAGTAAGAATCCTCTCCATGAGAGGGCCGCCCATTCCTGCGATCACAAGAGTGTCGCCCTCTCCCGGTTTCAAAGCCTCAAGTCCGTCTGAAAGCCGGGTTTCTATGTATGCGTCCAGTCCATACTGAGAAATATGTTCCTGCGCTCTGGACAACGGGCCTTTTCTTACATCCATGGCAATCGCACCCGGAATCTTTCCATCCAGATAAAGCGAAACCGGCAGGTATCCATGATCGCATCCCACATCCACAAGTCTGTTTCCCCTGGTCACCAGGCCTGCTATTGCAGACAAACGTAATGAAAGCTGCATAACAGGCTCCTTAGTCCAGATAATCCTTCAGTTTACGGCTGCGGCTCGGATGACGAAGCTTGCGGAGCGCCTTTGCCTCAATCTGACGGATACGTTCTCTTGTTACATTAAATTCCTTACCAACTTCCTCCAGAGTTCTGGCACGTCCATCGTCCAGGCCAAAACGCAGGCGCAATACTTTCTGCTCTCTGTCTGTCAATGTGCTCAGAACCTCTACCAGCTGCTCTTTCAGCAAAGTAAATGCTGCTGCATCTGCAGGTACAGGTACATTGTCATCCTGAATAAAGTCTCCAAGGTGGCTGTCCTCTTCCTCACCGATAGGTGTCTCCAGAGATACAGGCTCCTGGGATATCTTAAGGATCTCACGTACACGCTCTACAGACATATCCATCTCTTTTGCAATTTCTTCCGGCGTAGGTTCACGTCCAAGCTCCTGCAGTAACTGACGGGAAACGCGGATCAGTTTGTTAATAGTCTCAACCATATGCACCGGAATACGATGGTACGTGCCTGGTCTGCGATTGCTCTGGTGATCGCCTGACGGATCCACCATGTAGCATAGGTACTGAATTTATAACCCTTGCGGTAATCAAATTTCTCAACCGCTTTGATCAGACCTAAGTTACCTTCCTGGATCAGGTCAAGGAAAAGCATTCCACGTCCCACATATCTCTTTGCAATGCTGACAACAAGACGAAGGTTTGCTTCTGCCAGACGTTTCTTGGCAGCCTCATCCCCATTCTCCATTCTCTTTGCAAGTTCGATTTCCTCTTCTGCTGAAAGAAGCGGAACCTTACCAATTTCCTTCAGATACATACGTACCGGATCCTCGATGCTTACACCTTCAGGAACAGAAAGATCGATCTTGTCAAGCTCAATCTCTTCTTCATCCAGCTTATCAATGTCTGCATCGTCATCATCCAGGATCATATCATCTGCATTACTGTCTGTAATCCTAAGCACATCCACTCCACTGGCTTCCAGAAAGTCAAATACTTTCTCCATCTGTTCAACTCCCAGTGGCTGATCCTTAAAGAAGTCATTGATTTCCTGGTATTCCAGTACATTCTTTTTCTTCTTGGCAAGCTCCAGAAGTTCTACCAGTTTTTTCACTGAATTTACCCATATTCATTTCCATATGTGCTCTATACCTCCATATAGTGTTTATATTTTATCCTTATTCGAAAGAAATATGCAGCTGCTGCCGCTTTCTTCCAAGCTCTTCCAGTTCTTTCTTTGCTTTTACAAGTTCCTGCAGTCCCTGTATATCTGTGGGATCCCAGGTTCTGTTTCTCTCTTTCAGACTCTCATCCTTAATCCTGATCACAGCATCCGAGAAAGCCCGGTTCTGTTCCTCCGGAGTCTCCAGATGGATCGTTGCATTAAAAAGGGATGAAACCTCTCTCTGCTCTTCACTGTCAATGAAAGCATTCATCAGCTTGCAGGATTCACATCGCCATCCTGTGCTGCTGGTAAAGCATCTCTGCCACCTGCCTGTACAGAGGAACCACGAAATCTGAAGGCTGGATATATTTTTCCACTGTGTCAAATATGCCCGGATAAGTTACCAGCCAGGTAAGCATCAGCTTCTGTGCTTTCTCTGCTGCACTCTCCTTCTTCTTTTGCTGACCTGCTCCCACAGGTTTAGGCTGAATCCTCTGCTCTGCCGGAGTTCCCTTCATTGCAAGAGCTCCGACTCTCTTTTTCAGATTCTCCACACTGATCCCACTGCTTCTGTAATCCTTTACGATTGCTTCTATATAAAGATTTCTCTCCAGTTCATCGGAAAGCTCCAGAAGCATCTGCGCACACCGCTCAAAGAAACGGTTCTGTCCCTGGGGTTCCTCCATTGGAAATTCCCGCTCTGCCATATGTACGCGGAACATAAAGCTGTCCATAGCCTGCTCCAGACGTTTCTCAAACTCTTCTGCTCCAAGTGCCTTGATAAATTCATCCGGATCTTTATGCGGCTTAAGATTTACCACCCTCGAAGAAACACCTGCTTCCCTCAGGATCGGAATGGCACGAAGGGCAGCCCTCACGCCTGCATCATCACTGTCATACAGAAGCAATACCTCCTGAGTGTAACGCTTCAGCAGACTTGCATGTCCGGAAGTAAGTGCCGTTCCCAGCGATGCCACCGCATTGGTAAACCCTGCCTGATGCATGGATATCACATCCATATATCCTTCACACAGGATCAGATAATTTTTTCTCGTGGTTCTTGCAACATTCAGCCCGTACAAATTCCGGCTTTTATCAAAGATCGTAGTCTCCGGCGAGTTCAGGTACTTCGGCTTTCCGTCACCCATCACTCTGCCTCCAAATCCGATCACGCGGTTATTCACATCCATGATCGGGAAAATAACCCTGTTCCAGAACTTATCATACATTCCCCTGCGTTCATCCACATTGAACAGGCCGGAATCCCGCAGCAGTTCGTCACTGTAATTCTTTGACTTCAGATATTTGTACAAATCGTCACTGTACTTATCCGAATATCCCAGGCCAAACTTCCTGATCGTCTCCTCACTGAGTCCTCTGCCTGTCAGATATTCATGTGCCTGTCTGCCACTCTCACGACGCAGCTGATAATAGAAATATCCTGCTGCAAGCTTATTGATCTCCAGAAGGGCAGCCCGACGTTCTGCTTTCTTCTTTGCTTCTCCGGAATATTCAATCTTCGGAAGCTGCACCCCTGCCCTGTCTGCCAGATGCTTCAGTGCCTCCCCAAAGGTATAATTCTCATATTCCATCACAAAATTAAATACATTCCCGCCTGCTCCGCATCCGAAGCAGTAATACATCTGCTTCGCCGGTGTTACCGAAAAAGAGGGAGTTTTCTCATTATGAAACGGACAAAGTCCAAAATAGGTACTTCCTCTTTTGTTCAGCTTCACATACTGGGATACAACATCTACAATATCATTCTTCATCCTGACTTCTTCAATGATATCGTCTGAATAACGCATGCTTCGTCCTCCTTCTTGATCGATTAATAGACTTCCCATGCTTTTGGTATGTAAATCTCCCGGAACTGAATTTCCTTATAGAATACTGGTCTGTCATTCCTGAGAGATAGTCACATACTGCCTGTTCCTTCTTCTCTCCACGCACGATCAGCTCCCTGTATTCTTTTGACATTGCTTCCGGGTGTTCGACATAATATTCATATAACTCCGTCAGCATCTTCACTACCTTTTCCTCTTCCTTATGGGCTGCCGGATTCTCATATACATTCTGAAACATGAGAGCCCGCAGATCCATCATTGCCTCGTAGATCTCTGCTGACATCTTTATGGTATCCTGCTCAAGACTGTTCTCTATCACATCATGAACAAATGTATTGAGCCGCTCTCTGGTTGTATAACCGAGCAGCATCCGAAGCGTGACCGGAATATCATCCTCAGAAATAATCCCCGCCCGCTGTGCATCATCCATATCATGATGAATATAGGCGATCTTGTCCGAAAGTCTTACTACCTTTCCTTCGAGAGTAGACGGATTCCCACTGGTTCTGTGATTCAGGATACCATCCCGGACCTCCCATGTGAGATTCAACCCTTCGCCGTTCTTCTCCAGTACCTGTGCAACCCTGACGCTCTGTTTATAGTGGGCAAAGCCATCCGGATTCACTGCATCAAGAGCCCTCTCACCTGCATGTCCAAAGGGCGTATGTCCCAGGTCATGTCCAAGTGCGATCGCTTCTACAAGACTTACTTCATCATCTCCAGTGCCTTCGCTATTGTTCTGGCAATCTGTGATACCTCAAGAGTATGTGTCAGTCTGGTCCTGTAATGATCACCCTGGGGTGCCACAAAAACCTGTGTCTTATCCTTCATCCTGCGAAAAGCTTTACTATGAAGGATCCTGTCCCTGTCTCTCTGATAGACAGTCCGTACATCGCATTCTTCCTCCCGCCGCTCTCTGCCTCTGGAACAAAGACTCAAAGCAGCATAAGGACTGAGCATCTTTTGTTCACGCTGTTCCATGCTTTCTCTGATATTCATAAGCGATACCTCCACAAGCTGACAAAATACCTCTTATTAATTATATTCTACATAAAATTTCAAATTCCTCTTTTTTCAAAAAAAAAATTGTAAATTTTTTTATATTTTTTTCAAAAAGGTGTTGACATTAGCTTTTACATTTGATATAGTATCACTTGTCGCGAGGGAGAGCAAAAGAATCCCAAAGAAATGCGATATGCGGAAGTGTCGGAACTGGCAGACGAGCAAGACTAAGGATCTTGTGAGCATTGCGCTCGTGTGGGTTCAAGTCCCATCTTCCGCATTTAAAGAATGAGGAACTATGAGAAGTCATGGTGCCTTATTTTTTTATTCTTTTTCTACAATAATTCTTTTCTCAGGTAACCATTTTCCGGTCCCCTGCATAATTTATCAGGAAAGCATTATCTACAGGAGCTTGTATGGCTTTTTATCATATGCAGATGCAGCAGGAAAATATAGATACAGGACAATATCAGGTTACCGTATCAGACCGGCTGAACAATCGTCCCATAGAAAACGCACGCGTCAGAATCTCCTACACAGGAGCACCCGACAGTACCATTGAAGAAGTGACAACAGATTCCTCCGGACGCACTCCTGTCATTGAACTTAAAGACTCCACCTCTGGAATACAGTATGGAACCGGTTGAACAACAGCCCTACTCAGAATATACCATTCAGATTGAAGCAGAAGGATTTGAACCAAAAGAAATCGCAGGAAGCCAGGTATTAGCAGATACTTTATCCAGACAGCCAACAACGCTGAATGTCATGGAATCCGGCGAAACTTTCCAGAGAATTGTAATTCCTCCGCATACGTTGTTCTATGAATATCCTCCCAAAATCGAAGAAGCCGAGATAAAACCAATAAACGAAAACGGCGAAATCGTATTAAGCAAGGTCGTTGTCCCTGAATATATAGTGGTACACGATGGGCCTGTCAACGATTCCGCTGCAGGCAATTATTATGTACGCTACAAAGATTACATCAAAAATGTAGCCAGCAGCGAAATCTATGCCACCTGGCCCGACGACACCATCCGGGCAAATATTCTGGCTATCATGTCTTTTACTCTGAACAGGGTTTATACGGAATGGTACCGGAACAAAGGTTATGACTTTACGATCACTTCCTCCACTGCCTATGATCACAAATGGATCTATGGCAGGAATATCTTTGCCAGCATTGACCGCATTGTAGATGAATTATTCGAGAATTATCTTTCCAGACCAAATGTACGTCAGCCAATCCTTACCCAGTACTGTGACGGCAAACAGGTACAATGCCGAAACAGAGGCTGGATGACACAATGGGGAAGCAAGGCACTGGGCGATCAGGGATACTCTGCCATTGAAATCCTACGAACTTTTTACGGAAATGATATGTATATCAATGTGGCGGAAGCAATCTCCGGGATTCCCTCCTCCTGGCCGGGATATGATCTGGATATCGGTGCATCCGGAAATAAGGTAAGACAGATTCAGGAACAGTTAAACACAATCGCAGAAGCTTATCCTGCTGTCCCTGTTGTTACCGCAGATGGAATTTACGGACCTGAGACCCAAAATTCCGTCAGGATTTTCCAGAGCATTTTCGGTCTGGACCAGACAGGAATCGTAGATTATCCAACCTGGTACAAAATTCAGGAGATCTACGTGGCAGTCAGCAGGATTGCTGAGTTGCGTTAGGGTTGTAGCAAAGCAGACAAATATGCGCATCAGCCTGCAAAGAACTGATGCGCAAGAATCTATCACCTATCCCTTTCCCTTTTCAGATATCATCTTTTTAAGATTACCTCATTCCTTATAAATTTTCGACAACTACCTTGCATTTCTTCTTACAAAAAGCAATTCCATATGCCAGAATATCATTTCTGTCCTCATTACGAAGCCGTTCATCATAACGCAGCTCCCGAATCTGGTTCATTGCTTTTTCACAGGCTTTTTCCAGTCCGACATAAACTCCTGATTTCGTTATCTGAAAAATTATAGCACCATTGTATTTCTATGTTTCTCTTATACGTTTTGACTACATTTTGTATTCCGCAATCGCAGTTCTTGTTCTAAGTTTTCGAGCAGTTGATCTAATATCCGGATTACTTCCATCAACTGTTCCTTTTCCAGATTATCATAATGTACTCCTGCTAGCACAGACACCGGTTGTTTGACAAGTTCCCATATCTGCTCAGCCCATTTTCTGGTAATGATATCTTCTTCCGGCGTTCTTTCAAGGTTATATCTGCTGCCCGTAAAACGAGATTATCACTGTACCCGCTTACGATTCCCGCCAGAGTTTTCATACTGCATGGAATCACGATCATTCCCATCGTACGGTAGCTTCCACTCGCCGGACCTGCACCGATGTTATAGTTATCATGTACCTCGTCCGCATGAGCATATAGCTGTTCCAATGTATAATCTGTCTCCTGTTCCAGCGTCATTTCCGCACCTTTTGTCACGATCAGATGTGTCTCTATTATTTCTTTATACTGCTACAGTTGTTTCAGCAATTCTATTGTAAGGGGCGCTCCAGAAGCCCCACTCATACCGATGATAAGTCTCTTTCTCATTTTTCTTCCTTTCCTGACTTTTCCGTTCATATTAAAGTATGTTTAAAAATTTTCCAACAATTTGCACAAATTATACCCGTTCGTTTCCTATTTCCTTCGCAATTCTTCTTTTCACATGGATTATTCCAACAAGGAATACGTAAGAAAGAATCCTGTCCAAAAGACTGTTACATCACAGAAACATTGCAGAATAATCTTCTATGATATAAAAAGCTCCCCTCAGTATCACAAATAATAATCACTGAGAGGAGCTGTAATTTCAGAACAGCAGAGCTGTTTTCTTATTAAGATATCTTCTTAGATTAAGAATTTTCTTTCCCAATCTTAACTTTACAATGTTTCCGATAACAGGCAATGCCATAATTTACAATATTCTTCATCCCGTCACTCTTTAACCTTGCAGCATACTGACGTTGTTCAATCTGTTTCAGAGCTTCTGTACAAGCTGCCTCCATTCTGTCTTCCTGAGCATATTTCATCTCGATCACCACTCCGACACGATTCTCCGGAACTTCCAGTAAAATATCACAATAACCTTCACCAGATTCTATATTCGACCAGACAGCCCAGTTCTCCATATGACTTAGCAGCCCCAGCAAAACTCCATGATAAAAATTTTCTTTTCTTCCCTTAACTGCCGTATCCCGAATACTGATTGTATTCCATAAATAGTCGTTAAACAAATCTTCTATCGTTTCTGCATCTCCATCTGGAAAAGCCATGCATAATTTATCAAGCTTCTTTACATCCTCAGATGACTTTTCCCTGAAACCATTCCCTGATCTGAAGTTCAAACAATTCTTTAATTTCTCTGTTAGGAATTGCCAGACGTAAACTTTCTGCTGTCTATTCTTTCACGTTGTGTTAAATACCCTGTTGTAAAAAGTATACTCCAAAGATTCTCAATGGATTTATCCAGTTCATTATATGTCAGTTCCTGTTTTATTTCTTTTATAACCGTTTCTCCCGAAATCAGGTTTTCGATTTCATCTCTCGTCTGTTTATTCGCTTTATCTATAAAACGACTCACAATGCTGTTGCTGCTGGTATTAGACCAGAAATCTTCTGGTATCGCATCAGGATCTGCACATAAATTTCTGCAATAACTGATCACGTCCCAGGGACAATACACTGCTTTCTTTCCAAACTGATAACCATCATACCATTCCCTGATTGTTTCATGGTAGTCAGAAAGCCCAAAATATTTCAGCATTTCTGCGACCTCATCATCTGTAAATCCAAAGAACTCATCAAACTGTACACTCGTAATCGAAAAAACATTAAAATTGTTTAATCCTGTAAAAATGCTTTCCTTCGCAATTCTCAGGCATCCCGTAAGTACTGCAAAAAACAGGCTCGAATTTGTCTTCAAAACATTTCCAAACATGTTTCTGATCAAAGATACCATCTCGTCATAATATCCATACTGGAACGCTTTATCTAATGGCACATCATACTCATCAATCAAAAAGAACCGCTTTTTTTTCCATAATGTTTCTCCAGTAATACAGTTAATATAAGCAGCGCCTTCTCCATTGTGGCATCAGACATTTTGAAATCGCCATGATCATCAACGACAGTCAATGCTTTATAAGAGTTTTTTCTTCCTCTGTAAGGCGGCTGCTCTCTGCCAGAGCACTAAGTCTCCACGCCTCCATTCCCAGAGTATTCTTCAGCGATTTCCGGGCTGACTCAAAATTTAATCCCTCCACATTCTTCAATGTAAGCGAAATTACCGGAAACTTTCCCATATATTCTTCACACAGTTCTTTTTCACGGGATACCTTCAGTCCATTAAACAGCGATTTATCACATCCGATTTCCAGAAATGACTGCAGCATATTCATATTCAGAGATTTTCCAAAACGGCGAGGACGTGTAAACAGATTCACTTCTCCCCAGTTATGAAGAAGTTCTGTTATCATTTCTGTTTTATCCACATAGTAAAAATTATGCCGGATTATTTTTCAAAACTATCTATTCCAATTGGCAGTTTCTTTCTGTTCCGCATATTTTTCATCCTCCTTCATTACCAGATTTTGCAAGTCAAACGGATATTCGCAATCCGCATTCGGTTAAAAAATTCCCCGAAAAACAGCTTCCCTGATTTTAGATAATGATAACATGAAACATTTTGTAACGTAAAGCAGGAGTTACTGCCACTTCGAGCCCGACTAAGCCAGAAATAATAACAGCAATTTTTATTTCAGACAGGAATTATTTATGCTAAAATATACCTAATTATAACAATTCCGACGTAATTTCCTAAGCATAACAAAACAGCAGCCATTGCGGTACTGTTTAGAGTATCTCACAATGGCTGCCTGTCTGATATCACAATTTCATTTGTTATTTCTTATACCAGAATTTCTTACATTTCACCAGTACCTTTCCATCCGGAGCATCTGTCATCATTCCAATTTTGAACCTGTAATTTTTGTCTTTCCGGCCGGAATATTTACATTGTAGGTTTTGGTCGGTGTTGCAGTTTCATCCAGTGGTATCTCAAAATACATCGTTACCTTTGTAATCGTATAACTGGAAGTGTTCTGCATACGGGCAGTTATATACAGCTCTCCTGTGTTCGGATTGTACTCATATCCCTTGTAGCTGACTTTGAGCTGGTTTAGCTTAGGTGTCGCTGACTTATACCAGAACGATAAGCATTTTACCTTCGGCGCTTTATATGGCTGCTGAGTCATTTTTCCAATATAAACCGTCTTATTCACTGTCTTTCCGGGATTGATCGTTACACTGAAGGTCTGGGTTATGGTTCCATCCTCCATAATAGGTATCTCATATCCCATCTTCACTTTTGTAATCGTGTAACTCGAAGTATTTTTCAGACTCAGCTTCAGATATAACTTTGCTGTATCATTGTCATATTCGAATCCTCTGTAGGTTACTTTAAGCTGTTTGGCAGTTGGCTTGGCAGCAGCCGATGCTACCCTTGGGAAAAATAAAAGTGCTGCAAATGCCGCCAGAAGAAAAAATGCCAGATAGCTTCTGCTTTTTCTTACAAATCGTTCTTTCATACTCATAAAAATCTCCTCCTCCCTGATACGCTGTTATAGTTTCAGACAAATATCAGGAAATACTTTTGGTACACCTGATACTTTGCTCAGTTTTTTATATATTTACAATACAATATCAGGAAGAAATTTTCTATTAACTATTGGTTAGTTTTTTATAAGCGCCATTACAGTCATCTATAATTTTGATTGTAATTGACCTAAAAAGAAGCAGATCTCCGTTTCTGAACTCAGAAATGAAAATCTGCCAGCTTAACTTATGATACTAACGGCAATATATAATTCACCCAGAAGCATGACATAGGCATGATCAGCACCATCGCCGGTATCATGTCCGCAGTTGGGAAGTTCTTCAGCTTCACCATACGAAAACCGGTTGCAAGCATCAGAAACCCGCCACAGGCTTTAAAGTCATTGATCATGCCCGGCGTAGTCAGCGGAAAAATCGCCGTTGCTGCAAAGAACAGGATCAGGAAAATAATCACCTGCGGAATGGCGATCATACACACTACCATTCCCAGGCTGCAGGCAAAAATAGCTGCTGTAAATAAATCCAGAATAGATTTGGAGATCAGCACTGAATGATCCCCGCTCATTCCGGATACGATAGAGCCATAGATTCCTGTTCCGCTTGCACAGAATAATACGATGATCGTCACCAGTGTATTCATAAACTCATCCTCAGAAAGCTCTGAATTTGAATTCTTGATAAATTTGCCGATCACACGCTGCATAACACCGGCACCGGCATTAATCCTTTCTCCAAGATGAATCGCAAGTCCGATTCCCGTACCGATCACAACAGAAAAAATAACCGCCGGCATATTTTCCATCAGACCGATGGTGCTGATTCCCATTCCCATAGAGCATACCCCGAATACAAGAGTAATATCCTCTTTGAATTTCGGACTTAATTTGTGCCCCACAAAAGCACCCAGGATTCCGCCGATAACTATGGATAATGCATTGATAATTATTCCAATAGGCATAACTTTTTTCTCTCCTCCAGACAAACTCAGACAGATGTCACATTCTCAACACTGCCAAAAAATCAGTATATAACAAACTATAATTTTTTCGCAATGTCAAAAAATTCTTTACCTTGATTATGAAAGAATCCGACATTACTGTTCACACACCACTATCCCGAGACATACAAGCCAAAATTCCATTGCCGCAGGCAATCTGGAATGAATTTTGGCTACGTTACTGTGAACGGAATGAACAGTAACAATCCGACATCCGTCAACTATAACAATTCTACAAAAAAGACAGATTTCTCTTTTTTTAAAAATCTGTCTTTTTTGCAAATATTTTTACATTATTCACTTTTTTTCACGCTCTGCCCGAGCTAACTATCTATAAAAATATTCTGTCTATCATTTATCTCAGATCAGTTTGACAATATCATTGTACATGACAAATACCATCAGCGCCATCAACAGCATCAGCCCTGCGAAATGGATGCCGCCCTCCACCTGTCTGTTAATCGGTTTTCTGCGGATTGCCTCTATGACAAGGAATACCAGCGTCCACCGTCCAGTGCCGGAAACGGAAGGAGGTTCATAACTCCAAGGTTTGCAGAGAGCAGAACTGCCAGATTAAGCATATTCATCCACAGGATCATGGTTCCTTCGCTTTTGCTTTCCTCATACGTAGTTCCGATTGCATCCACAATTCCGACCGGACCACTCAGATCTTTCATTCCAAGCTTTCCGCTGACCAGCTCTTTCAGGCTGAGAATCGTTGTACGTACCATATATTTTACTTCTACGGCACCATATTTGACTATATTCAGCCCTTTGCTTTTTCAGAATACATATTGTAGGTAAATCCTGATTCTGCCGTACGGTATTCTTTTGGTGTAACCGTAATATCATATTCCTGTCCGTCCCTGGAATAGGTAATCTTTACAGACTTTTCTGTCAGCGGATTCTCCTGAATATATTTCTGGTAATCTGCTGCATTTGTAATCTTCACTCCATTAATGGATGTGATCACATCTCCCTGCTGAATCCCTGCTTCCTGCAACGGCATTCCATCCATTACAGATTCCACTGTCATGGCAGAAGTATCATCCCCGTTGAAATTGCAGCCCAGAAGGTATCTCACATTTGTATCCGACTTATAGGAAATGTCCATCTTCTTTCCATCACGCTTAACAGTCAGGTTAATGGTATCTCCCTCTTTCAGCTGGTTCAGATAGGAATATACATAGAGATCTTTTCCCAGATCAATGTGATATCCCTGATAACCGGTAATAATATCTCCCTCTTTCAGTCCTGCCGCCTCAGCCGCAGAACCTTCCTTTACGGAAAGAACTCTGGATGGTTCATATCCTACAGCACCTACAATGATCACAGACAATACAAATGCCATGATAAAGTTAAATACCGGTCCTGCGGCAACTACAGAAATCCTGCCCCACACAGACGCACTGTTAAAAGTTCCCGGTTCATTCTCTATGTCCGTATCCTCCCCCAGCATGGCACAGGAGCCACCGATAGGAAGAAGTTTCAGTGAATATCTGGTATCTCCTTTCTCAAAACTGTAAAGTCTTGGTCCCATTCCCAAAGAGAATTCTGTGACCACGATCTTATTCAGCTTTGCAAAAAGAAAATGTCCCAGCTCATGAAAGAGAATGATTGCACTGAACATGACAATTGCAATAATAATTTTCAATCTACCACCTGCTTTCAATCCAACGATAAGTTTCTTTCTCAATCTCCAGAATCTGATCCAGGTCCGGATCCTTTACTGCTGTATGTCTGCTCATAGACTGCCCGATAATCTCGTAAATATCCAGAAAGCTGATTTTTTTCTGAAGGAATTTGCGGACTGCCAGCTCATTTGCAGCATTAAAAACGGTTGGCATACTGCCGCCTGCCCTTGCCGCTTCCACCGCCATTGGAAGACCTTTAAAAGTTTTCCTGTCCGGCTCCTCAAAGGTGATCTGCTTCAACATATGAAAATCCAGTCTGTCGCCTTTTAAAAATCTTCTGTCCGGGTAGCATAATGCATACTGTATCGGAAGTCTCATATCCGGTGTTCCAAGCTGTGCCATCACTGCACCGTCCTCGAATTCCACCATAGAGTGGATAATACTCTGCGGCTGAACCACAACCTGAATATGATCCAGATCTACATCAAAAAGCCATCTGGCTTCCATAACTTCCAGACCTTTATTTACCAGAGTTGCAGAATCCACTGTAATCTTCTGTCCCATTACCCAGTTCGGATGCTTCAGCGTATCCTCCAGAGTCACCTTCTCCAGATCTGCTGTTTTCTTTCCGCGGAAGGACCGCCGGATGCAGTGATGAGCAGTTTATGTATCTGCTCTCTTTTCTCTCCATGAAGTGCCTGGAAAATAGCACTGTGCTCGCTGTCTACAGGCAGGATCTGCACACCGAACTGCTTTGCCAGCGGCATGATCAAATGTCCGGCTGTTACCAGTGTTTCCTTATTTGCCAGAGCAATATCCTTACCTGCAAGGATTGCTTCCATAGTTGGTCTGATTCCTATCATTCCTACGATAGCGGTCACCAGAATGTCTGATTCCTCCATTCTGGCAAGTTCGATAAGACCACCCATCTGGCTTACGATTTTTACATCCAGATCCTGCACACGTACTGCCAGATCTCTGGCTGCCTCTTCTTTCCAGACTGCAACAAGTCTGGGATGAAATTCACGTATCTGCTTCTCCAGCATTTCTACATTGCTGCCTGCTGCAAGACCAACTACTTCCAGGTCATCATTTGCACGTACCACATCCAGTGTCTGTGTTCCGATCGAACCTGTAGAACCTAAGACTGCTACTTTTTTTCATATTGTACCTCATTTCAATACTTATACAACAATTTTATAAAATTACTTCTGACCTGACAGTTCTCATATCAGAAAATACTGTAAACATATATATCAGAAGAATATATGCTCCGTTAGAGCGCGTCTGAAAAAGGCTTTCTGCAAGATGTGCGTCACAATTTGTGGGATATTTTGCCCGGATGAGGGCGCGTAGCGGGCTACGGCAACTGAATTCGGGTGAAATATCCCGCAAAGTGGGGCGTGCAGATTGCGGGAATGATTTTTCAGACACGCTCTAGATCTCAATCATCACAAGAGAGAGGAAATAAATAACCGGTGCTGTGAAGATCACACTGTCAAATCTGTCAAGGATTCCTCCATGTCCCGGAATTAATTTTCCATAATCTTTAATCCCCTGATTTCTCTTGATCGCAGATGCAGCCAGATCGCCTACCATGGAAATCAGCGCTCCGATTGCACAGATCACAGCATATTCCAGCATCGTCCCTGAGTGGCTGCTGCATAGATCACACCAAGAAGTGCAGCTCCTGCCACACCACCCACAGCTCCCTCCACAGATTTCTTAGGGCTGAGGACAGGTGCCATTTTATGTTTACCGATCAGCATTCCCACACAATATGCGCAGGTATCACATCCCCATGAGCACAGAAAGATCAGCCATACGTGGAACTTTCCACCGGGAAGCTCTCTGGTAAGATAAATAAACGACAACATAACTGCCACATACACAATACCAAACAGTGCAGGCATTACCTGCCCTGCCTCATAGGTTGGATAAGTGAACACGTATACAAACATGAGCAGCACAAGTCCGAAAATGATTGCCAGCACTCCATACCTCTCAAAATCAAGCAGTACTGCCAGATAATATAATACTGCGCCTAAATAGCCTGCTACTGCCAGCAGATTTATCTTCTCATCCTGCACCTTCATTGCTCTGTACAATTCTCTCATTCCAATGAGAGAAACCGCAAGAAGTGTGAAAAACAGCACATAATCACCGCTGATAATAGTGGCAAGCGCAATAATCACAAGCAGGATTCCGCTTAAGAGTCTTGTCTTAAACATTCTTTACTCCTCCTTAACTCCGCCGTATCTTCTGTCTCTCTGATTATATTTCTCAATAGCCTTAATCAGCTCTGCTTTATTAAAATCCGGCCATGCCACATCTGTGAAATAAAATTCTGTATAAGCCATCTGCCATAACAGAAAATTGGAAAGTCTCAATTCACCGCTTGTGCGGATCATCAGATCCGGATCAGGGATTCCTGCCGTATCCAGGTAATTGTCAAAAACGTGCTCATCAATTTCTTCCGGCTTTACTTTTCCATCTGCAGCATCCTGAGCAAGTTTGCGGATACCTCTTATGATCTCATCTCTGCTGCCGTAGTTCAATGCGATTTGGAAATAGATTTCATCATATTTCTGAGAATATTGTTCCAGACGTGCAATACTTTCCTGAATATCCTGATCAAATGCCGAAACCTCTCCGATCACCCGGACACGCATTTTGTTCTTATCTGCCAGTTTAATACATTTTTTCAGATAACTTCGGAACAGTTTCATCAGACCGTCCACCTCATCTTTGGAACGTTTCCAGTTCTCTGTGGAAAAAGCATATACAGTCACATATTTAACTCCCAGCTCCTTCATATAGTCACAGACTGTTTCCAGATTTGCACAGCCCTTCACATGTCCGTAACTTCTGGGCATTCCCTTTGCCTTCGCCCAGCGTCCATTACCATCCAGAATAATGGCAATATGATTTGGTACATTCATACTCTTGTTTCCTTTTCTTATCCTGTTATTCCTTTAACCTTACTGTCTCATCATAATGAACCACAGTTTCCGGTCCATTATCTCATTCAGATAAAAAGAGAGCCCGCATTCATGGAGCTCTCCTTTTCGTTTCCCTTATACGGTCATGATTTCTTTGCTCTTTGCATCCACTGCCGCATCAACTTCTTTGATATATTTATCTGTGCTCTTCTGGATTTTCTCCTCAAGTTCTTTGATCTCATCCTCAGATACATCCTGTTTTGCAAGTTTCTTAAATGCATCATTTGCATCACGACGAATGTTGCGGACTGCTACTTTGGCTGCTTCGCCTTTTTTCTTGACATCTTTAACCAGTTCCTTACGGCGTTCCTCTGTAAGTTCCGGGAATACAAGGCGGATTACTTTACCATCGTTGCTTGGATTTAATCCAAGGTCAGAGGTAAGGATTGCTTTCTCAATTCCTTTGATCAGGCTGCTTTCCCATGGCTGGATCTGGATCATACGAGCTTCCGGGACAGTGATATTTGCCACCTGCTGAAGAGGTGTCGGAGCTCCGTAATAATCTACGGCGAGTTTGTCAAGGATATGCGGGTTCGCACGTCCTGCACGAATTGTAACCAGTTCGCTCTCAAGGCTTGCCAGTGTCTTTTTCATTTTCTCTTCATATTTCTGAATTCTCTCATCCATTAGGTTCGTCTCCCTCTTTTTATAGTTTTTATATTACACTTTCTCTGTAAACTGACTTATAAGCCTTACTTATACAGTAACCTTAGTTCCGACAAATTTGCCATGTACTGCATTGATGATGCTGTCTTTTTCATCCAGTGCAAATACCAGCATCGGCATCTTCTGTTCCATACACATGATCGATGCTGTCAGATCCATAGCTGCCAGTTTCTTTGCAACTACTTCTTCAATGGAAATTTCATCATATTTTACTGCATTCGGGTTTGTCTTCGGATCACTGTCATAAATTCCGTCAACAGCTTTTGCAAGAAGGATTGCTTCTGCTTCGATCTCTACTGCGCGAAGTACAGTGGCTGTATCTGTGGAGAAGTAAGGATGTCCTGTACCGCCTGCAAAGAATACGATCTTGCCCTGTGCAAAGCTTGCTTCCACTGCATCCTTAGAGTAAAGGCTTGTAAATGCACCGCATACAAATGGTGTAAAGATTTCTGTCTTTAATCCAAGGTATCTGCAGATATCAGATACATAAATACAGTTCATAACTGTTGCAAGCATACCAATCTGATCAGCCTTATTCCTGTCGATAGTCTCACTGGTGCGTCCTCTCCAGAAATTACCTCCGCCGATCACGATGCCGATTTCCAGTCCTTCCTCAGCAATTGTCCTGATCTGCTTTGCAACTTCAATAACAGTCGCCTCGTCAAATCCGGTCTTCTTTTCACCGGCAAGGGCTTCACCGCTTAATTTTAATAATACACGTTTCATAGTAACTGTCTCCTGAAATTAATTTTATCGCAGGTAACAGAGGATCGGAATACCTCCTCTGTTACATTCGTAGTTCTATTCTACCATATTCCGGCAACAATTTCATTACCATTTTCATCAACTGTTGTAGAAACTGTGAAATTGCTGTAATAATGGAATCCTGTTTACCTGTCTCAGGATCATCCTCATAGCTGCTGCCCTGTGGAGAACCGCATGCGCCTTCCAGTGCATCCAGAGACTGACCGATATACTGTTCTGCTGTGGAAATCATATCGCCGCCATTTCCCGGATCATCGTTACTGCCCGGATCATCATTAGTACCCGGATCGTCTGAGTTTCCTCCATTGCCCGGATCATCTGAACTATCCCCGGTTCCATTGCCACTGTTATTATTCTGATCAGACTGTTGTTACTATCTGTGGAATCTGAATCATCTGCAGAATTCTTATCACTGTCGTCTGTGGAATCTGATTCAGACTCACTGTCATCTGTAATTCCAAGACGTTCCTTTACCGCATCAAGCGTGGATACTTCTTTTGTTGATGTACCTGTCAGATATTTTGCATATGGGATCGCATCATCATCTGTGCCATCCATACATAACGTAATCTGCGAAATTGTTCCAAGCGGAATATCGCGGAAAAAAGCATTCATTCTTGTCCTCATCAGCATATGCAATACGGATATCATAGGAAGCTGTACTCTTGTTGGATGTTGTCTGTGTATCTGTTGTCTGTGTATCTGATGTCTGTGTATTTGCAGTCTGTGTATTTGCAGTCTGTGTATTTGCAGTCTGCATATAATACAGTGCCTTGTCCTTATCTGTCAGGGTAAACATTCCATTGATGAGATCATCTCCCCATCCTCCATCCTCGTCTGCATCATAATCCTCACTGTCTTCATCCACATGAGTCCGGATATAGAGTGACTGGATGTCATCCCCTGTATTATTTACAAACACAATCTTAGATGCTGTGGAAGTTTTCTCCCCCATTACATTCTTTATGTCTTCATCTGCTGTCTGCTGCATATCCACCATATCGACTGCCTTGGTTACTTCAGGAGTCGGGGTAGCTGTTACCTCTACAGGTGCTGTCTCTGTTGTCTTTTTTCTTACCACATCCGGCAGCTGCCACTGTCATTACTAACAGACCTGCCAGTATTAAATAACGTTTCTTCATAATATATTCCCTCCTGCTATATGGAATATCTTTTTTCTTTTTAACAATGTCATTTTTTCAATTCCCTATTATTGCAGAGTATCGAAAACTTGTCAACTAAGCCTCTGCCGATTTCATACAATTTTAAGACTTTCAGGTTTTTAAAGTTTCTGCCTGCGGACGCATTCTTATGAAAAATCACATTTTTCCTACTTCATATTATTGCACAAAAGGAAACGCTCACTGTAATCAGCGGATACTCACCAGAAAGGATGTTACTGTGACTTTCACTCGCAAAAAACACCTCGCGGAATATTACCAGTGAACAGTAACGAAAGGACTACCATGTTGCTCTGGCAGTCCTTTCTCATCTCTTTGTGGTCATATTTAATATATTTCTATCCTGCCAGCTTCATCAGAAGTTCCACGCATTCTTCCTCTGATAAAACCGAAGTATTCAGGCAGATATCATAATTTTCCATTTTTCCCCATTCATGTCCTGTATAAAAGTTATAATAATCTCTTCTCTGACGGTCTTTATATGCAATCCTGTCAAGTGCTTCCTCCTGAGAAATATGCTTATTTTTCTTAATCCGTTTAATACGGTCTTCCATATCAGATGCATAAATATACACGCGAAGCAGCTGATTATCATCCTTCAGAATCTGGTCTGCACATCTTCCCACAAAAATACATGGACCTTCCTGTGCCAGGCGCTTCACTGTCTCTTTCTGCGCATGAAACATCTTCTCCGGAATCGTCAGGCGTTTTTTATCCTGCGATTCTTCTGACATCATTACTCCGATTGCATAAAGAAGACTGGTCTTGCCTTTAAATTCATTGATGATTTCCTGACTGATTCCATGCCTCTCTGCTTCCTTCGGCAAAAATTTACTGTCGTAACAGGGAACTCCCATTTTTCTGAAAGCAAAGCTGCAATATATCTTCCACCGCTTCCATACTGTCTGCTGATCGTGATTGTTTTCATAGGGCACCACTCCTTTCAGCTCATCTGCCTGAAAATGAATTGTTATTTTTTTATCTATATGATAGATTATAAGAATTTTCGAATATTTTTGCAATATCCATTAATTTTTTCATAACATTTCACAATTTTGAGCCAAAGGATTTAGTAATATTATCAATATAGATTCTTAACCTTAAATTCACGCTCTGCTTCTCTTCTCTGGTCTTTCTTTGCGATATCCTGTCTCTTGTCATAAAGTTTCTTGCCTCGAGCCATTCCAATTTCCACTTTTACCAGACTGTCTTTGAAATAAACTTTCAGAGGTACTAAAGTTAACCCTTTTTCTTTGAGCTTTTGCTTCAATCTTATTGATCTCATATCTGTGAAGCAGAAGCTTACGGATTCTCAACGGGTCTTCTTTGTTGAAAATATTGCCTTTTTCATAAGGGCTGATATGCATTCCGTAGATGTAAACCTCTCCGTTCTCTACACGGATAAAGGATTCCTTGATGCTGCATTTGCCCATACGCAGGGATTTTACTTCTGTTCCTGCAAGGGCAATACCGGCTTCATAAGTATCTTCTATAAAAATAATCATGAAATGCCTTTTTTATTATTGGCAATCAGCTTCATTCCTTTTTTCTTTGCCATAATATCCTCCAAGCCATTTTTATTTAATTCTCTTCTTCATCATTCCAGATATCAGCAACCAGCTCAAAATCTACTGTTTTGAGCATTTTATCTGCATCTGCCACACGGACACAGACTTTATCTCCCATTTGTAGACTTTCTTTGTCATCTCTCCGCGGATTCGTAGGTTTCCTGGTCGAAGATATAGTAGTCATCCCGCAGAGTGTTGACATGTACCAGACCTTCTACTGTATTTGGGAGTTCTACGTAAAGCCCCCATCCGGTAACGCCTGAGATAATTCCCTCGAATTCCTCTCCCAGATGGTAGGACATATATTCTGCTTTCTTCAGCTTGTCTGATTCACGTTCTGCCTCATCTGCACGGTGTTCACATACACTGGACTGTCTCGCAACTTCATCAAGGATTTCAGCATAGTGTTCGGTTCTGCCTTCACGCATCAGTCTGCCTCGTAAGTTATCCTTAATGATCCTGTGGATCTGCAGATCAGGGTATCTTCTGATCGGAGATGTAAAATGGCAGTAATATTTTGCTGCCAGTCCAAAGTGACCGCTGCATTCTGTTGTATATTTCGCCTGTTTCATGGAACGCAGCACCAGACGGCTGATCATTGCTTCATTCGGAAGCCCTTCGATACTTTCGATGATTTGCTGAATTTCTTTTGGAGTGATCTCTTCTTTTGCTTTCTGAATCTTCACACCCTGATTGTGAAGTAATGTCAGAAGACTCTCCACTTTCTCCGGATCCGGATTATCATGGGTTCTGTATACAAACGGAATCTCTTCTGTGCAGTATTCCTGTGCCACAGTCTCATTTGCCATCAGCATGAAATCTTCAATGATTTTGGTTGCCACATTTGCTTCATATGGCTTAACATCGATTGCTTTTCCTGCTGCATTAAGAATAATCTTGCTCTCCGGAAAATCAAAGTCAATGGAACCCCTGTGATGACGGCTGTTTCGTAAGATTCCGGACAGTTCTTTCATCATAAAGAACATCGGGATAAGTGCCTCATACCGTTTCTTTGCTTCTTCGTCTGTGTCCTCAAGAATATTCTTTACATCAGTATAGCACATTCTCTCATTTACGTTAATCACTGTTTCCGCGATCTGATGGGAAACTACCTTACCCTTTTCGTTAATGTCCATCAGGCAGCTCAACGCCAGTCTGTCCTCTCCCTGATTCAGAGAACAGATTCCATTGGAAAGACGTTCCGGCAACATTGGCACAACGCGGTCTGCCAGATAAACACTGGTTCCACGTTTCAGTGCTTCCCTGTCCAGAGCACTGTTGTACTGTACATAGTTGCTTACATCTGCGATATGGACTCCCAGATGGTAAATGTCCCCCTCTTTTGTCAGGGAAATCGCATCATCCAGGTCTTTGGCATCTTCGCCATCAATAGTGACTGTCTGCAGATGTCTCAGATCCAGTCTTCCATCTCTGTCTGCATCCAGCACATGATCCGGAACACGCTGAGCCTGCTTCATTACTTTCTCAGGAAATTCACTTGGGATTCCGAAGCTCTTGACGATTGCCAGGATATCTGTACCCGGTGTTCGGATATTTCCCAGATTCTCCTTAATTTTTCCTTCAGGATTCTTATTTCCGGAACCATAATCTGTAATCACCACGATTACTTTATCACCATTTTTTATTCCTGCCGCTTCTTTTCCGTCGGAATTGAAGATATCTTTGGAAAATTTCGGATTATCACTGATCACAAAACCGAAATCCCGATTTAACTGATAAGTTCCTACAATTTCAGGCATACCACGCTCTAGAACCTTCACAACTACGCCTTCCTGGCGTTTTCCCTCTTTTTGTCATTTCTGATGATGATCCTTACTTTATCCTGATGCATAGCTGTTCCTGTATCACTTTCAGGAATAAAGATATCCTCATCCTGCCCTTCAATTTCTACGAAGCCGAAACCTTTGGGATGTCCGATGAATGTTCCCTCAGCCTGGATTCCCTCCGGCTGCTCTTTTTTATTTTTATCTTTTTTATTTTTATCTTTCTTCTTTCTGCCATACTCTGATCCGTATTCTTCTCTTCGGTCATCGTAATAACGGTCATCTTTTTCTTTTTCCATTTTCCTTTGACCTTTTCATATCTGCCCTTGCGGTCTACAGATACCTTTCCTTCCTCGCAAAGTTCGTCCAGAACATCATACAGCTCTCTTTTCTCTTCTTTTGAAAGTCTCAGAAGAGAAGAAATCTCGCGGAGTCTCATTGGCTGATAAATAGGATCTCCCATCAGTTCCAGGATAAACTTTTTTCTTCTGTCCATATCTTTTTTACTCATATTACTCCTCACAGCCTCCGCAGAGGACTTTTATCTGATTCAGCTCTTTATGACACAAAAAACACTCTTGCACATAACAAGAGTGTTTCAAATTTCTTTTCTGATTAACCAAGCATATTTAATGCTACAGAAATTACAAAAAATAAAGTTCCCATAATAGTGGTTGCCTTAACAAGTCCGCCCTCCATGGAACGACCTTTGTTCTTACCCCAGTATGTTTCTGCTGCTCCGGCGATAGCACCAAGTCCCTGCTGCTTACCTTCCTGCATAAGAACTACTACTGTAAGAGCGATGCAATCTATTATGAAAATGACACTCAGAATGATCTTAATAATCTGCACTTCGTTACACCTCCTAATCAACTGAGTTTCATTGTAACATAGCCGGATGGGGATTTCAACCACAATTCAGAGTTTTTGTCAGGTTTCTTAACAATTTTTTCATTTTCTTTAAAAGGATTTTCATACACTGCCAGTTCTCCCAATGCCTCATGGATACGAAGAAGCTGATTATATTTGGCATTTCGGTCCGAACGGCAGGGTGCACCTGTCTTAATCTGGCCGGCACCTGTGGCAACTGCCAGATCTGCGATAAATGAATCTTCCGATTCTCCTGATCTGTGAGAAATTACTGCCCTGTATCCCGCTTTCTGTGCCATTTCCACTGCATCCAATGCTTCTGAAAGTGTTCCTATCTGGTTTAATTTTATCAGAATGGCATTTGCCGCTCCCAGTTTGATACCACATGCAAGACGTTTGATATTCGTGACAAACAGATCATCACCTACGAGCTGTATTTTGTCTCCCAGTCTTTTTGTCATCTGTTTCCAGCCTTCCCAGTCATCTTCCTCAAGTCCATCTTCAATGGAAACAATCGGGAACTTCTCTGCAAGTTTTTCATAATATTCTATCATCTCGCCGGAATCCCTGAGAACTTCTTCCCCTTTCATTTTTCCTTCTCCGGGGAAAACATAAATGCCTCTTTCTTCATCGTACAGTTCACTTGCCGCAGCATCAATTGCAATGCTGATATCCTTTCCGGGTTCATACCCTGCCTTTTTTACTGCTTCCAGAATCACTTCCAGGACGCTTTCTGAATCGGAAAGATCCGGTGCGAAACCTCCCTCATCCCCGACTGCTGTTGACAGACCTTTTTGTTTCAGGATAATTCTGAGAAACTGGTATACTTCCGCACACATTCGGATCGCCTGCTCCATATTTTCCGCTCCCGTCGGCATGATCATGAATTCCTGTAAATCCACCGTATTGTCAGCGTGACGTCCCCCTTGTGTCAAGCTAATGACACAAAATTTTTGTAATTTGTCCATCATCACTTCAACTGCAGATTTTCTGCACCTGCTCTACATACTTCACCAGCTCATCAGCAAAATTCCATTCAATTTCTATTCGCTTATATTATATACCTTGATACCACGAATAAAAAGTTACTGCTATCTCTCTGGTTAATTGCTTATTTCCTTCGATCAGGTCTGTCAGGCACTGTCTGCCATCGGGCGGAAGTTCAAATAAAACGTTCAGCCGCTTCACTCTGTTCTGTCTCCATTTGCGCTATTCGCTAAGGTTTCTTTCTCAATTTGTTTATCCAGCTTGTCATTTTTTCTGGTGAACTCTTCTTCTGAGATTTCTTCCATTGCATATCGCATATATAGTTCAGTCTTCTGGTGCTTGTATCTGCTAATACTGTCTTTGGCATCCCGAATCTTTTTGCAGCTCCATTCACTTTTGATTTTAATTCTACTTTCTGTAATTCGAGTACCGGTTCAGCATCATCACTGATCTTTGCAAACAGCTTTATTGCCCTGAAAATCATCTCATTGAACTCGTCATCATATAAATTGTCTGTTACACAATCTTGATTTGCCGCATTAAATTTCCTTGGGCACTTAAAGTGCGGATTGCATCTGGTTACATGCTGTAGATTCTGACCGCATCCCCCACATTTTACCAATCCTTTCAGCGGATAATTATTATTGTGGGTTTTGCTCCTCTTTCTGGAATTTAATTCCAACTTTTCCTGTACAGCATCAAACACCTCTTTAGAAACAATCGCTTCATGCGTACCCTCAACCACAATCCAGTCTTCTTCTTTTGTTTTCAAATGCTTATTACTTCCTACCGAAGCAACTTTCCACTTGCCGCCAATCGTAGTTCCCGTATACGTTTCTGTCATCAGTATCAGTCTTACAGTTACTGGATACCAGATATATTTTTCTGTTGTTTTCTTCACACCAGTTTTCAGAACTTCTCTTTTATATTGACCTGGACTCATAATTTTCTGCTCATTCAGGTAACGTGCCAGCTGAGTAATATTCATTCCATTAAGATATTTCTGAAATATCATCTTCACAACAGGCGCTGTCTCCGGATTAATCACGAGGCTGGTCACATCTTCATCAGGCTTCAAATATCCATACGGTGCTCTCGCTCCCATATATTTTCCAGCTTTCTGACGCTGTATCAAAGTTCTTTTTACTTTAACGGAAGTATCAATGCTATGATGTTCGTTAATAATATTTCTGAAACCAACATCTATTCCCGGCATACCAGATTCATATTTCATACTATCAACATTATCATTGATTGCTATGATCTCACATTCATAAATGGAAAAATTTGTTCCAGATATGTGTCAACCTCTATATGATTCCTGCCGAATCGAGAAAGGTCTTTCACTATAATTGTGCTGACTTTTCCATCTCTTACTAATTCCATCATACTTTGGAATCCTGGGCGATCGAATAATGAGGTGTGATAGCGATAGCGGCAAAAAGCTAATAAAATCAATGGTTTTGCGGACAGCGGATAGACAGGGAATGTGTTAAAAACTGAATACGCACACAAGCGGCGTTACCTTAACCCCTTTTGGGGAGAAAGTAAC
>ENA-OPZD01000123-OPZD01000123.1-human-gut-metagenome-genome-assembly--contig:-NODE-123-length-28047-cov-6.324713_pt1 | contig 28047 bp, 34 predicted proteins | sample MGYA00242479_ERZ504495 | MGnify/ENA primary metagenome ERZ504495 (study PRJEB26092, sample SAMD00036286) | human gut metagenome | host: Homo sapiens | study: EMG produced TPA metagenomics assembly of... | reverse complement strand
CTTTTGTTATGTAAATTTGTTTTATATTTAAACAAATAAATCATTATCAATTTAAATATAAAACAGATTTAAAACGTATTATTTTGCTTTTTCTTTTAGCTATAATAATTTCTTTATTTTAAAAAAGTAATCTCTGCTCCTACACGCCAAATTCTACCTTCTAAATAAATATCTCCTATTTTTTTATCTCCAATATTATCTACACCTGCATAAACTCGTCCATTTCGACCATCATCAAAAGCGAATTTTTTATTTACTACAAAATTTAAAGTATTATAATTATAATTTTCATTAGCATAATGATAATTACTTACCCAAGAATTCCAAAGCTTAGCACTATATCCATTAATATCATTATCATCATAATTCAATTCTAAAGTGGAAATATTATCGGCTGTCGCAGATACTTTTTCCCCATCACTATCTTTAGCATTGAGCCAATTACTAGTCGCTCTAATAGACCAATTGTCATTGAATTGGCGACCTACTTCAAATTCTACGCCATCAGTTTTGGCATCTTGAGCATTGATAAATGTATTTTTTCCATTTACCTTATCATATGTTATTAAATTATCGTATTTACTATTAAAATAATTTAATTTCAACCAATTATTATCTTTTTCAGCTTCAAAACCGAGTTCCCATGTAGTAGCTTCTTCTGGTCTCAAATCTGGATTTCCATATATCGTAGTAAAACCATGATCTTGCCCAGCATATAATTCTACTAAATTTGGAGCTCTCCATGATTTACCCCAATTCGCTTTTATACGACTATTATCACTTAGAAAATAAGTTGCACCTAATTTTGGTGTCGTTTTTCCGCCAAATTGTTCATCATGGTCATATCTCACTGCTGGAATAAATAAAATTTTATCATTTATAAACCATTCATCTTGAATATATCCAGCATAAGCAGAATTGTCCTTGCTATTACCTTCACCTAAAGCTAAGATTGGGCCTTCTACACCTATATTTTTATATTCAACACCATAAGTTAATAAATGTTCATCTCCTGCTTGTACTGTATTTTTAGCTTCAATACCTAAAGTATCAAATGTATTTTGCTTATAACCATTATTTTTACTGCCTTTATATTCTTCCTTATCATATCGATTATAATAAGCTCTAATCATATAATTACTATTATCGCCTTTTCCATTATAAGCTATACTATAATCTTGATTTGTCTTATCATAATTTGTAGAACTTTTGCCCATTCCCATAGAAGAATAATCTGTTATTTTCTTTGATTTTTCATCATAATAACCTATATAAAAATCTAAATTATTATTATCATTAAATGCATACGTTCCACTAAAATCATAATTCGTTCTAGGGCCAAAATAATTCGTCCCTGTGCCACCAACAAATTCACGTTTACGATATTTAGCAAAATTAGCATTCACTACCCCATTGAATTTACCTTGCTGACCTAAATCAAAACGATAATAATTATTCATGACATCAGTTCCTGTATTTGCTCCTACAGTTACAGATTGTTCTTTGGATTTTTTCGTAATAATATTGATTACTCCACTTTCAGCATCTGCACCATATTGAGCGGAGGCTGCACCTCTAACAATCTCAATGCGTTCTACACTAGATAAATTTATTTTATCTAAATCAAAAGCTCCTCTAGTCATTGATGAATATTCATTTGATATTCTTCTGCCATCTAATAATACTAAAGCACCTGCATTTTTCCCACGAACCATCAATCTATGACCTGCACCGATTTGAGAAACATCAACATTTGTTGCCAATTTCAAAGCAGAATAAATATCTGTTGCTCCTAATTGTTCAATATCTTCACTGGTGATGACTTCTACAGCATTAGGTACAGCTTTCACTTCTTGTTGCGTTTTCGTAGCTGTTACCACTACATCTGGTGTTTGGATTACTTCGCTGGCTTGCGTGCAACTTGTCAATCCCATCAATATAGATAAAGTTAAAAGTGTAGATTTACGTTTTTTGTTAGCATTACTCGTCTCCTTTATTATAAAATCAATCCCTATTAATAATAATCATTATCATTTATACTTTAAAAATTATGGCAGTTATCAAAATTAATCATAACTGCCTTATTTTATTTATACATTTAACCTTGTGCTGCTATTGGCTGAACTTCAAAAGATTTTTTGCCCATCAATAATTGTTGTGTAAGTTCTATTATTGTCTGTGTGATATTATTTTGCCAAAATTGACCAGCAATCGTCATTTTTATAAGTATGACCACATTTTTCAAATAAACCATATTCCACCCAAATATTGAGTACTTCTTCTAATTGTAAAGTTCTTCACTATATACTTGAGCTAATTTTGTATATTTACCATACAATTTTCAGTCTGTGCTTGAATATCCTTAAATAAAACTTTGCCTTCTGCTTCTTTAGTTAAAACCATCAATGGCCATTTTCCTTCATCAATAGCATTCATATAACGCTGTAAATCTCTATTTAAAAACATAGAAATATCTCCTACAAAACCGCCAGCCCCTGAACCAAATGGTATCACATCAGCTCCTGATTTTGCCAAAGTATTATACATACTGCGTTCACGATTTGTTTTTGCCCAATGACAGACACTCAATCGCTTATAACCTAATTCATCTAAATATGAAATAGCTGCTTCTAAATATTTTGCCTGCTGTTTTGTTGTTGCCGCAGGTGGTATTTTGCCATTATCTATCGCTTTTTTTAATGCAGATTGTTCAAACACATTTAATTGATACAAATCCATGCCATCAATTGGCAAACTATCTGCTATTTTTAAATCATTTACAAAGTTATCCACACTTTGAGCAGGTAAACCATAAATCAAATCTATGATTAATACGGCTTGATTATAACTTGCAGCTCGTTTGAGATTTTCAATAACAGTTTCTTTATCATCTTTGCGTCCCATATTTTGACGGATAGCTGTATCAAAAGATTGTACACCCACAGATATACGATTTACACCATGTTTAAACCACACTTGCAGTTTTTCATCAACTAAATCATGCACGCGAGCTTCCATAGTTATTTCGCAATCATTAGCAAGTGGCAATACTTCATTCATAGTTTTTAATAATCTATCTGCATTATATGGTGATAATGTAGATGGTGTTCCACCACCAAAAAATACAGCATTAATCACACTATCTTGTACATATTTATATTCTTTTGCCATTAATAATTGCTTGATTAATCTATCTACATACATAGTTTCGCGTTCTTCATTAGAATAATTTTGGAAAAAACCACAGTATAGACAAATTTGACTGCAAAAAGGAATGTGTATATATACTGCTTTCTTTTTACTTTTATCTCCTTTTCTTTGCATATATTCAAGCCAAATTTCTTGCTGTTTTACAGGTGGTACCATCTGTCCATTTGCCCCTGGATGAACTACTCTTTTTTTGCTAAAAGTCTCCGTCAAAGGCTGACAAGATTTTTCCCCTATCATCATCTTATATTGTTCAGTTGATAGATTATCTAATATTTCTCTTATTTTACTCATAAGTTTATTTCACCACTCATTTTTGCTTTAATCTCACTAAATACTTTCTTTGCATTAGCCAAATCTTGCTCATCAGGGTGTGTACTAGCTTTGCGATGACGTTCTAAACGCTTTTCATCTACTGCGTGAAAATTTTCTTTAGAAACTTTTGTACCAAACATTTTTTTCATTGCCTCTAATAATTTAGGATCAATCTTTCCTTGGCAGATAAATCTCCCCATAACCTCATTAGAACTATCTAACATATCTATACCATTTTGCAAACTAGTTTTTGCATGTTCTGAATCCGGTTCAGCTCCTAACGTAGCATATACAGCCACTTTACTATTGCGAATGGATTTCAAAAATTTACTAGATTTTGCATCAGCTGTTCCTTTGTCCACCCAAAAACCCACAACAACTAAATCATAACCTGTAATATCAGGATTATCTTCTACTTTATAAATATCACAATTCGGAGCTAAAACTTCGGCAATAGCTTCTCCTACCATTTTTGTATTACCTGTTAAACTAGAATAAACTACTATTGATTTCATTTTTTATCTCCTTCTTTTCTATAAAAAATATATCTTTACTCAAATTATAGTCTAAATTTATCTTAAACACACTAAAATTTAAAACTTTTATTTTATATCAATTAGATTATTCATTATAATTTTTTAATTGATGTCTACTAATTACCAACAAGATTAATGTGATAATTATTAAATAAATCATATCTAACAAACTATACATACTAAATACTTCTGTACGCAATAAATTATTCGCTAAAGTCAATGGCAAAATTCCCACTACAATCTGCAACCAATCCGGCAAATTATACAACGGAAAAAATGTACCACAGAAAAACGTCATCGGTGTAATTATAAAATTTATCACTGAAGATAACGCATCTGGATTTTTGATCCAAAGACCTATGGCAATCCCTAAAATACCAAAGCAAAAGGCAGATAATAAAATCCCTAAAAATCCCCAAAGGCTCAACATTGGCACATCAAAAACACCATAGCTATGATATAGATAATACCTCCAGCTATAAAGCCACGAGTAACTCCAGATAAAGTAATGCCTAATATAACTTGAAAAGCCGAAATCGGACTCAATAATAATGTCTGGAATGTTTTAAAATAAAATCTTCCCACACTTACTGATAATGCTGTCTGTTGAAAAGCATTCATCATGACTGTTATAGATAGCATTCCCTTTGCCAAAAAGGTAAATAACCACCATGGATACCATTCATTACAGGTCCAATTCCCATGCCAAAGGCAAATAAATAGATTATCGGAAACATCACCGCTGAGAAAATATATCCTAATTTCCCATCTTCTTTTGCAAAAGTGCCATTTCACGCATATATACTGCTAAAAAATTCAAAATCAATAAGCCTCCTTACCGATAAATCGTAAAAAAGCTTTTTCTAAAGTTATATCTTCATTTTCATCTTTTTGCATTATCTGCTTTATTTTTTCTACTTCATCTATCGCCAATAATCTTCCTTGTTTTAAAATAGCGATTTTATCACAAAGATATTCAGCTTCTTCCATATAATGAGTAGTGATAATTACACTTATCCCCCATATTTTTTAGTTTTTTTATTTTCTTGCCAAATATCATATCTCACATCAGGATCTAATCCCACACTTGGTTCATCTAACAATAAGATTTTAGGCTTTACTAATAAAGCTCTAGCAATCATTGCTTTTCTAGCCATACCGCCAGATAATTTCTCAATCTTTCTATCTTGCCAAGTATTCATTTCAAATTGAGATATTATTTTTTCCACTTCATATTTATAATTTTTCACCTTATACAAACGAGCATAATATAGCAAAGCTTCTTTAACAGAAAATTCTCTTTCCATATTATTATCCTGCATGACAAAACCTAGCTGAGACTTTATCTTTGCCCTTTCTTTATCAGCATCAATCCCTAAAATATCAAGCTTACCTGAATTTGCTCTGCTTAAACCAGATATTATCTTCATCATACTCGTTTTACCAGCACCATTAGGACCTAAAAGCCCCAATATCTCGCCTTTTTCAAGTGTGAAACTTATATCTTTTAAAATAATTTTATCCTTAATTTGTTTATTTATCTTGTTTAAACTTAAAACCTGCACTAATTTTTCTCCCCTTGTTTTACATCATAAGGGAAACAAACTAAATGTTTTTGTCCATTTTGTTCTAAAGACATGACTGACGTTTCTACATCATATAAATCACAAAGTATTTTTTCTGTAAATACATCTTGTACCAAACCTTCAGCAAAAATCTTGCCTTTTTTCACCGCTACTAAGCGATGACTATATCTAGCAGCATGGTTTAAATCATGCAAGACCATAATCACTGTGATTTTTCTTGTTTCATATAATTTATATACTAAATTCATCAAATCCAATTGATGTTTTACATCTAAATACGTAGTCGGTTCATCTAATAATAAAATCTCTGGGTTTTGAGCTATCGCCATTGCCAGCCATGCTCTTTGACGTTCGCCACCAGATAAAGTATCTAATCTTCGATATCGCATATGTGATGTATTTGTCTGCGTCAATGCTTCTTCGATTTTTTCTTCATCAATTTTATTTGGCGAAGAAAATAATCCTTGATGTGGCATTCTACCATAACAGACTAAATCATAAACAGTCATATCCATTGGAGCCGTTGAAGATTGTGGCAATATTGACATCTTGCGTGCTATATCACCAGGTTTCATTTTTTGAATGTCTTTTCCTTCTAATAAAACAGTCCCATGTGTAGGCTTTAATAATCTACCTAAAGATTTTAATAATGTGGATTTTCCTGAACCATTTGGCCCAATAATACTTATTATCTCTGATTTATCTACCTTGAAATCCAATTTATCAGCAATGATTTTTTGCCCATATTGCAATGTAAGTTTATCTGCTTGTAAAATCATCTCTTTTGCATTCCCCTTTTCAATAAATAAAGGAAAAACGGTGCACCAATAAATGACATAAATACACCTACAGGCACCTCTATAGGACTAAAAGCAGTCCTTGCCACTGTATCTGCTATAATCAATAAAATTCCACCAAAAATAGCTGAACTTGGCAATAAATAGTTAAAATCAGAACCCACTACTAAACGCATCATATGTGGCACTATAAGACCAACAAATGTGAGCATACCTGCCACACTTACAGCAGAAGCAGCTAATAAAGCCGCCAACGTAACGAGGAAAAATCTTGTAGCTTCCACTCGTGTTCCCAAACTTTTTGCTACATCATCACCTAATTGCAAAGCGTTTAACAATTTACTACTGATACTCACACCTACTAAACCAATGATAGTATATGGCAAAATCATAGTTACATGCTTCCATGAAGCACCTGAAAAACCACCTGCCATCCAATTTACTGTACCTTGAATTTTATCGGAGAAAAATACCATCAAACATGTCATACCGCCAGCAAAAATGCTGAAACTGCCACACCAGCTAAAATCAATTTAAGTGGCTGAATACCCTCTTCCCATGCCAGTGCAAATAAAATTAAAGTCGCTACCATCGCTCCTACAAAAGCTACGATTGGCACCATATTCGTATATTCAGGTAAAATAATCATGACTACCATAGCAGCAAGACCAGCCCCTGCTGATACCCCAATAATACCTGGATCTGCCAATGGATTTTTCAATACACCTTGTAATATACAGCCTGCAATAGCTAAATTTATACCAGCAAACATTGCTGTAAGCACTCTAGGAATGCGGATGTGATATAAAATTCTATAACTTTCTGTATTTTGAACACCTACAAACACATTATATAAATCGCTAAATGATGTATTTGCTGTACCTATAATCATGCTGATAAATAAAACTGCTACCAACAAAATCAATCCCAAAAACATCACTAAATTGCGTTTTTTACTTCTAGGATCTCTTATCTTTTCACTTATACTAGTAATAGCCATTACCATACCTCATATTTTTTATTCTTGTAAATATAAATCATCTGCCAATATATTTATCGCTTTAGCTATATTAGTACCAGGATTTACAGCAAATAACTGATATGGTAATACATATACTCTATTATTTTTACAGCAGATATATCTTGCCACAAAGGATTTTGCCCTAAATTTTCATCTATACTATTTTTTACTGCGTCCACATCACCATGAGTTACTACAAATATCGCCTCTGGATCTTGTGTAGCATATATTCCATTCCTAATGGGATATAGCCACTGTCTTTTGCTACAGAATCCACATTATCTGCTATATTATTACCACCTAAGCGTTTTAATAAATCTCCTGTAAATGATTTACTTGTTGCCATGCTAAAGCTATCTGTCGTTCCCCAAATTATCAAACTTCTTGGAGCTGTTTTATTTTCTGCTCTAGCAATCGCTTTTTCATAATCAGCTTCTATTTCCTTGATTTTTGCTTGAGCAATTTCTTCTTCTCCTGTTAATTCTCCATAAAAACCTAAAGTGGATATCACATCTTCATATGTGTCTAAAGATTTAATCAACACAGGAATATTAGCTTTCTCCAAAGTAGGAATTAATTGCTGATGAAAAGGTACATTTACACCAATTACTAAATCAGGTTGTAATTTCAAAATAGTTTCTACACTAGGATTGTGAATTACACCGATTTGCTCTATATTTTTTGTTCCTTCTTTGACTTCATCACTCAAAGCTTCTGAAGTAGGTTTTCCCACTATTGTATTAGTCTCTTTACCGCCAGCATAATAATATAAATCTAAATGAGAAGCATTTAATAATACTACACGTTTAGGATGTGTTGGTATTGTTACCTCTCTACCTGTGCTATCTGTAACGACTCTTGTTGAACTGATATTATTTGTATCTTCTTCATGTGAGCGAAAGCCTAAAAATAATCCGCCAATAGCTATCAAACAAATAATGCCAAAGATTACTTTTCTTAAATAGCCACTCATATTTTCACCTCTTTATTTTTCAATCAACTTTTTATACAAATTTTATTTACATCTTTGCCAATTTTACTTATACAACTACATTTAGGACATTTTATTTCTACATATTTAACTTTTCCATAAAAAGCAATCTATTACATCGCTTACATCTATGTTCTGGCAATTTAGTTAACGTTTTCTTTTCGTCTTTTTTTCATCATCTATAATAATATTTTCGATTTCTTCTTGTTTTAATATAACTTCTTGCATCAAAAACATCTCTTTTCTCAATATCAATTCAAATAAAAATTAACAGGAACATTCATACTAATACTTTCACCTAAACCATGACTAAATGGACATGCATTATATACTGCATTTAAAGCAGCCTTATCTAAATTCCCATTAACGCTAGAAATTACACCTGCACTGATTAAATTTCCACTTGCATCAATAGTTACATTGATAATTACTGTGCCTTGCTGATTTAATCTAACAGCTGCATACGGATAAGATTTATGATTTTCCACAGCTTGAGCAAATCTACTTGCTACACTATATCTATCTTCTGTAACATTTGCTCTTCCACCAGCTTTTCCATTATCGTCACCAGTTATACCTTCTGCTGTGCCACCACTTCCACTGCCACTATTTTTATTTTCGCTACCAGAAAAATTCTCACCATCTCCCTGACCAATACCGCCACTAATTGCTTGCGTATCATCTTCTGATATTGCATTTGTCATATTATTAGAAGCTGGTAAAATTCCATCTTCTGCACTAATTTCATCTTTTTCAATTTGCTTATTTTCTACATTATTTATTTGTTTTATATCTTTATTTTCATTTACTTCATTATTTTTATTTTCAATATTTTGATTATCATTATCACTATTATGCTTAAAAATATTTTCTATATCTTTACTAAATGAATTAAATGATGATTTTTCTTGAGCTTTTGCTATCTGTTCTGGTGTATCCGCTAGATTGACTGTAATCAATTCTTCTTTTGGTCTTTGTATCTCCTGATGAAAACCTGCTACCATAGCACCAATAGTTATGACTACTATAAAATGAAAAACAAATGATATTGAAAAAGATTTTTTCCAAATATGTTTTTTCATTGACTATTTCTCCTGAGTAGCTATGGATAATTTTGTTACACCTGCACTCTTGATTTCATCCATCACTTTGATTACTTTTCCATGTTCTACATTCTCATCAGCTCTTAAAATCACAGGAGTATCTGCTTTATCAGCTAATTGTTCCACTCGTGGTTTTATTTCTTCTATGCCCACCACAGTATCACCTATACTGATTGTGCCATCTTTCATCAATGTGATAGACACTGGCTTTGGTGCTTCTTGATGACTAGAAGATGCTACTGGCAAATTAACAGGCATGGATTTTTGATAAACCATTTGCAAAGTGCTAAATAAGAAAAACACCATCAAGAAAAATATAATATCAATCATCGGTATAATCATCAATCGTGGTGGTCTTGCCACGCGATTACTACGTATATTCATTATTATTTACCTCTTGCCTTACTAATCACTACAGTACAAACATTTTCTACATCAGTCAAAACACTATCTAAGCGATTACTAAAATAACTATGCACAATCAAGGCTAGCACGGCTACACAAAGACCAGTAGCAGTTGCGATTAATGCCTCACCTACACCACCAGTGATTAATGCAGGATTATCACCAGCAACATCTAATACTTTAAAAGAACTAATCATCCCCACTACTGTACCTAATAAACCTAACAGCGGAGCCATTGTAACAATAGTATCTAAATAATTTAAATTTCGTTTTAAACCATTTGCTCTAACAGAAATATATTCCTCAAAACTTTCCTTCATTGAGATTGGACACTCACGATATTTTAAGCCTATCGCCAATACATCACTGACAAAGCAACGATTATTAGCACATACTTTTTCTGTTTCTTGCCAATTACGCTCTTTAGCTAAAGCTAAAATTTGTTGAGCCATATCTTTATTATCGCCACAAGTTCTCTTATAATAGATAAAACGCTCAATGCCAATAGCAACAACTAAAATAGAACAAGCTAAAAGTGGATACATCACCCAACCACCATGATGAAATAATTCTAATGCACTAATAATAAAATCCAATTTAAACGCACCTTTCTCTAAATAATAATCTTCGTTAAAAAGATAAAACTCCATAGAATAAATCTAAAATAAAATTTTCCTATGCTCTAAATAAAGATAAATACACACAAAAATTTTATTCAAAAATATATTCTATGGAGTTCTAGACTCTCTTTTAAAAATTACATAAACAATTATATTGAAAACAATTCTCATTGTCAAATGTTTTATGAACAATTTTTAAATCTATTCAATTTTATTTTTTAGTACATTCTAACCATTCTTGATAAATATACTCTTTCAATCTATTGAAAGTATCACTATCTTTTTTACCTACAGCTTTTCCTTCAAATTCTGTAGCACGAATACACAAATCACCAGAACTACTTACAATTACTTCATCAGCATTGATTAATTCATCTACTGTAAAAGGTCTTTCTTCTACTTCAATGTTCAATGCTTTACATGCTTTTAATAAATGCGCTCTAGCAATACCAGGTAAAATATATTCATCAGCAGGATGAGTGATAAATTTTTTATCTTTGATTATATGCACATTACTATGAGCACATTCTGTAACTATATTCCCGCGATGAAATACAGTTTCATCACAATTATTTTCCTTAGCATGTTGATAAGCTACTACACTAGGAATTAAATTCAAAGTCTTAATATTACAATGTAAAAATCTTGTATCTTCCATAGAAGTCAATTTATATTCTCTATCTTTATCAGTTATTTTTTCTGGGCAAATTGTTATCCATAAATTAGCTTTTTGCTCTTTATCATAATTATGGCTTCTAAGCCCATTACCGCCACGAGTAGCTTGCCAATATACAAATAGCTCATCATTATCTAATTTTTGTACCAATTCATTCAATAAGTTTTTTAAATACTCTTTAGTAAAACCTAAATTTATATCTAATAATCTAGCGCTATTAAAAAATCTATCCACATGTTCCTGAACCTCCCACGACTAAAAAGTCGCGGGGGTTCTCGGTCAAGTATTCTAACGAATACAGTATCTCCGAGCTATCCCCATAGTTCCTACGGTTCTTATATATGTTATTTAAGATTTAAGCTATGTTTAATATTCTTAATCCTTCATTTCTAATATTTATAGCTGCATTTACATCTCTATCGTGATGTGTTTTACATTTAGGACAGTTCCACTTTCTAACATTTAAATTTTTTACTTCAGTATTTTTATACCCACAAACATGACATAATTGACTCGAAGGATAAAATTTATCTATTTTGACAATAATTTTACCAAACCATTTGGCTTTATATGTTAGTTGTCTTATAAACTCTGACCAGCTGACATCAACTATATTTCTTGCTAATTTATGATTTTTCATCATGTTTTCAACTTGTAAATCTTCAAGACAGATTACATCGTAATTTCTGATAAGTTGACATGTCACTTGATGAAGTAAATTATGTCTTTGATTAGCAATTCTCTCATGCAATTTAGCCATTTTTACTCTAGCCTTTTCCCAATTTGAACTTCCTTTTGTTTTTCGAGAAAGCTCTCTTTGGAGTTTAGCTAATCTAGTCAATGATTTCTGCAAATATTTAGGATTGCTATATTTTACTGCATCTGAGGTTATGACAAAATCCTTTATTCCTAAATCCAAACCTACATATTTATTCGTTTTGATGAATTCAGGTTGAGGCACATCTGTACAGCATAGTGCAACGTAATATTTTCCACTAGGAGTCTGCGATACTGTCGCACTTAAAATCCTACCTTCTATTTGGCAATATTTATCCCTTATTTTTATCTTGCCTATTTTAGGTAGTTTTATTTTATTTCCTAAAAATCCAATGTTGTTATTTGTCATATTTGTTTTGTACGATTTATACCGATTCTTTTTAGATTTGAATTTAGGAAAGCCTACTTTTTGTCTGTTAAAAAAGTTTTTATATGCTGTATCTAAATTCTTTAAAGCATTTTGTAAAGAGGATTTATCTGGTTCTTTAAGCCACTTTTTTTCTTTTTTATTTGAGTAGCTCTTTTGAACATTCGTTATAACCTATGGTCTTCTTATTTTGTTCATATGCTTTAATTCTTCTATCTAAAAAGTGATTATATATAAAACGTACACAGCCAAAAGTTTTTTTGAAGTAAACTTTCTTGTGTTTTTGTTGGGGTATATCCTAAATTTATAAGCTTTTTCCATAATAAACACTTACGCTTTCTTTTGATATACTATCATCTAATATAATCATGACATATCTATAGTAATATAACAAGTGTTTATATATTAACTGCCTATTTTTAAATAGCATAAACTGTTACAAATTTTAAATAACATATACAAAAACTGTAGGTTCTACTTTAGTCGTATTATGAGGTCTCGTTCATATAGAAACGCTACTTTCTATACAGTTCTCTTATGAACTTCCATTACTTTCGTAACGGCACAGACTATATCTTATCCCTCAGCTTTACCTGTTAGAGTCTGTCCACTTCCTCAGTCAATCGCTTACTGAGTACTTCCCTCAAGAGGAATAGTCGTTGAACGTTCTCCTTTTCGGAGCTTCGCTGCTGATTATCCATTTTTCAGCACTTAGGATTTAACCTTATGCTATATATCTGATTTTTTCTGCTTTCGCCACATTCACGCTTAACTTTATTTCATGTTTACGTTGTAGTTCAGATATCTTTAGGGTTTTCCAGCAATTCAAACAGTATTGGATAGCTCTTGTCTATCTCTACGTACATATTTCTATATACGCTGACTATTTTGTTTGCCTAACCCATGATTAAAATCACAAGTGTGCGGTTCACAATAATCAAACTAGACATGAATTATCAACCCTTTATAATAATCTCTCATTCCATATTTTTTCTACTAATTGTAACGTAACTTCTGGAGCATTACTACTATCAATTACCACATCTGCACGTTTTGCTTTTTCCTCTAAAGACATCTGTGCATCTATTCTGCTTATTGCTTCTTCTTTAGTTAAACCATCACGATTTTGAATGCGCTCTATTTGCAACTGTCTGCTGATTTTTACAACCCAAACTTCATCTGCAAATTTATCCCAATTAGCTTCATATAAAAGAGGTACATCTAAGATTACTACTTCTATACCATTTTGTCTACACTCATCTATCTGGTTTACGATTTCATCTCTAATCAATGGGTGCATTGTTGTATTCATCCATGTTTTTTCTTTTTCATCAGTAAATACAATCTGCCCAATGAGTCTGCGATTTAAAGTATTATCTGCATTTAAAACTTTATCGCCGAAATGATTTACATATGCTTGCCAAATTGATTTTTTAGGCTCAGATAGTTGTCGAGCTATAGCATCACCATCAATGATGAAAGCTCCTTTTTGTTTTAAATAAGCACTAACTGTACTTTTTCCACAAGCTATACCACCAGTAAGACCTATAATCTTCATAAAAATCCTCCTTTCTAGCTTTTATTTAAAATTTATTTATCATCATTTAATTTTTGACAATTAGGGCAAAAATAAGTACCTCTACCATTTAATACGATTTTAGTTATTAAAGTATCGCAAAATCTACATTCTTTGCCTTTGCGATTATATACATATAAATTATCTTGATGACTTCCTTTTTCGCCTAAACCATTGCGATAATCGCGAAAACTTGTACCGCCATCTCTTATACCTTCATTTATAACCAAATTAATTGCTTGATGAAGTCTTTCTATTTCTTCATCACTTAAAGAATTTGCTTTACATTCTGGATGAATTTTACTGATGGCTAATGCTTCATCTACATATATATTGCCCAAACCTGCCACATTTTTTTTGATTTAAATAAAATGGTTTTATTTTTGTTTTACTCTTATTTAGACAATCTTTTAAATACCCTATAGTAAATTCTGAAGATAATGGTTCTGCACCTAAAGTATATAGCCCTTTTAAGCGAGAAATTTCATCTGTAGTTATTAAATCCAAAGTTCCTAATCTGCGAATATCTGCATATATCAATTTAGTTTTATCTTCTAAATGATATATTACACAACTATATTTATCTATATCCTCATTTTCCCTTTTATATAATAGCTTTCCTGTCATTCGCAAATGAATGATATTTAATCTGCCATCATCTAAGGACATGATGATATATTTCCCTCTGCGTTTTAAAGATTTGATAATTTTATCTTGCAAAAGCTTTTTATATTCATCGCTACTAGGAGATTTTATTACATCACCTTTTATGATTTCTACATCTACGATTTTTTTATTTTCGATAAAATCTTTAATCCCTACAACAATATTTTCTACTTCTGGCATTTCAGGCACAAAACCACCACCTTTTTATAATTAATTTACTTTTTATTTTGCTTCTGCCCAGTTTTTACCATAATTAATATCAATGATAAGTGGTACTTTTAAACTAGCTGTATTTTGCATAGCTGTTGTCAAAATTTCTGATACTTTTTCTATTTCTTCTTTTACAATTTCTAACACTAATTCATCGTGTACTTGCAATAAAATTCTACTTTTCAAATTAGCTTCTTTTATCGCTTCACTAGCTCTGTTCATCGCAATTTTTATGATATCAGCCGCTGTTCCTTGAATTGGTGTATTCATAGCCATGCGTTCTGCTAATGCACGCTGATTAAAATTACTGCTCTTAATCGCTGGCAAATAGCGACGACGACCAAATAAAGTCGTAACAAAGCCATCTTGATGTGCTTTTTCTACAATTTCATGCATGAAATTCTTCACACCACTACATTCTTGTAAATAATTATCTATATATTCTCCAGCTTCTTTTGGTGAAATATGCAGATTTTTTGCCAAACCAAAAGCACTTATACCATAGATAATACCGAAATTTACAGCTTTTGCCTTACCTCTAAGTTCTGAAGTAACTTCATCTATAGGCACTTTAAATACTTGAGCTGCTGTCGCTGTATGAATATCTTGATTATGACAAAAAGCATCTATAAAATGTTTATCCTCTGACATATGAGCCATTATTCTAAGCTCAATCTGGGAATAGTCGGCAGATAAAATATAATCATAACCTTCGCCAGGCTCAAATAAACTGCGAATTTTTTTACCTTCCGCTGTGCGTACAGGAATATTTTGCAAATTCGGCTCAGAACTGCTGAGTCTTCCTGTTTCTGTTACAGTCTGATTGAAACTTGTATGAATTCTCTTCGTATGTGGATTGATTAACGCTTTCAAACCATCTAAATACGTAGTTTTTAATTTATTTAACATGCGATAATCTAAAATCTTAGCGATAATAGGGTGAGCATATATTAAATTTTCTAGCACTTCCGCATTTGTAGAATATCCTGTTTTTGTCTTTTTCAAAGCTGGCAAGCCCAATTTATTGAATAAAATATCGCCTAATTGTTTTGGTGAATTAATATTAAATATTTCTCCAGCCAATTCATAAATATCTTGCTCTAAAGCTGTGATTTGTTTATACATCTGTTCATTCATATCATTGAGTTTTTGCTCATTAATATAAATACCTACAGTTTCCATATCACAAAGCATTTTAGCAAGTGGTAATTCTATCTGTTCATAAAGATTTACCATTTTTCATCAGCTAATTTATCCGCCAAAACATTACTCAAATCAGCTAAATGTCTTGCACCGCAAATTAATTTTTCTTCTTCATTGAGATTTTCCCATGGAATTTCTTCTTCAATATCTGCCATTTGCCACAATACATTCATTTCATAGCTTCGTTTAGCAGGCTCTAAAAGATATGCCATAAGCAAAGTATCATAAATCTTACCTTCTAAATCTAAATTCAAATGATAAAGCATTTTTACATCATAAACAAATTTAGTGATTGTTTCATCTTGCAATACTTCACTGAGTTTATCTATATCTTCTTTTGCTCTTATGATACCAAGACTATCTTTGCAACAAATAGCCATCATATCAATGGATATATCCGGCACTTTCCCTTCAAATAAAACCATAAAGGAAACAGATTTTTCTGCTTTTATCTTTGATATTAAAGCATCAATTTTATCTTGCGTAAATTCCTCATAAACTGGCATAGTAGCTTCAAAATTCAAAGCTAATTCAGCATCATCATTTTGACTTGCAACTTCTAATTTATCAGCTAAGACTTTTTTCATACGAGTCAAAACTGTTTTCAACTCATATTTTTGACAAAAATCATTTAGTTTTTGCAAATTAGGAGTCAATTCAAATTCTTGTGGTTTAAAATCCACATCTACTTCACAGCATATAGTAGCCAATTTATAAGATAATCTAGCTAATTCTTGATTTTCCTGTAATTTTTCTTTTAATTTTTTACCTGAAACATTATCTATATTATTCAAGAGATTTTCTAAATCCTGATATTGTGATAATAATTTCAAAGCTGTTTTCTCGCCAATTCCTGGCACACCTGGAATATTATCTGAGCTATCACCCATCAACGCTTTTATATCAATTAATTTTATCGGTTCAAGACCTGCATATTTCTCTTTAAATGCTTCTTCATCAAAAATCTGCATATCCATGATACCGCGTTTAGTGAGCATAACTTTTAAATTAGGACGAATTAATTGCAAAGCATCTTTATCACCTGTTACAATCAAGGCTTCATAATCTTGACTAGCTGCTTTTGTTGCCAAAGTACCGATGATATCATCTGCTTCATAATTATCTTTTTCAATAAAAGCAATACCCAAAGCTTCCAAAAATTCACGTAGTAACGGTATCTGTGATTTTAATTCATCTGGAGTTTTTTCTCTTTGTCCCTTATACTCTGCATACATTTGTGTACGAAAAGTTTGACGACTTTTATCAAAAGCCACAACTATATTATCTGGCTTATATTCTGTTAGGATTTTTCCCAACATATTAGCAAAACCCATGATAGCATTTGTATATATACCACTTGAAGAAGTAAGTAGTGGCAAAGCAAAAAACGCTCTATACATTAAACTACTACCATCTATAATAATAAATCTTTTCTTATTATCTTCTCTTCGTTCCACAATGACCTCCATTATTTTTAACATCTGTATTTGCTTTTCCTGTTTGTTTTCTTATCTGTTACAGCTTTTTTATCGGATTGTGTATTATTATCTCGTTCAAGATTTTTATTATCGTTTTCCATTAAATTAATTTTTTCATCTGTTTGTTTTTTAGGAACAACAATTTCTTTATTTGTAGTATTAGCAGGGATATCTACTACATTTTTATCAGCAGTAATTTTATTTAAAGTTATTTCTGTAACATTTTTATTTAAGCTATAATCATAATCAAAAATATTTGCTATATCTGTCAAACGCATATAAGCTACATTACTATAAAGACTGATATCAGCTTCACCTTTTTGTGTTTTTACTAAATTATTATCCATAGTTATTGGTGTATTTAATGTAGTAGCCAAAGCTTTTACTGGTACATAAATTAAATTTTTATAATTAACTGCTTTATAATTAAGTTTTTTACCATTAAACATAATATTTACAGGTGCTGCTACATAATTTGGTTGACCATTGGATAATTCTATAGATTTAGCCACAGCTTCATCAGTTATAAAATCAGCTATACCATAACCTTTTAGACCTTGTTTTACAAAATCTACTGTTAAATTTTGCATATCATATCCATCTGGATAAATATAATAAGCTACTCTACCATCAAAAGTTTTATCAATAACTAGACGGTTGTACATAATTTGAACTTCTGTACCAACCTCTACTTTATCAAATACTTTTTCTACATCGGCTTCAACCATACGTACACAACCATTAGAAACATAATGACCTACAGAGTCTGGTCTATTTGTTCCATGTATACCATAATTGCCACCAATGCCAATCCAACGATAACCAAGTGGATTATCTTCACCGGAAGGAATAACTACGCTTACATCAGCAGGGTCTGTCCATGTAGGATTTACAATTTTTTCTACAACTTTATAAAAACCAACTGGAGTTTTAGTTTCTATTTTACCTACGCCAACAGGATACATCTCTATACATTTATCATTATCATATAAACGCAATGAACGTGCTGGTATATTTATCAAAATCCAACGTTTTACAGTATTTACATTATTATTTACCTGTATATCCGTTGCCTTATCAGCTCCACCAATCTTCTCTTGCGCTGTATTTTCAGCTTGTGCATATGCTACTGTATTAAATACAAACATCACGCCTAAAAGCAAAAATACGATAAATTTTTCATTATGAATCACTATTCCTTTGCTCCAAAAAATTATATTATATCGTTTACATAATATCACATTTTATTCGTAGTATCTATTATCTAGCTAAAAATACTACCATCTTTATCTACTTATACTCATTAGAAATTTTTATATAGACAAGCCTTCTTTATAGTTTTATAATTGATAGTGCTATTCAGCAGAGTAGATATTTGTGCGTTAAGTGTCAAATAGACGGGGAGTTGCTATTTGAACGAAAAGTTTTTCTTGCGGTACAAATATCGCATCCCGCTGCTACATGAAGGAATATTCCTCCTATGTGGCAACGCAATATCAAGGAGGTTTAATCTCATGTACAACAACGCATCATTATCATTTATCGTTTATGGTGGTATTTTCATGGCTTTAACAATTTTATTTACTTATGTTTTTGCCATTCAAACCACTTTCATTCGCGTAGATTTTGCTTTTATTCCGATTTGTTTATATGCCATGCGTTTTGGCACGACAAAAACTATTATTATGTCAGCTCTTGCAGATATTATCGGTAGCAATCTTTTTATGCCAGGTTTATATTTTCCTGGATTTACTATAAGTGCTATTGCCTCTAGTTTTATTTATGGCAAATTTCTTTATAAAAAAACTATTACTTTAAAAAAATTTATTGCTTATGAATTTAACTATTTTCTTATTTGTTGACTGTATTCTCAACAATATCTGGCTTACTTTAATGTATAAAGATGCTGCTACTTCTTTTTATATCATGCGTATCGTAAAATCAGTTCTTCTATTACCGATAAAGCTGCTATTTTATATAATATTTATAAGCCTTTACGCTACTTTATCCTCAAATATAATAATTAAAATTTAATATATTTTATATTGGAGATTTTATCATGGGTGATTTATTTTTATTATTTCTAATCGTTGTAGTTTTTCTTTATACATTCTGGGACGATGTATTCACTGACACTAACCAATTTTAATGTAAAAATACTCTAGAGCTTATATTGCTCTAGAGTATTTTTTTATAAATAAAATTGATTGTCTTTACGCTCACTACATAACGGAGTCAAATGAACGCGTAATTTTTCCAATACTCTATTATCCACAAAACGACAGTTTATCGGACAAACTTTTACACAACGTAAGCAAGAAATACATTTTTCACTATTACATTTATAAGTCTTACTATCAATAGCACCTGTAGGACATTCACTTGCACATTTACCACAAGCTACACAATTTTCTTTTATAAAATCTGGCGCCATTGGTGCTAATTTTACTTCTTTATAAGGTCTATTTCCTGGTATTTCATCTACTAATAAAACATCTTCTTGAAGTTTATTTTTTACCTTTTGCATAAAACTTATCAATTCAGCTTTATCTTTTCTATCTGGTCTACCCTTGCCAAAGTCATGAATTATTGAATGCTCTGTTACAACTGCTGAACCTGCTAAAATTCTAAAGCCTTGCTCTTTAGCCATATCAAATAATTCTATTAAAGTATCTTCTTGTGCTCTATTTCCAAAGGTTACAACTATTATAGCTAATGCATTATTACCTTTAATTTTGCTAAAACGTTCTTTAAAAGTAATAGGCACTCTACCTGCATATGAAGGAACACCTAAAAATACTAAATCATTTTCATCTAAAGATACATCATCTAGATTTGTATTTCTTGATGTTAAATTTATATTTTTATAATTAGGGCTTATTTGCTCACTCAAAAACTGTAATACGAATTTTGTTGTATCTGTTGGACTAAAAAACAGATTATAAACTTTATCAATATCCATAATAATCTCTCCATTTATAAATATAAAGATTATATACAAATACAAAAAGAACCCATTAGCTTAACTAATGGGCCCTTTCTTTGTAATTTATCGATTAAAATTAACCGATAACAACCATAGTCTGACCAGGTTTTACGCTATCGCCAGCGTTAACTGCGAAGGATTTAACTGTACCAGCAGCTGGAGCTGTGATTTCGTTCTGCATTTTCATAGCTTCAAGAATTAAAAGAACATCGCCAGCATTAACAGCTTGACCTACGGAAGCTACTAATTTTACAATTTTACCAGGCATTGGAGCAGTAACAGTGTTGTCACCAGCAGCAGGTGCAGCAGCAGGTGCAGCTGGAGCAGCTTTTGGTGCAGGTGCAGCAGCTGGAGCAGCTTTTGGTGCAGCAGCAACTGGAGCAGCAGCTTTTACTTCTTCAATTTCAACTTCATAAGCGTTACCATTTACAGTGATGTTAAATTTTTTCACGACGTATTCCTCCAAGAATTATCTTTTTTATTTGATTGATGATTTATTAAACAGCATCGCGTCTGCCAGCCATAACCCATGCATCGCTACGTTTAATACGAACAGCCATAACTTTATGACCAACCATCATTTCTACAGCAGCAGTAATAGCAGCTACTATTTCTTCACTGATAGGAGCATTATTATTTGCCATCTTAAAACTCTCTCCTCTTATTATAATGGAACATTACCATGTTTTTTCGCAGGACGTGCTTCACGTTTGCTTGCAAGCATGTTCAATGCAGTGATAATACGAGGGCGGGATTCTTTAGGTTCAATTACCATATCAATGTAACCACGTTCAGCAGCTTTGTATGGTGTAGCGAATTCAGCTACATATTCAGCTGTTTTTGCTGCAACATCAGGGTCTTTTCTGAAGATGATGTTTGCTGCACCAGCAGGACCCATAACAGCAATTTCTGCTGTAGGCCAAGCCATAACTTGGTCAGCACCGAGTTCACGAGAGCACATAGCAAGGTAAGAACCACCATATGCTTTACGAGTGATAAGTGTAATTTTTGGTACTGTTGCTTCGCAATAAGCATAAAGCATTTTTGCACCATGACGAATGATACCGCCATATTCCTGATCTGTACCTGGTAAGAAGCCAGGAACGTCAACGAGGTTAACGATAGGAATATTAAATGCGTCACAGAAACGAATGAAACGTGCTGATTTATCAGAAGCATTAATATCAAGGCAACCTGCCATTACAGCTGGTTGGTTTGCAATGATACCAACGGAACGTCCATCAAAATGAGCAAAACATGTAATGATATTTGTAGCATAATGCTGATGAACTTCATAGAATTCACCATCATCTACTAAGGAACGAATAACATCTTTCATGTCATAAGGCATGTTAGCGTTATCTGGAATTACAGTGTTTAATTCTTCATCCATACGGGATGGATCATCATTTGTAGGTCTTTCTGGAGCATCATCCATGTTGTTGCTTGGTAAGAAGCTTAATAAGTAACGAATTTGTTCGATACAATCATCTTCATTTTCAGCAGCAAAATGAGCAACACCAGAAGTAGTGTTATGAGTCATAGCACCACCGAGCTGTTCAGCTGTTACTTCTTCAGCAGTAACAGATTTGATAACAGCAGGACCAGTGATAAACATCTGGCTAGTATTTTTTACCATGTAGATAAAGTCAGTAAGAGCTGGAGAATATACTGCACCACCTGCGCATGGTCCCATGATTACAGAAATCTGTGGAACAACACCGGAAGCGTCTGTATTTCTCTGGAAAATTCCGCCGTAACCAGAAAGAGCGTCAACAGCTTCTTGAATACGAGCCCCACCAGAGTCATTGATACCAACGCATGGAGCACCCATTTTCAAGGACATTTCTTGTACTTTCCAGATTTTTTTAGCATGCATTTCACCAAGAGAACCACCTTCAACAGTGAAGTCTTGAGCGTAAGCATATACTAAACGTCCATCAACTGTACCATAACCTGTAATTACACCTTCAGCAGGTAAATCTTTCTTTTCCTGACCAAAGTTAGTGCAACGATGTTTTACAAACTGATCTAATTCTACAAATGTACCTTCATCAAAAAGTTTTTCAATACGTTCACGAGCAGTCATTTTACCTTTAGCATGTTGTTTTGCAACACGTTTAGGACCGCCTGCTTGTAAAATATGTTCCTTTTTGGCATTCATGAGGTCAATTCGTTCTTGAACTGTAGCCAAAGTTATACCTCCTTAATAAAATCTATATCTATTAAAAAATTTAATATAGATTATTTTGTTTCATCTAAACGCTGAGCAAGTTCAACTAAGATACCGCTAGCTTTTGGATGAACGAATGCAATGCTGGAATTGCCAGCGCCGTAACGAGGTTGTTCATCAATCATACGAACGCCTTTTTCTTTCATTTCAGCGATAGCTTCTTCAATGTTATCAACATTTAATGCAACGTGCTGAATACCAGAACGGCCACCATTTTTTGCAAGATATTTTGCAATTGGGCCATCTTCAGTTGTGGATTCTAAAAGTTCGAGTTCAACTTCACCGCATGGAACGAAGCTTACTTTTACTTTCTGATCTTCGATAACTTCATCTTCTTTAGTGATTTTAATACCTAAAACTTCTTCATAGAATTTTTTGCTTCTTGAAGATTTGGTACAGCAATACCGATATGGTCAACTCTGTTGATTTTCATTGATAAAACCCTCCTGATATAAATATTATATCTAAATTATTTTTTAACATATTATCCATAATAGTATTAACTACTGTATATGGGTCATTCTGACGAGTTTCAATATCTTTTACATAAGCATCTAATTCGCCAGTTTCTACAATATGTTTTGTTATATAAGAACCAATAGATGCACTCAAGCGGTCCAACAACTCATTTTTAGCACGTTTATGACGTCTAATAGCTAATGTTCCACTTTCTACTAAATAATTTTGATGTTCAGTAATTGTATCTACTAATTCATTAATACCTTCGCCTCTACTAGCCATGACTTTTTTAACTGGAGGACGCCAATCTGGTGTTTCTCCATCAAGGTCTAGCATCATATTAAGCTCTGTATATAATTTATCTGCACCATCAAGATCTGCTTTATTGATAGTGAAGATATCACCAATTTCCAATATTCCTGCTTTTATAGCTTGGATATCATCACCAAGGCCTGGTACCATTACAACCATAGTAGTATCAGCCGCTTTAACGATATCAACCTCAGATTGTCCTACCCCTACAGTTTCTACAATAATTACATCTTTGCCAAAAGCATCCATAGCTTTTATTGCATCAGCTGTTTTATGAGATAAGCCGCCTAAGCTACCTCTTGTCCCCATACTACGGATAAAGACACCTTCATCGAGGGTTAAGCTGTTCATTCTTATACGGTCACCTAAGATAGCTCCGCCTGTGAATGGACTAGTTGGGTCAATAGCTATAATACCAACTGTTTTTCCCTGATTACGATAAGCTCTTGCGAGTCTATCGGTAAGAGTGGATTTACCTGCACCTGGTGGGCCAGTAATACCAAGGACAAAGGCATGCCCAGTATGTGGATACAGTTTTTTCATGATTTCTACTGCAGCAGCTGTTTCATTTTCAATTGCTGTGATTGCACGAGTTAATGCTAAACGATTTCCATTTAACAATTCTTGAGCTATATCCATATAAGCACCACCTTTGATGTCAGCTCCTGTCCCTTATGCACAGAAGCCACAAATACATTTATATTAAAAATCATCTTGTCTCCTTATAGAGACTAAGAAAGACAAGATGATTTTCTTTATATTATTTAATTAATAACGTTAACTGTTAAAAATTAAGCTTCTTTTACGTGAGCTTTGATGAATTCAATAACGTCAGTTGTTGGTGTACCAGGAGTAAATACTTCTGCAATACCTGCTTCTTTAAGAGCTGGGATATCGCCTTCTGGAATAACGCCACCGCCGATGATTAATACATCGTTCATGCCTTTTTCTCTAACAAGTTTTACAACTTTAGGGAAAAGATGTGGATGAGCACCAGAAAGGATACTCATAGCAACTACATTAACGTCTTCCTGTAAAGCTGCTTCTGCAATCTGTTCAGGAGTCTGACGAAGACCTGTATAAATTACTTCAAAGCCTGCATCGCGAAGAGCACGTGCTACAACTTTTGCTCCGCGGTCATGACCATCTAAACCTGGTTTTGCTACTAATACTCTAATCATTATATTTACCTCCAAATATCTTCACTTATTAAAGATTTACATGTGCTTCATATTCGCCGAATACTTTACGCATTACGCCACAGATTTCTCCGAGAGTTGCATAAGTTTTAACGGCAGCGAGGATATGAGGCATAAGATTTTCGTTTTCATCTTTACAAGCAGCTTCTAAGTCAGCAAGAGCAGCTTCTACAGCAGCGTTGTCACGTTTAGCTTTCATAGCTTCAACTTTAGCTTTCTGTTTTTCACCAACGGAAGCATCAACTTTAAGAAGACCTTCAACTGGTTTTTCTTCCATCTGGAATTTGTTTACGCCGACAATTGTTCTAGCACCGGATTCAACATCCATCTGCCATTTGTAAGCACTATCCTGAATTTCTTTCTGGATATAACCTTTTTCAATTGCAGATACAGCACCGCCAATTTCGTCGATTTTTTTGATGTAATCCCAAGCTTCTTTTTCGATTCTGTTAGTCATAGCTTCAACATAGTAAGAACCAGCAAGTGGATCAATAACATCAGCTAAACCACTTTCGTAAGCAACGATTTGTTGTGTACGAAGAGCAATTGTAACAGATTCCTGAGTTGGAAGAGCAAGAGCTTCATCACGGGAGTTAGTATGAAGGGACTGAGTACCACCCATAACAGCAGCTGCAGTCTGTAAAGCAACACGAATGATGTTGTTGTTAGGCTGTTGAGCTGTAAGCATAGAACCAGCAGTCTGAGTATGGAAACGAAGTTTCATGGATTTGTCTTTTTTAGCATGGAATCTTTCTTTCATAACTTTAGCCCAGATACGACGGGAAGCACGGAATTTAGCAACTTCTTCAAGTACGTTGTTATGAGCATTCCAGAAGAAGGAAAGACGACCAGCGAAAGCATCAACGTCAAGACCAGCTTTGATTGCTGCTTCAACATAAGCAATACCATCAGCAATAGTAAATGCGATTTCCTGAGAAGCAGTAGAACCAGCTTCACGAATATGGTAACCAGAAATGGAGATTGTATTCCATTTTGGTACATATTTAGAGCAATATTCAAAGATATTAGTGATAAGACGCATAGATGGACGTGGTGGGAAGATATATGTTCCACGAGCAGCATATTCTTTAAGAATATCGTTCTGGATTGTACCTTTTAATTGATCTGCAGGTACACCTTGTTTTTCAGCAACTGCAATGTACATAGCTAAAAGTACAGATGCTGGAGCGTTGATTGTCATAGAAGTGGAAACTTTACCAAGATCGATTTGATCGAAAAGAATTTCCATATCTGCTAAGGAGTCAATAGCAACACCAACTTTACCAACTTCACCTTCAGAGATGTCATCAGTGGAGTCATAACCGATCTGAGTTGGAAGGTCAAATGCACAAGAAAGTCCAGTAGCACCGGATTCGATTAAATAACGATAACGTTTGTTGGATTCTTCAGCAGTGGAGAAACCAGCATACATACGCATTGTCCAGAAACGACCACGATACATAGTAGGTTGAACACCACGAGTGTAAGGATATACACCTGGGAAGCTGATTTCATCAGCATAATCAGTTCCTTCAATATCAAGTGGAGTATATAAACGTTGTTCTGGAAGATGTGGACGTTCTGGGAATTTTGCTATTGCTTTTTCAACATCAGCATTATACTCAGCTAATTCAGCTTGGATTTTTTCATTTTCATTGCTCATAATTAAAAATTCCTCCTAAAAGGTTATTATTTCATTGAACCTGTTTCCATGAATTTTTCATGCCAGGACAAAGCTTCTTTAATAATATGTGGAGTTTGTGCATGTTTTGTTGCAGCTTCTGCTCTTTCCAAATAATCCATTAACATAGGTTTATAATCTGGATGAGCACATTTGTTAATAACTTCACGAGCTCTTTCGCGTGGAGCAAGACCTCTTAAGTCAGCTAAGCCTTGTTCTGTAACGATGATATCTACATCATGTTCTGTATGGTCAACATGAGAGCACATAGGAACGATAGAAGAGATAAGACCGTTTTTAGCAGTAGATGCTGTAAAGAAGCAAGTGAGGTAAGCGTTTCTAGCGAAGTCACCAGAACCACCAATACCATTCATCATTTTTGTACCCATGATATGAGTGGAGTTTACATTACCATAAATATCGCATTCAATAGCAGTATTCATAGCAATAACACCAATTCTTCTTACAACTTCTGGGCTATTGGAAATTTCCTGTGGACGAAGTAAAAGATGTTTTCTATATTCTTTGATATTTTCATAGAAACGTTTTAATCCGTCTGGAGATGGAGATAATGCTGTACCAGATGCAAAGTTTAATTTACCAGCATCAATTAAGTCAAACATACCATCTTGGATAACTTCTGTATATACAGATAAGTCTTTTAAATCAGAATCAACGAAACCGCTGATTACTGCATTTGCTACATTACCTACACCAGATTGTAATGGTAAGAGATTTTTAGGCATATGACCTTTTTTAACTTCATCTTGAAGAAGTTCAATGATATATTCAGACATTTTGTGATCAGCTTCACTAATTTCGCCAAATGGACGAGTTTTATCTGTAATATCACAAGGAACAATGCATTTAATTTTATCTGGAGTGCAAGGTATGTAAGGTGTACCAATACGGTCGTTAGCCTTAACAATAGGAATTGGAAGACGATGTGGTGGATCAAGAGGCACATAAACGTCATGCATACCTTCGAGTTCTAATGGTTGGCTAGTATTAACTTCTACTATAACCATATCTGCTTGTTGAACGAAAGAAGCTGTATTACCCATAGATGTTGTTGGGATAATATTACCTTCTTCTGTAATAGCACAAGCTTCTACGATAGCAACATCTAGTTTACCATAGAAACCATAACGTAATAACTGAGCGGATTCACTAAGATGTAAATCGCTATAAGAGATTTCACCAGAGTTTATTAAATTTCTTAATAATTTGTTAGTTTGATATGGCATACGTTTATTGATACCATTAACTTCACAAAGTGCACCATCAAGTTCTGGTCCTACAGAAGCACCTGTATATAAATTAATTTTAAATGGGTGTTCTTTCATGCGTTCAGCAAGAGCCAAAGGCACAGCTTTAGGATAACCAGATGGTGTAAAACCACTAGTTCCCACATTCATGCCTGGTTTAATTAACTCAGCAGCTTCTTGTGCACTGACAATTTTCGCATGCAAAGCTTTATTACGCACACGATCTAAAATGTCAATCATTAAAAATTCTCCTCCTTACCAAAATATATTGTTGCATTATTATGTCGTGTTCCATTATATCATTGTCTAATACGATAATCAAAGATTATTGTATCATTTATGAAATAAATTTTTTATTTATAATTTTCAATTAAA
>ENA-OPZD01000121-OPZD01000121.1-human-gut-metagenome-genome-assembly--contig:-NODE-121-length-28715-cov-4.012838_pt1 | contig 28715 bp, 31 predicted proteins | sample MGYA00242479_ERZ504495 | MGnify/ENA primary metagenome ERZ504495 (study PRJEB26092, sample SAMD00036286) | human gut metagenome | host: Homo sapiens | study: EMG produced TPA metagenomics assembly of... | reverse complement strand
GTCGTCCGAAGAGAAGGGCAGTGCCATGGCACTCGATCGCGCCGAGATCTTCGATAAAGTTTGCGATATCGCCGCCGACGTCCTCGGCGTCGAGGCCGGTGAGCTTTCCGAGGCCACCACGTTCGACGACCTCGATGCCAACTCCCTCGATCGTCTCCAGCTCGTGACCGCCATGGAAGACGAGTTCGACATTGAGATCGATGACGATAAGCTCATGGCCATCAACTCCGTCGCCGAGGCGATCGATGCCATCGAGCAGACCTTGGAGCCTAGATCTTGTCCATTCGCGAGAAGCTCGATCGCGCGCAGGAGATCTGCGGGCATCAATTCAACGACATCTCGCTGCTGCGCAGCGCGGTCACGCATCCCTCAGCCGTTGAGGGGGAGCCCGTCTCGGCCTCGTATGAACGACTCGAGTTCCTAGGTGACTCCATTTTGGGCGCCGTTGTCGCCGTTTCCCTCTTTCAGACCTATACGGACTTTGACGAGGGCAAGCTCACGCGCCTCAAGGTGTCCCTCGTCTCAGGCACAACGCTTTCCGATGTGGGCCTTGAGCTCGGCATCGACAAGGTGATCATCCTGGGAGCCTCTGAACAGGGGACTGGCGCCCGCGGTATGCATTCCGCGCTCGAGAACGTCTACGAGGCCTTGGTGGGGGCACTGTACCTCGATGGCGGTTGGAGTGTGGCGGAAACATTCATCATGCGTACGCTCAAACCACACCTGGCGACCGAGCGCGCTGAGCACCCCACCAATCCCAAGAGCTTTTTGCAGGAGTGCGTGCAGTCCGATCACATGGAGACGCCGTCTTATAAGGTTGTTGGAGAAGAGGGGCCCGCGCATGAGCCCACGTTCACCGCAATCGCCTTGGTCGATGGTATCCGTCGTGGCCGCGGCACCGGTTCCTCGAAGAAAGAAGCGGAAGCTGCCGCAGCCCTCGATGCGCTTGATCGCATGGGATACACCACAAATGGCGTTATCCTCAAGAAGAAGCTCGGATAGCGAGGCCCCGTGTACCTTAAGTCGCTCACCCTCAAGGGTTTCAAATCGTTTGCCGATCGCGCTCAGATGACCTTCGAACCTGGGCTCACGGTTATCGTTGGTCCCAATGGTTCGGGCAAATCGAACGTCTCTGATGCCATCTTGTGGGTTCTGGGCGAGCAGAGCGCCAAGCAGCTGCGCGGGCAGGCCATGGAGGACGTTATCTTCTCGGGCTCGTCTGCGCGTAAACCGGTGGGTGTTGCTGAGGTGACGCTCGTGCTCGATAATTCCGATCACGTGCTTCCCGTCGATTTCAACGAGGTCGCCATCACGCGGCGCATGTACCGCTCGGGTGAGAGCGAGTACCTCATCAATTCCAGTCCGTGTCGCCTGATGGACATTCAGGATATCTTGCATGACTCCGGCTTAGGCAAGGACACGCACTCCATCATCTCCCAGGGCAAGCTTGATGCGATTTTGCAGAGCCGCCCCGAGGAGCGGCGGAGCCTTATCGAAGAGGCCGCCGGTATTTCCAAGCACAAACGCCGCAAGGAACGCGCCCTGCGCAAGATCAAGAGCATGGATGAACATCTCACGCGTGCGCGCGACATAAACCGTGAGATCTCCCGTCAACTCAAGCCGCTCGAGCGGCAGGTTGATCGCGCTCGAAAATACAAGGACCTCTCGAGCAGGGCGACCGAGCTCACACAGGTCCTTGCCGTCGACGAGCTTCGTCAGCTCCAGGCCCAATGGGCGGATCTCGAGTCGTCCTCGCGCGAGAGCGCTGCGGCCCTCGAGCTCGCCCGCTACCGCCTAGGCGAAAAGGAGCGCGAGCTCGAGAAGCTCCAGGTCATGCTCGAGGAAAAAGGGCTGTTCGTTGGTGACCTTGGTGAACAGCGCCGTCATATGCAGGATATCGTCGGGCGAATCGGTTCTGATATGCGTTTGCTCGAGGAGAAGGGGCGTAATATGGTCGCGCGCCTCTCCGAGATGCGTGGCACCCTTTCCGGCTCCGAACACCAACGGCGACGAACGGTGGAGGAGCTTTCCGACATCAACAGGCAACTTGATGAGGAGCGTGCGACGGCCACCGTGGCTGCAGAGGACGTTGCCGCCCTTGAGCCTGCCGCCGATGAGCTCCACGCGCGACGAATCGAGCTTGGTGAGGTTATCACCGCGCTCACGCGGGAGCAGCGTGAGGTCCAGCGAACGTCTGATGGTGCCGCCCTCGAACTCGTCAAGGTTAAGGAGACGCTTTCCAACGCCGAGCTCGAGGATGATATGTATGCCCGTCGCCTTGAACAGGTCGATGACGAGGCCGATGAGCTGCGTGCTTCTCTGGCCCATCGCCGCGATCGTGCCGACGAGCTCGTCGCGGAGCTGGATGACGCCCGCACGGCACGACAGGAGCTAAAGACGCCCTTGACGCGGCAATCGCCGCTCTCGCGGATTTGCGGGAAAAAGAGGCTCAGGCGCGTGAGAAGCTCGCCGACGTCCGTTCTGAGCTTTCGGGACTCAGGAAGGTCGATTCGAGCCTGAGTGACTCCTCGCCCCTTGCCGCTCGTGTGGTGAGCAACCACCCCGAGTCCATTGCGGGGCGTTTGGGTGATGTCATCGAAGCCCCCGTCGAGCTTGAGCCCTCGTCGAGCAGTTGCTTGCGGGGGACATCGATGCGCTCGTCTGCATGGACGGCGATGCGCTTTCGCGCGCCGCATCGTTCGCTCTTGGTCAGAAGGATGCGTCTGGCGAGGCTCTTCTCCTTGCGCGAGACGTTGCCGTTTCCGATCGGTATCAGGGCGTCGCCGGCTATCGCTTGGTTGAGCGCCTCCGGGTGCGTGCGGGCTACGCTTCGGCTGTCGCCGCTTTGCTCGGACACGTCTATGTGGTCGATTCCCTCGAAGATGCTTTGTCTGCCCCGTCGTTCCCGGCGTGCTTTACGTGACGCCCGACGGCGCTCGCGTGCGTGATGGGGGTGTGGTTCGCTTGGGCGCCACGAGCGGGGGTGCCGCCGGCTCACTTGAGCGCAAGCGCCGCATTCGCGAACTCGAGGGATTCGAGCCTGATTTGCTTGCCGTCTTCGACCATGCCGTTGAGCGCGTTGGTGAGGCCACCGAGGCTATTGAGGAGGCCCGCACGGTCGAGGGTAACGCCGCGGGAACGATTTCGCGCCTCGAAGGAGAGCATGCCTCGCTCTTGTCTGAGATCGGGCGTATGGAACATTCTCTTTCGGTCAAGCTCGGCGAGCGTGCTAATCTCGCCAAGCGCCGCGAGGAGGCGGCGGTCGCCGTGCGCGATGCGCAACCGCGGGTCGACGAGCTCACGACGGTTCGCGATGATTCGCTTGCGCGCCTGGATGAGCTTTCGCGGCAGATCGACGAGGCACAAGACGACCTCGAGCGCGTACGCCGAGATGACGCCGAGGCCGGTTCGAAGCTCGCAGACGCCAAGGTGCGTTTGGCCCGCGCAAACGAGCGCGTGAAGAGCCTCTCGGCACGTGCTCCCGAACTCGAGCGTAGACTTGAGGGTATAGACCGTCGTATTCGCGGCACCGAGCAGTCTGCCCCGCTCCCTTGAGGTTCTCCGTTTGCGCGTCGATCCCCCTGCATGACCGGTATCAAGCGTTTCAGAGCGTGCCATGGACTGGGCGGCGCGCCTGCGAGACCGTGCATCGCTGGAGGAGGCCGATTCGGCGTCGCTCAAGCGCACGATCGAAGATGCCAAGAGCGAGGTCTCGCGCGCGAAGGTCGAAGTCGATTTGGCCACCGCCGCGGTGAATGAGGCGAAGGTGTCTCGTGGCAAGCTCGAGGTGCAAGTCGAGGCGGCCGTACGTGCCATCACCGCCGATGGCACCACGGTCTTGGAGGAGGCGTTGCAGCTCCCCGCGCCCGATGACCGTGCCGCCGCCGAGCGCGAGCTCAACGACCTTGTTCGCCAGATCAACAACCTCGGTCCGGTCAATCAGGTCGCGATGGAGGAGTACGAGACGCTCAAGACGCGCGCCGACTACATCGCCCGTCAACTCGAGGATCTTGAGGGTGCCCGCAAGGCGCTCACCAAGATCACGGCGGCAATCGATCGCAAAATGCGCACGAGCTTCCTCACCACCTTCGAGAAGGTCGACGAGAACTTCCGCGAGGTATTCGGCATGCTCTTCCCGGGTGGACAGGCTTATCTGGAGATGACCGATCCCGAGCACCCTGCCGAGACCGGTATCGAAGTCGTCGCGCAGCCACGGGGTAAGCGCATCACGAAGATGATGCTCATGAGCGGCGGCGAGAAGTCGTTGACTGCGCTTGCGCTCCTCTTTGCCGTCTACCGCACTCGTACGGTGCCGTTCTACGTTCTTGACGAGGTCGAGGCCGCCTTGGACGATTCGAATCTCTCCAAGCTTATCGGTGCCATCGACTACCTGCGTACGTCGACGCAGCTGCTCGTCATCTCGCATCAACGTCGCACCATGGAGGACGCCGACGTGTTGTATGGTGTCTCCATGCAGGCCGACGGCGTAAGCCGTGTGGTCAGCCAGAAACTCGATCGAGAAACCGGAAAGGTCGTGAATGCATAATGGGTCTCTTCGATTCCCTCAAGCGCGGTCTCGAGCGTAGCCGCGAGGCCTTGAATGAGGTCTTTTATTTCGGCGGCGAGGTGGACGAGAGCTTTTGGGAGGAGCTTGAGGACACCCTCGTCATGGGTGACATGGGTGGCGAGATTGCGATGCGCGTCACGGATGATTTGCGCGAGACCGCTGCTCGGAAGAATTTGAAGACCGCCGAGCAACTCCGTGGGGCGCTTGCTGAGCGGCTCAGCGAGTTTTTCGTCGAGCCCGCGTTGGATATCTTTGACGATACCCCCAGCTGCGTCCTATTTGTCGGCATCAACGGCGCGGCAAGACCACGACGGTCGGGAAAATCGCGAGTGCGGAGGCGCATGCCGGCAAAAATGTGGTTATTGGCAGCGCCGACACGTTCCGAGCAGCCGCCATCGAGCAGCTCGATGTGTGGGGGCAGCGCGCAGGGGTTCCGGTTATCAAGCGCGATCGCGGCTCCGATCCCGCGAGTGTGTGCTACGACGTTCTCGATGAGGCCGACAAGCGCGGCAGTGACCTGGTGCTCATCGACACCGCCGGCCGTTTGCACTCGAGCCCCGAGCTCATGCGCGAGCTCGCCAAGGTCGTGAAAGTGACCCGCAAGCGCGCCGAGGCGTGCAGCTCTGGCCCCATGCCCGTCCATGTGGTGCTTGTAATCGATTCCGCTACCGGCCAAAACGGCCTTTCCCAGGCCCAGGAATTCAACGAGTCGCTCGGGCTGGACGGTATCATCATGACCAAGCTTGACGGCACGGCGAAGGGCGGCATCGCATTGGCCGTTGCCGAGCAGCTCAAGCTTCCCATCTACCGCATCGGCGTGGGCGAACAAGTCGAGGACCTCCAGCGCTTCGACGCGCGCGCCTTCTGTCGCGCCCTGGTGGGACTGGAAGATTAGGTTAACGAATCCCCGCGTCTTCCCCTGATGGGCACCTTGCCGCTCAGCTGCGAGCTTACGTACGTTAGTACGCTGCGCTCTTGCTTCGTGGCAATCTGCTCCATCAGGAAAAGACGTCTCAGTACTTGTTAGAGCTAGAAAGAGAGAGATACATGGCTGCATTTGGTTCGTTGTCCGACCGCCTCGCCGATACATTCGACCGCTTGCGCGGTAAGGGCAAACTCACTGAGGCCGATATCAACGTGGCCATGCGTGAAATTCGCATGGCACTGCTCGAGGCGGACGTCAACTACCGCGTGGTGAAGGACTTCGTCACGCGCACGAAGGAGCGCTGCCTCACTGCCGAGGTCATGGAGTCGCTCACGCCTGCGCAGAACGTCGTCAAGATCGTGCTCGATGAGCTCACCGAGCTGCTGGGCGGCACCGAGAGCAAACTCGTGCTCTCCAGCCGCATTCCGAACGTGATTATGCTCGTCGGACTTCAGGGTTCCGGTAAGACCACGGCGGCCGTTAAACTCGCCTACATGCTTAAAAAGCAGGGCAAGAGCCCTCTGCTCGCCGCGTGCGACGTCTATCGTCCCGCCGCCGCCGACCAGCTGGCGACCCTCGGCGGTGAAATCGGCGTGCCCGTCTTCCGTGGGGACGGTGTTCATCCCGTCGAGATCGCCCGTGCTTCCATTCGCGAGGCGGTCGACACCATGCGCGATGTGGTCATCGTCGACACCGCCGGTCGCCTGCAAATCGACGAGCAGATGATGCAGGAAGCCGTCGACATCAAGCGTGCGGTCAAGCCCGACCAGGTTCTCATGGTGGTCGACGCCATGACCGGCCAGGACATCGTCAACGTGGTCTCCACCTTCGCGGAGCGCACTGACTTCGACGGTGTCATTATCTCCAAGCTCGACGGTGCGCCCGCGGCGGTGGAGCCCTCTCCGTGCGTGAGGTGACTGGCAAGCCCATCAAGTTCGTCTCCATGGGCGAGAAGCCTGATTCCCTCGAGGTGTTCAACCCCGAGCGCATGGCAAAGCGCATCCTCGGCATGGGCGACGTCATTGGAATTATAGAGAAGGCTCAGGAGGCCGCAACGGCCGAGCAGCTCGCATCTGCGGAGCGCATGCTTCGTGACGGCTTCACCATGGATGACATGCTCGAGCAGATGAAGGCCGTCAAGAAGATGGGCGGCATGAAGGGTATCCTCGGCATGCTCCCCGGCGGCCAGCGCGCCCTCAACCAGATGGGCGGCGACCTCGACGAGAAGGTCTTCGACCGTAACGAGGCCATCATCCTGTCCATGACGGCAGAGGAGCGCCGTCGCCCCTCCATCATCAACGGCCAGCGTCGCGCCCGCATCGCCCGCGGTTGCGGTCTTACACCCACCGACGTCAACGCCCTCATGAAGCAGTGGGGCGAGATGAACAAGATGATGGGAAAGGTGCGCGCCATGGCGCAACAGCAAGGCGTCGGCAAGAAGGGCAAGAAGGGGAAAAAGGGCAAAAAGATGCGTATGCCCGGCGTCCCCGGCATGGGTGGCATGAACATGAACCAGCTCATGAATCAAATGGGCGGCATGCCCGGCATGGGCGGCGGCATGTCCGACATGGAGAAGCTCATGCAGATGAACGAGCAGTTCAGGCGGAAGTAACATCCTTTTCGTCAACTCGATCTGCGCCCGGCCTTATATACGCTACGGAGTGTGGTTGCGCTTCGCTCCACAAATACACTCCTACGGTATATAAGGCCGGGCTTCTGTTACCTTGTTTAGATATGTTCAATTGCGTGTGGAAGGAGCGAGTCGTGAGCAAGGCGGACAAGCTATTTGTGACCATGTGTCGGGATATCCTGGATCATGGCACCACCACGGAAGGGGAGAAGGTACGCCCGGTCTGGGAGGACGGCACTCCCGCGTACACCATCAAGAACTTCGGTGTCACCAACCGCTATGACCTGCGTGAGGAGTTCCCTGCGCTTACGCTGCGCCGTACGGCGCTCAAGTCCGCGATGGACGAGGTCCTGTGGATCTACCAGAAAAAATCCAATAACATCAACGACCTCAAGTCCCACATTTGGGACCAGTGGGCCGATGAGACCGGTTCGATCGGCAAGGCATACGGCTATCAAATCGCGCAGAAGTCGCACTATAAGGAGGGCGACTTCGATCAGATGGACCGCGTGCTCTACGACCTCACCCATACGCCGTACTCGCGCCGCATCATGACGAATATGTATACGTTTGCCGATCTGTCCGAGATGCACCTGTATCCGTGCGCGTATTCTGTGACGTACAACGTGACGGCTGAGCCTGGCTGCGACAAGCCGGTGCTCAACATGGTGCTCATGCAGCGTAGCCAGGATATCCTTGCTGCCAACAACTGGAACGTGTGTCAGTACGCCATCTTGCTCATGATGGTCGCGCGCCATTGCGATATGATCGCAGGCGAGCTGTTGCACGTGATCGTTGACGCGCACATTTACGACCGCCACGTGGATATCGTGCGTGAGCTCATCGAGCGGCCGCAGTTCCCGGCGCCCAAGGTCTCGCTCAATCCTGAAGTCACGAATTTCTACGACTTTACAACTGATGACCTCATTGTTGAGGATTATGAGACGGGGCCGCAGGTCAAGGGGATTCCCATCGCGGTCTAATCCGTTTCGCCCGCCCCGCCCCGGAGCATATCACCCCGTGCTCAAACAGCGCTACGCGAACTGCGCGCGGGACGATATGCTCCGGGCGGGGCTACGGTATCATCGGTTTAAAAGTGGATTGTGCCCCTGATGTACAAGAAAAGAGTTGCATGATGACATGTGAGCTTAAGGCCATCGTCGCTGTGTGCGATGACTGGGGGATTGGACGGGATGGCGATATGGTGGTGGCTAATCGTGCCGATATGCGCCATTTTGTCAATAAGACCAAGGGCCATCCCGTCGTCATGGGACGTAAGACCCTTGAGAGCTTTCCGGCGGGCGTCCGCTCAAGGACCGTCGCAACATTGTGCTCACGCGTGATCCCGCGTTAACGACGGGGCGGATCGAAGTTGTTCATTCGGTTGAGGAAGCGCTCGCTGCCGTCGCGGATGAGGACGTTGCCTGGGTCATCGGCGGGGGAGCGGTGTACGAGCAGTTCCTGCCTCATTGCATCGAGGCGGAGGTCACGCGCAACCACGTGATACGCGATGTCGATACGTATTTCCCCAACCTCGATGTAGATTCCGCCTGGTCGGTCGTCGACTGTTCCGAGGTTTTTCGTATTGAGGAGGGCGCCGGCGACGCCGACGTCACCTTCGAGTTCATGACATACCGCAGATCGTAGGGGCCCGCGCCCCGTGGGAGCCTGTGGTTCGTACCGTCTGGCATATACCGTCAACCATCTTGTACGAAGGAGCAACCATGCAATTCAAGATGTCTCACACAGAAATCCACGTCCTCGATCTGGATGCGTCCCTCGCGTTCTACGAGAAGGCACTCGGCTTGACGCCGGTGCGCGAGGAGGGACCCGAGGACGGTTCCTGGAAGCTCGTGTTCCTCGGCAATGAGGCGAGTCCCTGCCAGCTCGAGCTCACGTGGAACAAGGGCCGTGTCGAGCCGTACAACCAGGGCGGGCATGACATTCATCTGGCTTTCGAGGTCGCGGACATGGGTGCCGCCCATGATCTTCACGCTTCCATGGGTTGCATCGTGAAGGAGAACCCCTCCATGGGCATCTACTTCATCGAGGATCCTGATGGTTTCTACATCGAGATCGTGCCGGTACGTTAAGATGCCTGGGGTTGAAATCGCTCATATTGACTCATTGGACGATCCTCGTCTTGAGGCGTACACGAAGCTGACTGAACGTCAGCTGCGTTCAGTGCTCGAGCCCGAGAAGGGCATCTTCATCGCGGAGAGTGGCAAAGTCATCGAGCGCGCGGTCGAGGCCGGCCTTGTGCCTGTGAGCTTCCTTTTGGGTGAGCGTTGGCTTGATCAGCTCACCCCGCTGCTCGAGAAGGTCGCTACCGACTTCCCCGAAATCGATATTCCCGTCTTTGTTGGCGAGATGGCTCTGCTTGAGCAGCTTACCGGCTTTTCGGTGACCCGTGGTGCACTTGCGGCCTTTCACCGGCCGCCGCTCGCGGATGCGGGTGCCTTCCTAGAAGGATTGGTTGAGCGCGCCTCTGGGCGCCCGATTCGCGCGTGCGTGCTCGAGGGCATCGTCGACCATTCGAATGTGGGCGCGATCTTCCGGTCCGCGGCGGCGCTCAACGTTGACGGCATTCTCGTGAGTCCGACCTGTGTGGATCCGCTCTATCGCCGTTCTGCGCGCGTGTCCATGGGCACCGTCTTCCAGGTACCTTGGACGAGGATTGGCACCGAGGCCCGCACGTGGCCCCGTGATGGTCTCGAGGTCCTGCACGATGCCGGCTTCACGTGTGCCGCCATGGCGCTCTCCGACGACTCGATTTCCTTGGACGACCCTCGACTTCAGGGCATGGAACGGCTCGCGATATTCATGGGAACCGAGGGCGCCGGGCTACAGAGACGCACGATTGACGGCTGCGACACGACGGTTCGCATTCCCATGGCGCACGGCGTTGACTCCTTGAATGTCGCCGCTGCGAGCGCCGTCGCGTTTTGGCAGCTCTGTCCCCACGTCGACAATGGGTACCAATATCGTCCGGGCATGTTTGCGTGATTGATGGCAGGTCTCTCCGTATCGTGACGGAGGGGCGTTCTTGATTCGCGCGTTTAACGGGCCGCGCTCGGGGGTATCCTCAGAGCATTACTGAACGTACGGACGGAGTTTCCTTATGGAAATGGATGATCATAAGCGTAGGCGGAATCTCATCCTCTACATGCTCATTGCCTTTGCGGTGTACCTGGTCTTGAGCAGCGTGCTGTTCCCCAATTTCAAGAACGGCGGGCTCGAGGTCGAGGATGTCACGTATTCCCAGCTTTTGAGCGATCTCGAGGACAAAAAGGTCGATGAGGTCAGCTACACCACCGATGATGCCCAGGCGGTCTACACGCTCAAGGGCGAAGAGGGCAAGGCGTATCGCACCACCACCATGCCCACGGACGTGGATCTCACTAATCGCATCGAAGAGGCTGGTGCAACTCTCAAGGTGACGATTCCCAAGCAGGATTCCGGCATGTGGACCTATCTGTTCATCACGGTGTTCGCTCCCATGCTCATCTTCTTTCTGCTCGGTTGGTGGCTCAATCGCCGTATGAAGAAGGCCATGGGTGACGACAACCCCTCGATGGATTTCTCCGGCGGCGGCTTTGGCGGCTTTGGCGGCGGCAACCTTGGCAAGTCCGGCGCTCGTATCGTCGCTTCCAAGGATGTCGGCGTCACGTTCAAGGACGTCGCTGGTCAGGAAGAGGCCAAGGAGTCGCTCAAGGAGGTCGTGGACTTCCTGGAAAATCCCAAGCGTTATGAGGAGATCGGCGCTAAGCTGCCGCGCGGTGCTCTGCTCGTGGGTCCTCCCGGTACCGGCAAGACGCTGCTCGCGAAGGCCGTTGCCGGTGAGGCGGGTGTTCCCTTCTTCAGCATTTCCGGATCTGAGTTTGTCGAGATGTTCGTGGGCCGTGGTGCCGCCAAGGTGCGCGATCTGTTCAAGCAGGCTAAGGAGAAGGCTCCCTGTATCGTCTTCATCGATGAGATCGATACCATCGGCAAGAAGCGCGATGGCGGCGGCTTCTCTGGCAATGACGAACGTGAGCAGACCTTAAATCAGCTTCTCACGGAAATGGACGGCTTTGACAACCAAAAGGGTATCGTGGTTCTCGCCGCGACGAACCGCCCCGATTCCCTCGACGCCGCGCTTCTGCGCCCGGGCCGCTTCGACCGCCGCGTTCCTGTCGAGTTGCCCGACCTCGCCGGGCGCAAGGCGATTCTCGAGCTCCACTCCAAAGATGTGAAGACCGAGCCGGGCATCGACCTCACTGCCATCGCCCGCGCGACGCCCGGTGCCTCCGGTGCCGATCTTGCGAACATCATCAACGAGGGAGCCCTGCGTGCTGTTCGTCTTGGTCGCAAGCGAGCGACCCAGGAAGACTTTGAGGAAAGCGTCGAGGTTGTCATCGCCGGTCAGCAACGCAAGTCCACGGTGCTGTCCGACCATGAGAAACAAGTCGTCGCGTATCACGAGATCGGCCATGCCATCGTCGCCGCCCGCCAAAAGGGGTCGGCACCGGTGACCAAAATCACCATCGTGCCGCGCACGAGCGGAGCGCTCGGCTACACCATGCAGGTCGAGGAGGACGAGCGCTTCCTTACCACGAAGCAGGAGGTGCTCGATAAGCTCGCCGTGTACTGCGGTGGTCGTGCCGCGGAAGAGTTGATCTTCGGCGAGATGACCACGGGCGCCGCAAACGATATCGAGCAGGCGACCAAGCTTGCCCGCAATATGATCACACGATTCGGCATGTCCGAGGAGTTGGCATGATGGCGCTCGGTACCGTGCAAAACGCCTACCTCAACCAGGATACCTCTCTCACGTGCGCACCCGGTACGGCGGAGCGCGTCGACGCGGCGGTCCAAAAGCTCATCGCCGAGGCGCACGGACGCGCCCTCCAGATGCTCAAGGAGAACAAGTTCAAGCTCCATGAGCTCGCTCATTACCTGTATAAGAAGGAGACCATCACGGGTGAGGAGTTCATGAGTCTTCTTACGCGGGAGAACCCGCTCATGCCCAAGAGCCCTCAGGCGTAATGGTGGCTCATACCCTCATATGACATACGGCCCTGTCCGTCTTTTTGCGCGGGCGGGGCCGTTGCATGTACATGCAACTCGAAGGGATGTTATGTTCGAAAGCACTTCAGAGCTCCGTTTTGCCGTCCTGATCGACGCCGACAACGTGAGCGAAAAATATATCAAGGTCATCCTCGACGAGATCTCGAACGCCGGCGTCGCTACGTACAAGCGTATCTACGGTGACTGGACGAGCCCGCGTCTGGCGAGTTGGAAGAGTTGTCTACTCGACCATTCGATTATCCCGATGCAGCAATACAGCTACACGTATGGCAAGAATGCCACGGACTCGGCGATGATCATCGATGCCATGGACATCCTGTATTCGGGTACGGTCGACGGATTCGCCATCGTCAGCTCTGATTCCGACTTCACGCGTCTCGTGGCGCGCTTGCGCGAGAGCGGTATGGTGGTGATCGGCATGGGCGAGCAAAAGACTCCCAAGCCGTTCATCTCCGCTTGCAACCAGTTCAAGTATCTCGACCTGCTGTACGCTCGACAGCAGCTGGAAGAGGCCGATGATGCCGGTGATTCCCGCGAGGACGATGTTTCGGCCCCTGTCGGCAAGCCCGCGCCTCGCCGACGGCGCCGCCGCCCCGGCGATGCCGGCGGGTCCGCATCTGAACCGAGCAACTGCGCATGTGATGAGGCGGAGGACGAGATCGAGGGAGAGGTCGCTTTCGGCGAGATGAGCCGAGCGGACAAGCGCCGCCATCTTCGGGCGATCCGTTGCGCCATTAACGCCGTCATCGATTCCTTCGGCGATGAGGACGGTTGGATTTCCTTGGGGCTGCTCGGCGACCAGCTCGGAAAGCGCCTTCCCGATTTCGACGTTCGCAACTATGGATATAAACGGCTCCGCCCGTTCCTCAAGTCGCTCGGTGTCTACGAGTTCGACGAGCCCGCGGGCGAGCAGGGCAAGCGCCAGATCAACCTCCGTCAACGAGATCTCTAGAGCGCCTTGTACACGGGACGCGTTGTAGCCGTGTCTCGGTGCGTACGCTACGGGGCGTGCGGATAATCGCGTGGAGGACTTGAGGTTTTCCTTGGTATAGCACTGCTTCTTGTGTATACTTGCTGCTGTTTGTTCAACCTATGTGCCGGCGTACGCGTGCGGCACCTCTAGAAGAGTAAGGAATCTGTCATGGATTACATCCGCGCAATCGAGCGTCAGCAGATCCGCGAGGACATGCCTCGCATCCTGGTCGGCGACAACGTCAAGGTCCACTACCGTATCAAGGAAGGCGACCGCGAGCGTGTCCAGGTCTTCCAGGGCGATGTCATTCGCCTGCAGGGTGCCGGTTCCCGTGAGACCTTCACCGTTCGTAAGATCTCCTACGGCGTGGGCGTGAGCGTACCTTCCCGGTTCATTCCCCGAAGATCGCCAAGCTCGAGGTTGTTCGCCACGGTAAGGTCCGTCGCGCCAAGCTGTACTACCTGCGCGACAAGGTGGGCAAGGCTGCCCGCATTCCCGAGAAGCGCTAAGCACGGTTTTAGGGTTTACAGATCCGTACGGAAAGCGGGCCGCTCATTTGGGCGGCCCGCTTTCATAGAGAGGGTCGTGCGCCGCGCGGCGCATTGATTCTTATAAGGGGGATATCGTGGCGAATATGACGAGTTCGGCCTCTGCCGCCCAAGTTGCGGCAGAACTTGCGAGCGCATCGTTCGAGGAAATCGAGGCCCTTGTCGAAAGGTATGCCGAAGATCCCCGCCTCCAAGTCCAGAAGGCATGCGAGCGCGCGCGGCGCCGATTGGACAAGGAACGCACCGAGCGCGACCGCGTGGATGCCATGTACGCAACCATGCGCGAGCTTGGTGGTCCCGGCGTCGTTGTCGGCGTCGATGAGGTCGGCAGGGGTTCGGTCGCCGGACCACTGACCGTGTGTGCCGTGTGCCTGCCCGATGAGCCGCGCATCTGGGGTATCAACGATTCGAAGCAGCTCACTCCTGCCAAGCGTGAGATCCTTGCCGTCCAGATAGCAGAATGTGCGCGGGCGATCGGCATCTGCCATATCCCTCCCGCGCGTATCGATGAGATCGGCATGGCCCGTGCGCTGCGTGAGGCGGTGGCAGGCGCGGTTGCCGATACCGGGTTAGAGCCCGATTGCGTCCTCATGGACGGCAATCCTCTCGGTGCCGTCAAACATGAGCGCGATGTCGTAAAGGGTGATGCCACGGTGGCTTGTATTGCGGCGGCCTCGATTGTCGCAAAGGTCACGCGTGATGAGATGATGGTCGAATATGACGCCGAATACCCTGATTATCACTTTGCACAATCAAAGGGCTATGCCTCTGCAGAGCACATACAAGCAATCAAGGAATATGGTCTTTGCCCCATACATCGCGTGAGTTTTTGCGGAAACTTTTTGGAGACTGCACGACTTTTCTAGCTCCTCGATGATCCTTGCGCCTTACAGGTAAGGCCTCTTCCTTCACGTCGCCTGGCTGTGTCAGGTGCTGCCAGATTCCGCGTATGCTTTTGCGGGGCGTTTTTTGAGACGGCTATGGGATAGCAGGTCCGATACTTCCCTCACCGGATGTGAAGGGAGTGCATATGGGCGCGAACAAGAATAGAGAGCGGGCGCAGGCGATCCTGAGGCGTGCCATTGACGAAGGGGAGTGCGTCTTCGATGGTCAGTACCTAAGCGGGATGTCGAACAAACTCATCGGAACACTGGGGGAGGAGCTCGCGGCGTGTTATCTCGAGGGCCGGGGATACGAGATTGTCGAACGCAATTACCGCTGCCCAGAAGGTGAGGCTGACATAATCGCCCACGATTGCGACTCCGAAGAAGTCGTCCTCGTGGAGGTCAAGACACGGCGCAGCACTGCGGTCGATTCATATCCCGAAGAAGCCGTGACACCGTCCAAGATCAAGCGCTATCGCCGCATCGCCTATCAATTCATCGCCGAACACTTCCCGTGCCAGTCGGTCCGTTTCGACGTCATCGCGGTCACGCTCGCCTCGAAGGGCGCATGTGAGATCCGCCACCTGTATGGCGTGTTCGACTGGGAGGCGGACCAATGAGCGCAACGCCTCAAACATTTGCCGTTCATGCGGCTTGTATACGAGGGGTGGAGGCGTTTGAGGTTACCGTTGAGATCTCGTCGTCGGGAACCATTCCGGGTATGACCATAGTCGGCATGGCGGATGCCGCCGTCATGGACGCGCGCAGCCGAATCCGATGCGCGTTGCGTTCGAGTGGTTTCATGGTTCCGCGGTGCACGCTTACGGTGAGCCTTGCGCCCGGGGATGTCCGTAAGACCGGATCGGGGCTCGATTTGCCTATCGCCGTGGCGATTCTTGCCTCTCGGGCCAAATCCCCCTGGAGGGTCTCGATGATTGCCTCTTCGTTGGGGAGCTCGCCCTCGATGGGACCGTCTGCCCCGTCAAGGGCGAGGTGGCCTATCAGTTGCTCGCACGTGATCTCGGTGTTTCCTTTGTTGGGGGATTTAACTCCGAGCATGTGCCCATCGGCGAGGTGCAAGCAAGTTATCTGGAGCGTCTCAGTTGCCTGAGCGTCGGTATCGGTCGAGGTAAAAAGCCGTTTTGCGTCAATCCGTCCCATCGTGCTGTTCATGGGTCAGCGCTTGATTACGGCGATGTCGTGGGTCAGGAAATCGCGAAGCGGGGATTGGCGATTGTGGCAACGGGAGGCCTGGGCCTGATGATGATCGGGGCCCCGGGATCCGGCAAGACCATGCTCGCCAAGCGTATGACGGGCATCCTTCCTCCCATAGATGAGATTGAGCTTCAAGAGGCGCTCTGTATCCATTCGGTCGTTGGCGAGCGCACCGAGTCCTTGTTGAGGGGCTCGCGACCGTACCGAAACCCACATCACAGTATTTCCTCGGCAGGACTCATAGGCGGCGGGCGTCCGGTCCGTCCCGGTGAGATCAGCTTGGCGCATGGTGGCGTGCTCTACCTGGACGAACTCGGCGAGTTTTCATCGAATACCCTCCAAATGCTACGACAACCGATGGAAGACGGCGCCGTTCGAATCGTCCGTGTCGATGGAGCCTACACGTTTCCGGCGCGATTCCAACTCATCGCTGCGAGCAACCCCTGTCCCTGCGGGTACTTGGGGGACCGTGATGTTCCGTGCCGGTGCTCCGACGCCGCAATCGAACGGTATCGAGCAAAGCTTGGCGGTCCGTTGGCCGATCGTATCGATATCATCCTTCACGTAGCACGCCCGGATCCTGACCTCGTCATCGAAGGAGCCGAGGGACTGACGACGGACGTGCTGCGCGATCAGGTCGAAAAGGGCAGGGCGTTTTGCGCATGGCGCGAATCGCGAATTGCAGATACGGACGAATGCGGCTGCAGCGCTTCGCTCGATGCCGAGGTTCGTTCCTTCGGTCTAGACGCTGCGGGACGCGAAACGCTCCTTGAATTCTCGAAGCGTTCGCATTTGACGGGCAGGGCGTCGTCGGTCTCTGCCGTATTTCGCGCACTATCGCCGATATGGCGGAGTCTGAATTCATCCAGGCGGCACATGTATTGGAGGCAGCGCAGTATCAAGGGAGGTATGGAGATGGGGGCGTGTAGGGACGGATTCGAGATTCGTCGGGGAGACTCAGGCTATCCTCGATGTGTGGCCGAGCTTCCCCAGGTGCCTCCCGTGCTGTACGTACGGGGTGATGCCACGGTGCTTGATCTTCCCTCGTTGTCCATCGTCGGCTCTCGCCGTGCATCGCCTTACGGTTCGGCTATCTGCGAACTTGCGGCGGGAATCGCCGTCGAGTCGGGCATACCCGTTGTATCGGGCGGTGCGCGCGGATGCGACCAGGTCGCTGGGTGGGCTACGCTCAATGCTGGCGGCAGGCACATCGTGGTACTGGGGACGGGGGCCGATGTCGTCTACCCCTCCACGGCGAAAGCCCTCGTTGACCGGGTCATCGAAACCGGTGGTTGCGTGATTTCCATAGAGCCCTGGGGAACGCCCCCACAGAGATGGGCGTTTCCCAAGCGAAACCGCGTCATAGCGGCGCTCTCATCCGCGACGTTCGTCGCGGAGGCGGGGCTGCCGTCGGGAACCTTTTCGACGGCGGAGGCGGCCAATGAGTTGGGCAGAGAGGTCCTCGCCGCCCCAGGTTCGATCTTTTCCCCCGAGTCACGTGGCTCTAATTACCTGATCGCGAATGGAGCATGTTGTATCGCCGACGAGGAGGCGCTTGAGGTCGCGATTTCCCGGATTTATGGAACGCTTCGCTTTTGCAGGAAGGATGCTCGTGGGTATGGGGGCCTTAAGGGGAACGAGCAGCGTGCACTCGATATGATAGTTGCAAGCCCGCTACGCGTAGATGAGCTTGCGTCCCATCTCGACATCGATGGGGTGACGTGCTTGACCTTGGTGAGCTCTCTCGAAATTCAAGGCTTGGCCGTGCGGCTTCCGGATGGGAGGATCTCACCGAGCAAGTCCGCCCTTCACGCCTTGACGCGCTTAGGGCACAATGGATGAATTGACGCTAACGCAAAGGAGCCCTATATGACATACGAGCGCGTGACGGTGGTGGGTGGTGGCCTTGCCGGTTGCGAGTGCGCATGCCAACTCGCTGACCGTGACATTCCCGTGGTATTGCATGAGATGCGCCCCTGCGTCTCCTCTCCGGCACATCGCACGGACGGCCTGGCTGAGCTTGTGTGCTCCAATTCGCTTAAGTCGACGCGTATCGACTCGGCAGCCGGCCTTCTTAAAGAGGAACTCCGTCGCATGGGGTCGGTGCTGTTGTCGTGCGCGGAACGCGCTTCCGTTCCCGCGGGTGGTGCCCTCGCTGTCGACCGTGATCTGTTTTCCGCCCTCGTCGCTCAGGAGATCGATTCGCGTCCCCTTATTCATGTGGTGCGCGGCGAGGTCACTGAGATTCCCGAAGGACCCTGTGTGATTGCGGCGGGTCCGCTGTGCTCGCCAGCCCTCTCTGATCGCGTTCTTAATTTAGTCGGTGGTGATGCCCTTTCGTTTTTCGATGCAGCGGCGCCGATCGTCGACGCCAGCACGATCGACAGGTCCATCGTGTTCTCGCAATCCCGCTACGATGATCAGGCGGACGGGGATTACCTGAACGCCCCATTCACCAAGGATGAATACAATACGTTCATCGACGAGTTGGTAAGGGCGGAGCGCGTGGTGCTCAAGGATTTTGAGCGACGCGATCTTTTCCAAGCATGCCAGCCCGCCGAGGAAGTTGCCCGTACCGGCCACGACGCGATCAGGTACGGAGCCATGAAGCCCGTGGGGCTGACCGATCCCCGTACGGGTCGAAGGCCTTGGGCAGCCGTGCAGCTCCGGGCGGAAAACGCTGCATGCACGGCATACAATCTCGTCGGATTTCAGACCAACCTTACATTTGGCGAGCAGAAACGCGTTTTCCGCATGATTCCCGGCTTGGAGAACGCCGAGTTTTTCAGGTACGGCGTCATGCATCGGAATACCGTTCGTCGACGCCCCCCACGTCCTCGACGTCACCTTTGCGGTCCCTGGAACTCAGGTGCGTCTTGCTGGTCAGATAACCGGTACGGAAGGGTACACCGAGGCGATTGCGTCCGGTCTTCTCGCCGCTTTGAATACGTTTGCCGACATGGCGGCGCTGCCGTCCGTCTCTTTGCCGCGCACCGGTGCCTTTGGCTCGCTGGTGGCATATGCCACCAATCCGGAGACTGTCGATTATCAACCATGCATGTCAACTTTGGCGTCGTGCCTCCCTTGGAGGACGGCAAGAGACGCAGCAAGCGCGATCGCTACGCCGCGTATTCCGCCCGTGCCTTGTCGGACCTCGAAGCGTTCCTCGTTTCCCGCGGTGATTTGTTTTCCGCACGAGGGTAGGTTTCGGTTCGCTGGAGTCCATTTTGGTTGCGGATGGGGGAGTGAGTGTGAGCGCGTCCGAGTGCGATTTGCTGGCGTACGTCGATGATTACATAGCTCATATCGCTCGGTATGAGGGTGCGTCGCCCGAGACGGTGCGTGCATACACCCAACACCTCGAAGCGTATGTGCGCTGGTGTGCGCGCAGTGGGGTGAACGGATTGTCGCCGAATCCACGAGACCTACGCTTGTACCTATCGGACTTTGCCTCTGCGGGCTACGCCCCTCGCACCACGTCCGCCCACCTATCCGCTCTTCGGTCCTTCTTCACATGGCTTGTCGAGGAGGGCATCGTTACGTCAGAGGTGGTTTCTGCGCTTTCGAGCCCCAAGCTCGACAAGCCACTTCCCCATACGCTTACCTTGGAGCAGCTCGAGCGTCTCATGAAGGCGCCTGACCCCGCAACGCCTCGAGGGCTGCGTGATGCCGCCATGTTGGAGCTCTTCATCGCCACGGGGGCGCGTATCTCGGAGCTCGCATCGCTTGAGGTGTCCTCCATCGACCTTGCGGCGATGTCCGTTCGCTTGTTCGGCAAGGGCTCTAAGGAGCGTATCGTGCCCCTGTACGATCGGGCGTGCCTTGCTTGCGCTCATTATCTTGATAACGGTAGAGGCGAGTTGCTCAGGGGTCATCCGCAGGCAAATACCGTCACTCGTTTTTTCATATCAGATCGCGGAAAACCCATGGATGCCGCAGCACTCAGGTATCGCTTCAACGCGCTCAAGACCGCTTCTGGTGTGCCCGATGACATTACGCCCCATGCCATTCGTCATACATTCGCCACTGAGCTCTTACGCGGTGGTGCCGACCTTCGCAGCGTGCAAGAGCTTCTCGGGCATGTGAGTCTCTCGACGACTCAAATCTACACGCATTTGACGCCCGACCGACTCAAAACCGCCGTGCACCGCGCGCACCCCCGTGCATAGTCCACGCGATTACTTTGTGAAGCCTTGGCAATGAGTGCTCCACCTGCTATTATTCATCAAGTTGCGAATTTGCAACGTTCCATCACACACGCACGGCTACGCGCCGGCCGCGGTGCCCGAGCTTTGGTAGCTCATGCTCGGGTGGTCGACGCGGACGACACCGTGCGAAAGACAAACCGGGAGGTAAACATGGCTACCAAGATCAACATCCGCACCCTGCTCGAGGCTGGCTGCCACTTTGGCCACCAGACCCGTCGTTGGAACCCGAAGATGAAGCCGTTCATCTTCGGCGAGCGCAACAACATCTACATCCTCGACCTCAAGCAGACCATCGTCGAGGCCGATAAGGCGTACACCTTCCTCAAGGAGACCGCGGCCAAGGGTGGTAAGGTCCTCTTCGTCGGCACCAAGAAGCAGGCCCAGGAGGCCGTGAAGTCCGCTGCCGAGCGCGCCAACATGCCTTACATCAACCAGCGTTGGCTCGGCGGTATGCTCACCAACTTCGTGACCATCCGTTCCCGCATGAACCGCCTCGAGGAGCTCGAGGGCATGGTCGCCGATGGCTCCATGGCTCTGCGTGGCAAGAAGGAGCAGGCGGTCCTGGGCAAGGAGCTCGCCAAGCTGCAGGCCAACCTTGGTGGCGCCCGTGAGCTCAAGAGCACCCCTGCCGCGCTCTTCGTCATCGACACCAAGCGCGAGGAGAACGCCATTAAGGAGGCCAAGCGTCTTGGCATCCCCGTGGTCGCCCTCATCGACACCAACTCCGATCCCGACGTCGTCGATTACGGCATCCCCTGCAACGATGACGCCATCTCCGCGATCCAGCTCATGAGCGAGCTCTTCGCCGACGCCTGCCTCGCCGGTTCCGGCAAGGAGCAGATCTCCGAGGCCGAGATGGCCGCCGAGGCTCCTGCTACCGAGGCTGTCGCCGAGTAGCACCCACCTCATCTCATTCGTCAATTCCCTTTGAAAGGAATGAACATGGCTCAGATCACCGCCGCTATGGTCAAGCAGCTCCGCGAGATGACCGACTCCCCGATGATGGAGTGCAAGAAGGCTCTCGTCGAGGCTGACGGCGATATGGACGCCGCCGTCGACGTCCTCCGCAAGAACGGTCTCGCCGCCGCCGCCAAGAAGGCTGGTCGCGACACCAACGAGGGCGCTGTCGCTGCGTATATTTCCGAGGACGGCACCATGGGTGCCCTCGCCGAGGTCGCCTGCGAGACCGACTTCGTTGCCTCCAACCCCAAGTTCACCGGTTTTGCCGCCGAGGTCGCCAAGGTCGTTTGCGATAACGAGCCTGCCGATGTCGAGGCTCTGCTCGCCTGCGATATGAACGGTGAGACCGTCGAGGCTGCCCTCACCGAGATGATTCACGTCATCGGTGAGAACATGAAGATCTCCCGTACCGCCGTGCGCAAGCCCGCTGCCGGTGGCGTTGCCTCCTACATCCACATGGGTGGCAAGATCGGCGTTCTCGTCGAGTTCTCCTTCGAGAAGCCCGAGACCGCTTCTGCTGAGGCCTTTAAGACCTTCGCCCATGATGTTGCCATGCAGGTCGCTGCCACTGCACCGATCGCCGCTGTGCGCGAGGACGTCGCTCAGGATGTCATCGATCACGAGGTTGAGATCTACAAGGCTCAGGCTGCCGAGTCCGGCAAGCCCGAGGCCATTCAGGAGAAGATGGCCATTGGTCGCCTGGAGAAGTTCTTCAAGGGCATCGTCCTGAACGAGCAGGAGTTCATCAAGGATTCCAGCATGACCATCAAGGCCTACGCCGAGAAGGTCTCCAAGGAGCTTGGTGACACCGTCAAGGTCGTCGCTTTCGATCGTCTGGTCTGCGGCGAGTAAATTGACGCTTTAACGTGAAGGCAGGTCGTGGGGTAACGCTCACGGCCTGCTTTTTCATGGGTCGAGTTCATTTGCTGCGAGTATCGTCCATCCCTGCTAAAATGGGAGAAATTGCGTTATAAGGAGGATTCCTTGTCCGAGTACCAATACAAGCGCGTCCTGTTGAAGATTTCCGGTGAGGCGCTTATGGGTAACGCCGATTACGGTATCGACCCCAATGTGGTGGAGCGCATGGCCGTTCAGGTCAAGCAGCTTCACGACGAGGGGATCGAGGTCGCGGTCGTTGTCGGAGGCGGCAACATCTTCCGCGGTGTCGCCGGCTCTGCCAAGGGTATGGAGCGCGCCCAGGCCGATTACATGGGCATGCTTGCCACGGTTATGAATGCTCTCGCCCTGCAGGATGCCATCGAGCGGATCGATTGCCCCTGCCGCGTTATGAGTGGTATCCAGATGAACGAGGTTTGCGAGCCGTATATCCGTCGCCGCGCTATGCGAAGCCTTGAGAAGGGCGATGTCGTCATCTTCGCCGCCGGATCCGCAACCCGTATTTCACCACCGACACCGCCGCTGCGCTGCGTGCCTGCGAGATCGGCGCCGATTGCTTGCTCAAGGCCACCAAGGTCGACGGCGTCTACGACATGGATCCGGTTAAGAACGAGGATGCCGTTCGTTTTGACAGCATCAGCTATCATGAGGTCTTGGTCCGTGGTCTCCAGGTCATGGATTCGACCGCGACCGCGCTGTGCCAGGACAACCACATGCCGATCATCGTTCTCAACATCGACGGGGACGACAATATCAAGCGTGCACTTGCCGGTGAGCCGGTGGGCACCGTCGTTATGGAAGAGGAGTAGGGAATGTCTGATATCCGCGAAAGCATGGATAAGGCCCTTGAGAGCTTGAAGCACAATTTCTCCAAGGTCCGCACCGGTCGTGCCAACGCCAACATCCTGTCTGACATCACCGTCGATTACTACGGCGTTGCGACACCTATCACGCAGGTGGCGGCCGTCAAGGTGCCTGAAGCTCATATGCTCGTCATCGAGCCTTGGGACAAAGCCCTGGTGAATGCCATCGTCAAGGCGGTAACCGCTTCGGATTTGGGTATCACGCCCAATTCCGACGGCATCGTGGTTCGTCTCCCGTTCCCCGCGCCTACCGAGGAGCGCCGTCGCGAACTCGTCAAGGAATGCCGCGAGCTCGCCGAGCACGCAAAGATCGCCATCCGTAATGCACGCCGCGATGCGAACAACAAGCTCGAGCGTGACGAGGAACTCACCGAGGACGAGGTTCGCCGCGAGCAGGCCAAAGTCCAGAAGGCCACCGATGAGTTCGTCGCCAAGGTGGATGAGATGCTCAAGGCCAAAGAAGCAGAGGTCATGGAGATCTAGCTGATGCATTACGACGTCGATAAGTTCAACGAGTACTTCGCGAACCATCCCGACGACATTTCCATTGATGACATCGACATGGCGCGCATCCCGCGCCATGTCTCTTGCATCATGGATGGCAACGGTAGATGGGCGACGAGTCGAGGTCTCGGGCGCGGAGAGGGCCATAAGGCCGGAATCGTCGCGTTGCAGGAGGTTATCACCGCATGTGTGCGCATGGGCGTCGACGTACTTTCGGCGTATGCGTTCTCCACTGAGAATTGGAATCGCCCTCAGGCCGAGGTCAATCTTCTCATGCACCTGTTCGCAAAGACCTTCGTTGATGAGCTTCCGCTCCTCAAGCGCGAAAACGTCCGTGTTGAGTTTCTCGGGGACATTTCCGCGCTTCCCAAGAAGACGCGCGATGTCTTTGAGTATGGGCTTGCGGAGACTCGTAACCACACGGGGATGACCCTCGCACTGGCCGTCAACTACGGTGCCCGTGCGGAGCTTGCCCGTGCCACGCGCCTCATTGCCGAGGATGTCCGCGCCGGCGTGCTCGATCCCTCGGACATCACCGAGGAGACCGTCGCTTCCCGTCTGTACACGGCCGACATGCCCGACCCCGAGTTGGTCATTCGCACATCCGGCGAGATGCGTGTCTCCAATTATCTGCTTTGGCAGATCGCATATTCAGAGTTCTATATCACGGACACCTATTGGCCCGATTTCGATCGTTGGGGGCTCGTGCGCGCGATCGCATCCTTCCAAGGTCGCGATCGCCGCTTTGGGGGTCTGACGAGTGCCTAGCGCCTCGTCCCGTGAAGGAGTTTTTACATTGGCTTCCAATACCAACAGCGCCGCATCAGAGCCGAGCGCATCGAAGGACGGTCGTTTGCATTCGTTTATCGTACGCGCCGGTGCAGGAATCGTGTACGCCGTCGTCTTCATTGGCTCGCTCATCTTGGGCGTCCTTCCCACGGCGGTTTTCACGTCGGTCATGTCATGGCTTTGCTGCTACGAGTTCTATCGCATGGCTCGCATCGACGGTAAGGTTCCTAATGAGTTCATTGGACTGTCGGCGGCCGTTCTGTTTCCCTTGTCCGCCCTCGTCGACCCTGTTTGGCTGACGGTCATCAACTTCCTACTCGTGCTCTCGCTCGGTCTGTGGTATGTCCAGAACCCGCGCACCCGCATCGCGGACGTTGCCGTTACGGTCTTTGGCCCTATCTATACCGGATACATGCTTTCCGCCATCGTGTTGCTGCGCGAAGCGGTTCCCGGCTGGGAGGGCGCGCTGCTCTCGGTCGGCGTCTGCGCATCGCTCTGGCTCTCCGATTCGTTTGCCTATATGGTCGGCAGCCGCTTTGGCAAGCATAAGATGGCCCCAAAGATCTCACCCAAGAAGAGTTGGGAAGGCTTTTTCGGCGGTCTTGCGGGCTCAATCGTCGTGTGGCTCATCCTGTGGTCCACCGATCTGTACGATCTGGATATCTGGTTTGCCATCATGTGCGGAATCGTCGTTTCGATCATGGGCGTTTTCGGCGACCTCATCGAAAGCCGCATTAAGCGCGGCGCGGGAGTCAAGGATTCCGGCAATCTCATTCCCGGCCATGGTGGTATGCTCGATCGCTCTGATTCGCTTATCATCGGCGTCATTACCGCCTATCTGATGCTTCATTTGGGAGGTGTCCTGTAATGACGTCAATTCAGGGGGAGGGCCGTCGCACCCGTGTTGCGATCCTCGGTTGCACTGGGTCGATTGGAACCCAGGCGCTTGATGTGTGCCGTCAGCACGCCGACAAGCTCCAGGTTGTCGCTCTTTCCGCGCATAGCCGTACGTCAGACCTCGTTCGGTATGCGCGCGAGTTCGATGCCCCCTACGTTGGCGTGACCGATGAGTCCCATGCCGAGGACCCGGTGCTTCAGGAGCTTCCCCAGGGCTGCGAGCTGGTGAGCGGTCCGCACGCGGCTGTTGAGCTTGCACGTATGGATGCCTGCGATGTCGTCCTCGTCGCAATTGTCGGCGCCGCCGGTCTCGAGGCGAGCCATGCCGTCCTTTCGGGTGATAAGCGGCTGGCCCTCGCCAATAAGGAATCCCTGGTGGTCGGTGGAGACCTGCTCATGCCGCTTGCCGCGCCCGGCCAGCTCCTTCCGGTTGATTCCGAGCACGGCGCGATCTTCCAATGCTTGATGGGGGAGGATCCTCGTGAGGCGCATTGCATCTGGCTTACGTGCTCGGGCGGTCCGTTCTTTGGTCGTACCGCGAAGGAGCTCGAATGCGTCACATGCCACGACGCCCTGGCCCACCCCACGTGGAATATGGGTGCCAAGATCACCATCGATTCCGCAACGCTTATGAACAAAGGGCTCGAGCGTATCGAGGCCATGCATCTATTTGGTATGGGACTCGACCGGATCAACGTGCTTATCCAACGCGAATCAAAGATTCACTCCATGGTGGAGTTCGTTGATGGTTCGGTGATCGCTCACCTGGGCGCCTCCGATATGCGTATTCCCATTCAGTATGCATTCACCTATCCCGAGCGTTGGGATACACCCGCTCCGCGCATTGATTTCCGTGAGCTTGGAAAACTATCGTTCGATGCGCCCGATATGGAGGCATTCCGCTGCCTCAAGCTTGCCGAAAACGCCGGTGAGTTGCGGGGTACGATGCCTTGTGTCTTGAACGCCGCCAATGAGGTCGCCGTCGACGCCTTCCTCCATGACCGTCTCGGTTTCAACGGCATTGCCGCCGTTGTCCAAACGTGCATGGACGCTCACGATCGTTGCGATGTGGTTTCGCTTGAACAGCTTCGCGATGTCGATGCATGGGCGCGGAAACGCGCGGAGCGTGCGATTTGCTTAATGGCATAACGTAGATTTGGATTCCATGGATACGTTGTTTGGTATTATCGGCCCCATCTTTTGGGGCCTTCTTCTCTTATCCGCGCTCGTGTTCGTCCACGAAGGCGGTCATTTTCTCGCGGCGCGCGCCTGCGGGGTCCGCGTCCTTGAGTTCTTCTTGGGCATGCCTTGCCGCTTCAATGTCCATCATGTCTCCAAGCGAATCGGCACCAAGTTCGGCGTCACGCCTCTCCTCCTTGGAGGATATGCCGAGATCTGCGGCATGGATCCCACCGAGGTCGACTGCGCGCCCCAGGTGCTCGCCGCTATTCACCGCCATGGAACTGTGCGCGTTGACTTGCTCGCTCAAGAGCTCGATCTTAAGGTGAGCGACGTCGAAGAGGCGTGTTCTTTGCTCTACGGATGGGGTTCCATCGTCCCGTCTGACGAGGCGTCCGATCATGATGCCGACGACGAGGTCTCCTCTCGCGATTTTCCCCTCGCCTTTGCCGCTGCGGCTCGCGATGCGCAGGGCAATACGATCTACGACGGTCGTTCGTTTGACCGCAGCTCCGCAACAAGGTGGGCGAACCTTGGGATCCCCCTATGGACGACCGCGCCTTCTTTGAGCTCGAGCGTTCTCACACGTATGTGGGGAAGGGCTTTTGGAAGCGCGCGTTCATGCTCGTCGCGGGCATTGCAGTGAATATCCTCACGGGTTTCCTGCTCGTGATCGCCGTGTACTCGGTGCTGGGGGTTTCGATGCCCATCGATGCCAATGTACTTGGCGAGATCGTCGCCGATTCGCCTGCCGAGGCTGCCGGCCTCAAGCAGGGCGATTGTGTCATCGCCGTGAACGGTGAGCGCGTCGATTCCTGGCTTGAACTGCTCGATGCCTTTGACGCGGCTGACCATGAGGGCGAGGTCGAGCTCGATCTGTGGCGCCCCAATAACGTTGACATGGCGTTCGACCACTTGCCCATCGACGACTCCTTCGATTCCGGGTCATGGGCACACGAGAACGGGACCTTCCTCACGGTAGGCGTGTCCTTCGACGATGACGGTTTGCTCGGAATCAGCGCCCCCACCCAGGTTGTCCGCCTCAACCCGCTGCAGTCCTGCCAGATCGCCATCGATAACATCGTCGCGACCGCCCAATCCGTTGGCAGCCTGCTTAACCCCCGCCACACCATGGAGGTGCTCGACAACTCAACCTCCGTCGTGGGAATTTCCGTGATGTCGGCTCAGGCGGCTGCTGAGGGCCCCGCAACGTTCCTCAACCTCGCGGCGCTTATCTCGTTCTCGCTAGGCTTCATGAATCTACTGCCCATCCCGCCGCTCGACGGCGGCAAGCTCGTGATCGAGGCTATCCAAGCAGTTACACGCCGCAAAGTGCCAATCAAGGTTCAGACCGCCATCTCCATGGTTGGCATCGGCCTGTTCGGGCTGTTATTCATCTATATGCTGGGTTCCGACATCGTTCGCTTCTTCTAGCGAACATCACGAAAGGGGAGTGCCATGCAGGGCTTGCTCGAGAGCGCACACGCCAGGTGATGGTGGGTTCCGTGCCTATTGGCGGTGGCGCCCCCGTTGTCGTGCAGTCCATGACGTGCACGCCCACCATCGATGCCGATGCGACCCTGGCTCAGGTGCGCGCGCTCGTGGACGCCGGGTGCGACCTTGTGCGCGTCACGGTCCCTTCTGCCGATGCGCTCGAGTCCTTCGGGCGGATCTGCGCCGAGTCTCCCGTGCCGATCGTCGCCGACATTCACTTTGACTATCGACTCGCTATCGGGGCTGTCCGCTCCGGCGCTGCCAAACTGCGCATCAACCCCGGAAACATCGGTGATTGGGACCGCGTGGACGCCGTAATCGATGCCGCGGGTGAGGCGGGAGCCGCGATCCGCATCGGTGTCAACGCCGGATCGCTTGATCGTCGCATTGCCGAGCGCGAGGACCTCACGCAGCCCGAAAAGCTCGTTGCGTCTTCGCTTGAGTTCGTCGAGCACTTCGAGAAGCGTGGGTTCGAGAACATCGTCCTATCTGCCAAGGCCCACAGCGTGCCCACCACGATTGAGACGTACCGTGCCCTCTCGCGCGAACTGCCCCAGGTGCCGCTGCATCTTGGTGTCACGGAGGCAGGCACGGTGCAGCAGGGCACCATCAAGAGCGCGGTCGGCCTCGGCGTGTTGCTGGCCGAAGGCATTGGCGACACCATGCGCGTGTCTTTGACCGCCGATCCCGTCGAAGAGCCGCCGGTATGCTGGGGTATCCTTTCGGCCCTCGGTCTGCGGCGGCGTGGCCCCGAGCTCGTGAGCTGCCCGACGTGCGGACGCACGCAGGTCGACCTGATCGGTCTTGCCGAGGAAGTGGGGGAGCGGCTCAAGTCCTGCACGAAGCCCATTTCCGTCGCCGTCATGGGGTGTGTGGTGAACGGCCCGGGCGAGGCGAGCGATGCCGATGTGGGTGTTGCCTGCGGACGCGGTGTGGGCATGGTGTTCCGCCGCGGTGAGATCATCCGCAAGGTGCCCGAGGCCCAAATCGTCGACGCCCTCATGGAGGAGATCGAGAAACTCTAACGTATCCTACCGCTCCGCCCCTTGCGTATATCATCCCGTGCTCAAACAGCGCTTCGCGAACTGCGCGCGGGACGATATACGCAAGGG
>ENA-OPZD01000120-OPZD01000120.1-human-gut-metagenome-genome-assembly--contig:-NODE-120-length-28752-cov-7.537362_pt1 | contig 28752 bp, 25 predicted proteins | sample MGYA00242479_ERZ504495 | MGnify/ENA primary metagenome ERZ504495 (study PRJEB26092, sample SAMD00036286) | human gut metagenome | host: Homo sapiens | study: EMG produced TPA metagenomics assembly of... | reverse complement strand
GCGCGACGCGCTCGGCCGCCGACCCGCGGCGGCGCTAAATACGCACCGGCATGACGAGGTACAGGTAGTTGATCTTGTCATACGACTTGAACACGCCTGCTTGGTTATAGCTCTGCAGCTCGAGCGTGATCTCCTTTTCGTGCGATAGAACGTTCAGGCAACCAAAGATGTAGTGGTAGTTGAACGCGATGACGCCCGATGCGCCCTCCGCCTCGACCTCGACGGTGGCGGTGGCGGCGTCCTGGTCGTTGGAAATCGCGGAAAGCACCATGGTGCCCGTCTCCGCGGAGATATCGAACTTGACCGCGGAGTTCGCCTGGGCGACAGTCGAAACGCGCTTGAGCGCCGAACTAAGGGCGGCAACGTCGATCTTAACCGTTGTGGCGCAGGCGGCGGGGAGGAGCGCCTTGTAATTGGGGTACGTGCCCTCGATACGACGGGCGACGTAGGTGGTGTTGCCCGCCACGAAGACGACCTGCGTATCGGTCGAGCCGATGAGGATCGAACCCTGGCCGCCGGTGATAGCCAGCGCGTCGTTGAAGGCGTCAGCGGGGACGTTCAGCTCGAAGCTGCCCTCCAGCGTAGAGGTCTCCACCTGCGTGTCGCACACGGCAAGGCGATACGAGTCGGTGGCAACCAGGCGAATCGTGTTGTTTTCAACCGTCATGTAGACGCCGTTGAGCACGGGGCGATTCTTGTCGGTCGAGGTGACGCGCCACACGCGGGAGACCATTTCACTCAAGATGTTCGCGGGGAGCTCGACGGAGCGCTCAAGGGCGAACGTGGGGAACTCGGGGAAATCGCCGGCGTCGAGCGTGTTCAGTCGGAACGTAGAGCGCTCGCACGTAATGCTCACCTGGTGTTCGGTCACATCGAAGGATACGGGCGCATCGGGTAGGGTCTTGCAGATGTTCGAGAGCATCTTGCATGGAATGACGACCTGCCCCTCTTCGTCCACACGCGCGGCGATGCGATGACGGATCGAGATGGTGTAGTTGGACGTCTGGAATTCGAGGACGCCGTCTGCTGCGCGCACGAGCACGCCGGAGAGGATGGGAAGGGTCGATGAGGGGGCAATGCCCTTCATGACGATGGCGATGGCATCAGAGAGCGCAGATTGGCTGACCGTGAACTTCATCTCTTTTTATTCCTCTCTTAAATATATATAAGTAACAACAGTAATAACCCGGTGGATGGTGTGGACTACGCTTGTTTGCCCAGTTACACCTGTTGATTTCTCTCAACAATCCATTGTAGACAACCGTTGAGTTTTGCCCATCGTGAGTCGACCCATATTTTTCTCAACATGGACGGCCGCGTTGTCCCCAACTTCTACCCCCACCTTCCAACAGGTTTTCCACAGGTGTCTTCTACGATTTGAGCATGATCGTGTTCTTGAGGTTTTGGACGTCTTCGTAGATCCGCCGGTCTTCGCGCATCTTGTTTTCCACGACCTTGAGCGAGTTGAGTACGGTTGAATGGTCGCGACCACCGAACTCGGCTCCGATGGCCGGTGTGGTCATCTCGCACAAGTTGTTGGCGAGATAGACCGCGACATGACGCGCGAAGGCGATGGTCGCGGTACGTCGGGGACCTATCAGCTCCTCGTGGCTCACGTGGTAGAACTCCTCGACCACCCGCTGGACCATATCGATGTGGATGATCTTGCGCGCGGTGTTGAAGTAGGTCTTTGCCGTCTCATCGATATCCGACGCCGAGAGTTCGAGCCCTGCCGCCTCGCGCTCGGCAGCGAGCCCCGCGCAGCGTTCGCAGAAACTTTCGAGGTTGCGGATGTTGTTGCCCGAGATCTCCGCCATGTGGCGCAGATGCTCGTCAGTGAGGTGCCCCTCGTGTTCGGGTAGCATTGACAGCAGGGACGTGTCGACGTTGAGTCCGTCGAGATTGCCCGAGCCGTTGATGATGTTCTCGTAATAGCGTTTGAGGATGACGTACTTCATCTCAAATCCCGGCTCGGAGACGAGGCACAGCATGCCGCGGCTAAAACGACTGGTGAGACGTTCGTCCATGGCGAGGTCCTTGGGCGCGCGGTCCGATGCGAACGCGACCTTTTTGCCATCGCGGATGAAGCTGTCGACGAGTTGGAAGAAGAACTCGACCGACGCCTGCTTGCCCACGATGTTCTGCACGTCATCGATGATGAGGATGTCCGCATCGCGATACTCGCGCATGATGAGGCTGCCCGGACCTCTTTGCCCACCGAGTTCGTTCATGTAGTCGTCGAGATATGCTTGGGAATTCGCGTATTTGACGCGGATATAGGGTTTTTCCTTGGCAAGGTAATTGCGCACGGCGAAGAGCAGGTGAGTCTTTCCAAGACCCGAGTTGCCATAGATGAACAGCGAGGGGCATTGCCCCGGCTCCTCGGCAAAGGCCGCGAAGCGCATGGCGCTGTTGAAGGCATGACGGTTCTCGTCGCCCGCGACAAAGCTATCGAACGTGTATTTGGCGTTGATGTCGCCCGCCGGGCCCCTGCCTGGCTGGGAGCCGTCCCCCGCCGCCGCGCGCACCATCGTGGGGTTGTTTCCGCCCGTGGCGGCTTCTCCCGTGGAGGGCTTCTTTGCACCTGGGTCGCCCGCGCGCATCTCCTGCATCATGCGGCGGAAGGTGTCGGGGGACACGGTGTTCACCACGCTGATGCCCGATCGACCGGTCTCGCCGCCCGTGGGAGTCGACGCCGCTGCGTCGAGGGGATGGGTTGCGGCCGGTACTCGCTCCTGGGGAGCCGCGCCGCTCTCGTTGGAGGGGAGGGGATCCTCCCTGCGTATGCTTTCGGTATCTGCGAGTATGCTCGCGAGGGGAGGATCCGCCTGTCGGCGTGGGGCCTCCCGCACACTTGCTGCGGTGGCCCTCGATTCTCCCGCGGCACCTCGTCCGTCGACGACGACCTCGAGCCTCATGGGCATGAAGGAGATCTCCTCGAGGTACGCTTCGATAAACTCGCGCTGTTTAACGAGGTAGGTATAGGCGAACCGGCTTGGCACCTGCACGGTGAGGGACTCGTCGTCGAATGCGACGGCCTGACACTGTTCCAGCATATGTATGAGGCGCGGCTCGCGCTCGTCGCGCCGGCAAAACTCGATGACGTCATCGAGGAGTATGCGCGCTTCGTTATCCATCTTCCCCATTCCTCATCTCTGCATCGAGGGGCGGTCCAACCGTCGTGCGTGGGCTATTGTTGCTGCGCCCATCCTTGACCCAATTCGGTGAGCACGTATTTCTGACCACGTTTATATATGAGCCCCGTCCCCGAGAGGGTGTCGAGCTCGCGCGACCACGTTGCATCTGAATTTCCGTAGGTGCGCGTGAGGTCGGTTGGGCCTCCCTTGCCGTTTTGTGCGATATAACGCAGAGCAAGGGCCCCACGCTCGCTCACATATGGTCTTGGTGCGAGCGAGGGCTGCTGCTCGCCGGGTATGGCATTCGTCGGCATGCCCGGCGTTGGCATTGCTACGGGCATGGCCGCGCCGGGCATGGCTGTCCCGGGTGCCATCGACGCGGGCGCCGTCTCTGCGCCGCCGGTCATGCCGCCGAGATTGGGCATTCCCATCATCTGCCCGCCCATCATCGCTTGATGCGACTGCTGCCCCAGTTGCCCCATCTGCATTGGGTATCCTTGCGGGATACCGCCGTATGGCTGTGTCATGCCGTACGGATTGCCATATGCCGGGTAACCCACACCCGCCCCCGGCGTCCATGGATACCCTTGTGGGTACGGCGGGGCCATCGTCCCCATGGATATCGCCCGCGGATCGGTTTCCGCCTGCATTCCCGTTCCCCAGTTCGGATTCGGACTTGTTTGCGCCCCCACGGCCCCGAATCCACTTGGCTGCGCGCCCGCCTGCATGGGTACCTCATCATGGTGCCCACTGCGCACGGCTGCTCCACGTGAAACGGCCCGCTCGATCTCCTCAACACGCACGGGATTCACGCTCACCGTGACCACCGTCCCCGCGCCCAGGTTATCTTCCACCGAGATGGCGCCCCCGGCGGCCTCGACATATTGCTGCACCATGGGGAGTCCCGCGCCGGTTCCTCGGATGTATCGCTTTTTAAATCGATCCGCACTCGTCACGCCGAATTCAAACGCGCGCTCCTTGTCGTCGATGCCGGGGCCCTGATCCGCAAAGCGAATCGTGTCGCCGTTGTCCAATATGGAAATGACCGGCTCGCTGAACTGCGCGTGTATGAAGTTTTCCACAAGTTCGCGGATGATCATGAGCGAGAGGTGACCGCCCTGTTCCTTCATGGTGCGATGGACGGTGTTGGTCACATCTTCCAGGTACGTACGTACATCCGCCTGTTCGACTACGATGACGCGCGGTGTGGACAACATGTCGTCGTACACCGAGATTCGCGTCGTGTATGCAGATTGCGACCGCTCCGTCGCCCCCGTTGAGGCGCCGCTACGGTTGGCTTCCTGTATTGGCGCTGCTCCCGTGAGGTGGGTGTTGTCCGGAGCCGGATCGCCGGAATCCACAAATGGGTAGAAGTCTTCTGACATGGTGCGTTCTTTCTACGTTTGCCGTGAACCTAGGATAGCAGGTCACGTTGGAAGCTTTCAAAACTTTTCAACAAGTTTTCCCATTGTGTTGAAAAGTGTTGGAAAGAACTGAAAAGTTATCCACATACTGCTAACAACCTGTTGATAAGTGCATGAAAAGTTATGAAAGAAACGGTTCGTGACGGGAGGCGCCAATGCCCTTGATCGCGCACCTTCGAAAAGTATGCGTATTTCATGGTTGCGAGATTGACATTCCCGCACCATATTCCCTACAATCTCTTAGCTCACGCGTATATTTTTCGAGTAGTCGAAACGCACCAGGAGGATGTTAACCATGAAGCGTACTTACCAGCCGAACAAGCGCAAGCGCGCCAAGACCCACGGCTTCCGCGCCCGTATGGCCACCAAGGCCGGTCGCGCCGTTCTCGCCCGTCGTCGCGCTAAGGGCCGCAAGCGTCTCACGGTGAGCGACAACTAAGCTCTCATGCAGACCATCAAGTCCCATCAGGACTTTGAGCGGGTGTTTACTCAGGGGAAGCGGCTCAACCATCCTCTGATTCGCATGGTTATATGTGATTGTGTCAGCGAAGGCGATCCGGCTCGGGTCGCCTTCGCTGCTGCCAAAAGGTTGGGAAATGCCGTGGTCCGCAACCGCTCCAAGCGTGTGCTGCGAGAAGCCGCGCGTTCCTGTGAGCTGCCCATCGAGGGCCACGAGATTATCCTCTTCGCGACGCCCCGCACTCGTACCGCTTCTCCTGAGGAGATGCGGCTGGCTCTGCTCGCTCTTTTGCGTCGGGCTCACGTTGTCCACAACAACTGAGCAGGATGTGGAGTACGGGGATGTTCAAGCGCTTTTGCCTTGCCGCGATTCGCGGGTACCAGCGGTATATTTCGCCCCTTTTACCCGATGCGTGTATATACATCCCCACCTGTTCTCAGTATGCTGTTGAGGCAATAGAGAAATATGGCGTGGTCAAAGGCTGTTGGCTGGGTGTGCGGCGTATTTTGCGCTGTCATCCGTTTCATGCCGGCGGGTATGACCCCGTGCCGTAAGTATTGGTTCCTACTGTAAGGATTATTGGTATGTGGGACTGGATTGTTCAGATTCTCTTCCAGGCGCTTCAGCTCATACAGGGCTTTGCGGGCGACTGGGGTCTTTCCATCATCATCTTGGTGGTGATTATTCGCCTCGCTTTGACGCCCATGATGCTCAAGTCGACCAAATCGACCGCTCGTATGCAGGTGCTGCAGCCTAAGCTCATGGAGATTCAAGAGCGCTACGCGGACGATCCCCAGCGGCAGGCAGAGGAGATGCAGAAGTTCTACTCTGAGAACAAGTTCAACCCCTTTGGCGGGTGCCTGCCCCTGCTCATCCAGATGCCGATCATGATCGCGTTATTCAACCTCCTGCGCGACCTCGGTCATTACTTCCCCAGTGCTGCTGAGCAGGGCTTCTCCTTTTCAACATCCTGCCCAACCTCGTCATGTCTCCCTCCCAGGCCTTTGCTGGTGGGTTTGCCGAGGCTCTGCCGTACCTGCTCGCCCTGATCCTGTTCGGTCTGCTGACGTTCATCCCGCAGCTGTACATGACGCGCAACCAGACGGGCGCCCAGGCGCAGAGCACCAAGATGATGATGGTCGTCATGACCGTTATGATGCTCTTCATGGGCTGGGGTCTTCCCGCCGGCGTCCTGTTGTACTATGACGTTTCCTCCGCATGGCAGGTCATCCAGCAGATCTTCGTCACCCAGAAGGTCATCGAGAAGGCTAAGGCCGAGGAGGAGGAGCGCATGGTGAACGCTCCCATCGAGGTCGATGTGGTTCGTCGCGAGCACAGGAAGCGCCCCCATAAAAGCCGCTAATGTCGCTAGCTCACGTAGCGGATTGTAATCTTATTTAGGTACCAAACTATGGAGAAGATCATGGCTGACGAACTTGTTGAAGAGATTATCGACGAGGCTGTAGAGTCTGCTGATGAGCAGATTGTCGGCCAGTATCCCGAGATTGCCGTCCATTATAAAGAAGGCGTCGCCTTAACTGATGAAGAGCTCGACACCATTGCCGATGTCGCCATTTCCGTGGTGCGCTCCATCCTTTCTCATTTCGATGCGGAAGGGTCTTCCATTGACGAGTACGAAGGTGATGAGGGTGAGCTCATTCTGGATATTACTGCCCCCGACTTAGCTGTCCTGATTGGCCGCCATGGTCGCACGCTTGAATCTCTTCAGACGCTTGTCTCCCTGCTTGTGAGTCGTAAGCTTGGATTCCGTTATCCGGTGTCTATTGACGTTGAGGGTTACAAGAGTCGACGCCACGACAAGGTTGTGAGCATGGCAAAGAACGCTGTCTCTCGTGCTGTTTCTCAGGGTCGTTCGGTTAACCTTCCTCCTATGTCGGCATATGAACGCCGTCTTGTTCACATCGCTCTTCGTGAAGACGATCGCATTGATACTCACTCCGAAGGTGTGGAACCTGAGCGTCGCGTGGTCATTACGCTTCGATAAGCTTCAAGGTATTTGCTTGCGAAAGGGCACCTTCGGGTGCCCTTTTCTTATGACTGAACTTCTTGATACACTAACCTCAGTCATTTTGATTGGATGGTGTCTATGTCGCAAGAGACGTCTCGCAGGATTCAACTACATGCACTCGGTGAATCCGAGGAGCAAATTTCAAACCTCGTAAATGAGCTTATCTCCTACTGTTTAGAGCTTGATATTGAGGTCAGTAGGGACGAAGCGGAAATGTGTATCAAGCATCTACTCATGGTCAATCAGGTCAATGAGTATATGAATCTCACAAGGATTCAAGATATTCACGATGCCTTGATTCTGCATATCGTCGATTCCCTTGCCCTTACCAGGGATCTGCCCATTGAACCGGAAAGATTCTTGGATATTGGTACCGGCGCCGGCTTCCCTGGTATTCCGTTCTGTGTTTACACCGGCTGTGATGGTGTGTTACTCGACTCGGTTGGCAAGAAGGTTCAAGCCGTTCAGGCATTTATAGAGGAACTTGGATTAGAAGGTGTCGAGGCTGTTCACGATCGCTGCGAATCATATGCTACCGCGCATCACCACGCTTTCGATATCGTCCTTGCGCGCGCAGTTGGACAGATGAATCTCATTGTTGAATATGCCACTCCATTTCTTGAAGAAGATGGCTATTTGATTGTTGCAAAGGCAAACCCCTCCAAAGATGAATGTCATATTTCAGATCAAACAGCTTCGATATGTGGATTGGAACTCATTGGTTCCGATGAGTTCGAGTTGCCTCGTGGGTTGGGTCATCGCACAGTGTTTCTTTACCAGAAAGTCTCGAATCCAAAGATTCATCTCCCTCGACCTGTTGGTCTTGCTAAGAAACAGCCCTTGGTTTCTTAGTCTCTTTTCCAATTCATGTTTGTTTTATTGTAACCACCTCATGTTTGGGGGTGGTTATTTCTTTATTCGTCTTGTCTTTTACGTTATGCGTTTCTAGTTTTGAGTTATGTTCGAAGTGTTGGTTATTGTGTTTTCCAACTGAACCAATCTAAATAGATCATCCATTCATGTCGAGAATGCTATTAAAAGAAGAAACAGGTATTGAAGGGTAACACAATCGCGTTTACCCTCAGTCTCCCGATCTTGTTTCACGTGAAACTGTGATTCATCTGGCTTGATGTAATGCAGATGATTGTTATATTTCTAGCTAGTTCATGGCTGTTTGTTTCTTAAGAGATCTAATCCTCTGGCAACTAAGCATATAAGTACTATGTTCAAAACAATCACGAAGCATCGGTATTCAGTGCGCAAATAATGTTCTCTCAATTGGAATGGAAATTTCATTATTGATATCCCAATGTGAAGCCATAAGCAGCTTGAATTGACGGCATAGGTGAATTTAAAAACAAGATATCTCTTACTAGCTGTTTCACGTGAAACATATTAAGATTGTTAATGAGTTATATCGTTGGGACAAAAGGACGTTGTTGTGTCCGCAATGTTTCACGTGAAACTTGATCCCTATGGGAGTAATGCAGCATACATATTGAAGATCCAGGAGGGAATGTGGGATTTCGCGACGTTAAGCGCTCGAAAAGTGCTAAGCCATTGCACACAATTGCAATAATCAATCAAAAAGGTGGCGTCGGAAAATCGACAACAACGGTAAATCTTGCAGCAGCATTAGGAAAGCAGGGACGTAAGGTTCTGATTGTCGACTTTGATCCGCAAGGTAACAGTACGAGCGGAATCGGAGTCGATAAAGAGGAACTTTCGCAATGCATCTACGATGCGCTCCTGCATGATGTTCCCGCAGAACAACTCATTCACGATACGGTTAGTGAACGGGTATTCATCATTCCGGCAACTATTCAACTTGCCGGTGCCGAAATTGAGCTCGTTTCTGCTATGGCCAGAGAGACACGTCTGAAAGATCTTCTGGATCCCGTTAAAGAGGAATTCGATTTTATCCTCATAGATTGTCCACCCTCACTTGGCTTGTTAACGATTAATGCACTTGCTGCCGCAGACAGTGTACTCATTCCGATTCAATGCGAGTATTACGCACTTGAAGGCGTAACGAAACTCTTGGAGTCGATGCGTATGGTTAAAGGTCGCATTAATAAAGACCTTGATACCTATGGTGTGCTAATGACCATGTATGACTCGCGAACTTCTTTGTCGAATCAGGTCGTTGAGGAAGTACAGAACTATTTTGGAGATACCGCCTTCAAAACCTGCATTCCTCGTTCTGTAAAGGTGTCTGAGGCTCCTTCGTACGGTATGCCTGTGATTGAGTACGCGCCACATAACAAGGGCGCAATTGCCTATATGGATCTGGCTAAAGAGGTGATTCGTCGTGCCTAGTCCAAAGAAAAAGCCCGCGCTCGGACGTGGTCTGGGTTCTCTTATGGGGGAAGCTCAGTCTGAGACTGGATTTGCAGCCCCTGAGACGGAGATGCCGTTGGAGCAGATCGTTCCAAACCCCAATCAGCCACGAACTCATTTCAATGAATCTGAACTCGAGGAGTTGAGTGAGTCAATTCGCGAGAATGGTGTCCTGCAACCGCTTCTCGTGCGAAAGAATGGCTCTAAATATGAGATTATTGCCGGTGAACGTCGGTATCAGGCCTCGAAGATAGCGGGACTCGAAAAAGTTCCGGTTATTGTTAGGGACGTTGACGATCAGAAGATGCTCGAACTTGCGTTGATCGAAAATCTTCAGAGATCCGATCTTAACCCCATAGAAGAGGCAAAGGGTTACAAGCAGCTCATCAAGGCGAGTGGAATGACACAGGAGGCTCTCTCGAAAGCTGTCTCTAAGTCTCGTTCAGCGATAACGAATTCACTTCGTCTCCTTGACCTTCCAGAGTCGGTCCAGCAGATGATGTACGAGGGTAAGCTGACTGCTGGTCATGCGCGCGCCATTCTTGCTGTTCCCTTTGAGGATGCAAGGATTAAGCTTGCTGAAAAAGTTATTGCTGAAGGTTTGTCAGTTCGTGCGACTGAAAACCTTGCTCCGTTATTTTCAGTCGGAGATTCGCCGCGTGCACCTCGTCCGGTCACACCGCAGTCGTATAAAAAGGCAGCGCGTGTGCTGCGGCAGATCTTCAATACCAATGTTAAGGTGCGCGCGACACGGGGTAAGAATAAGATTGAAATCGAGTTCAAGGATGAGGATGACCTGCAACGCATCCTTGAATCTATGGTCGATGTAAATAATGATTGAGGTAAACGATGAGCAGGGCATCTGAGATTGCTTTAACTTCGTTGGCAGTGGGGCTTGGAGCTGTTGTTGGATTCATTGTTGTGACGCGGCCCGAGTCCATCGAACGAATGAAAAATGGTGTGACCGATATCTTCTCAACTTCGAAAAAGAAGGTAGACGAGATGTCGGAAGAAGTTGCTCTGCGAACAGCACGGTTGACCAAGAATCCTCAAGTCAATCAGGACTGGGTGGAAAGACAGTGGGAGTCAATAGGTTATTAGGTACCTAACAATAAGTAGGTGTGAAATACTCGGGAAGACACCTCAATGCTTTTGATCCACCCAATGCTAAGCATTAGCCTCAGGCTTTGAATAACACCTCCTTCATGTGGGTTGATGAGAGAGATATAAACATAGGGGTCGCGAACACAATTCGCGACCCCTACTTCGTTTCATGTGAAACACATCACCCGTGGATTGATGGTCTCCCCTGGGTGGTGCCTCCTGTTCGCCCCATAGGAAGCGCTCTTGGACAGTTCTCCCGGCTGGACCCTTGAGTAACTACCTGGACGACGTCTCCTTGGCAGTGTCCCCTACTGAACGCGGAGGCGGCGCTGCTTGAGCTGGCCGCACGCGGCATCGATATCGCTGCCGCGAGAATTTCGAATAGTCGTCTCGACGCCGTGCATGGTTAAGCGGCGCTGCAGCGTTTCGACCTTCTCGATGGGAGAAGGACGGAACGGACTGTCGGGAATGTTGTTGAGCTGAATGAGATTGACGTGGCAGAGCGTCCCGGCGCAGAAGTCGATCAAAGCCTGCATCTCGGGATTGGTGTCGTTGATGCCGTCGATCATGGCAAACTCGTACGTTGGGCGGCGGCCGGTCTTCTCAACATAGAGCTGGATGGCCTCGTGGAGCCGGGGAAGCGTGTACTTCTTCACGCCAGGCATGAGCTGGTTGCGTGTTCCCTGGACGGCCGAGTGCAGAGAAATCGCAAGCGTAAACTGTTCGGGAAGCTCAGCGAATCTGCGAATGCCGGGGATAACGCCACAGGTGGAGACGGTGAGATGGCGCGCTCCGATGGCGAGTCCATCGGGATCGTTGAGCGCTCGCAACGCGTCGATCGTAGCGTCGAAGTTAGCGAAGGGCTCACCTTGACCCATGAAGACAACGCTCGTAACGCGCTCGCCGAAGTCACGGGAGACATGGAGCACCTGATCGACCATTTCTTGAGCCGTCAAAGAACGGGAAAGGCCGGCAAGGCCGGTCGCACAAAAGGCGCATCCCATGGCGCAGCCCGCCTGAGAAGAAATGCAGACGGCCAGCTTGTTTCGATTAGGCATGCCAACGGTCTCGACGGAGACGCCATCGGCAAATTGCAGGAGGTACTTGCGAGAGCCATCCTTGGAGACCTGTTTAACAAGCTCAACCGGTACATTGAAGGAAAAGCGCTCTGATAGCTTCTCACGCATTGCCACAGGGAGATTGGTCATCTCATCAAACGAACATACGTTCTTCTCGTGAATCCATTCGTTCAATTGCTTGGCGCGAAAAGCAGGTTGACCGAGTTCTTTGACCAAATTCTGCAGTTCCTCTAAATCGAGGAGACGTATATCGCGTGCACGATCGGTGCGTTCCATTTGTCGCCTTTCGGGTGGTGAGATGCTCGTGCGTCTCAAGGGCATATATACCTATACAATAGGGTATTGTTGGGCATTTGCGATGCAGATGCGCAGCTATTGCGTGAAATGGACACCGCTCCCTCGCCATAACGGGCTTTGAGGGGGATTCGAGCCTGAAAGGTGACATCATGAGCGACAAGACGCGCCAGGACATGAAGATTGCAGTCCTTGCGGGAGGAATCTCGGATGAGCGCGAGATTTCCCTCGCTTCGGGTGCTCATGTCGTACAGGGGCTCGAGGAGGCGGGTTATGGAGCGGTGGAGCTGGTTGATCCCGCCGACCCGTCGTTTCTCAACACCATGTCCACGGGGTCGTTCGATGTGGCGTTTATCGCCCTCCATGGCCGCGGTGGCGAGGATGGCATGACCCAGCACGTGCTGGAATTCATGGGCATCCCTTATACGGCTTCGTCTCCCCTTGCGAGCGGCATCGCCATGGACAAGGACCTTTCCAAGCTGCTCTATCGCCGCGCCGGCCTGCCCGTCGCGCCGAGTGTGACGTTCGGCCGCGCCGATATGCCTTCGATAGAGGAGATCATCGAGGTTGTGGGGCCTCAGAGCTTCGTAAAGCCGGTGGTGAACGGCTCGAGCTACGGTATTTCCCTGGTGAAGGACCCCTCGGAGCTCGCCGCTGCTATTGAGTTCGCATTCGAGCACGGTGAGAAGGTCATGGTGGAGCGTCGGGTCTTTGGTACCGAGTGTTCAGTTGCCGCCGTTGGCGATGGCGACACCCTTCGCGCTCTGCCCGTGGTGGAGATCCTCATGCCCAAGCAGTCGGAGTTTTACGACCTCGAGGTGAAGTACGCCGACCCCGCCGAAATCCATCGGATTCCAGCCCAGCTGCCTGAGGATGTCTACGCACAGGTGCAGGATATCGCCTGTCGCGCGCATGAGGCGTTGGGTCTGTACGGTATCTCGCGTACAGACGTAATTGTCACGGAGGAAGGCCCCGTCATCCTCGAGACTAACAACATTCCCGGCATGACGCCTGAGTCTCTCGTGCCTGATGAGGCACGCCACGCCGGTATCGCGTTTAGCGATCTGTGTGTCGAACTGGTCGATCTGGCCCTCGAGCGAGCCGGTCGATGAGCGCCTCCGCCGCGGCATCACCGCTCGCGATGGCTGCGGCGGTGCTTCCGGGCACTCCGCAGCAGGTTATTGACGCATACGCAACGCTCGCCGCCCGTGCCGAGACGCGTTCGTTTGGCCTGATAGAAGATGACGTGGTGGTGCTCGATACCGAGACCACGGGGCTATCCCATCGTGAGAACGAGCTGATTGAGATCGCCGCCGCCCGTTTGCGCGGTCGCGAGATCGTCGATCGCTTTGATACGTTCGTCAAGCCCTCGGGGCTTATACCGGCCGAGATTACGGAGCTTACGAGTATCACGAATGCCGATGTTGCTCACGCCCCTTCCGCCGAAGGGGCGGTTGCCGCTCTTGCGGAGTTCGTGGGTGGCGCGCCGGTGATTGCCCATAACGCAGCCTTCGACCGAGGGTTCATAGAGGCCGTGAGTGGCGGCTCGGAAGTGTCGGACATCTGGATTGATTCGCTCGCCCTCTCGCGCATTGCATTGCCGCGTTTGAGTTCACATAAGCTCGCGTCCATGGCCGAGCTGTTTGGGTGTGCGAGCGTGTCTCATCGTGCGAATGCCGATGTCGAGGCGCTGTGCGGTGTCTGGCGCATCCTGCTTTGCGGGCTTGATGACCTGCCGCTCGGCCTCATGCGCCGTTTGGCGGATATGCACCCCGATGTACCGTGGAGCTACCGGCCGATCTTTAGCTTCTTGGCCGGCAGCCATCCCGAAGCAGTGTTTTCGCTGGTAAGTGCCAGACATGACATTTTGGCCGCCGACTCTTCGTCTGCGGCGGGATTTGGTGCGCGTATCGATGCCGATGAGCTTCCGGGACTCAATATGCCCTCGCGCGAAGAGGTCGAAGCGTGCTTTGAGCCAGACGGTCTCGTCAACCGCATGTACCCTGGTTACGAACCGCGCGTGGAGCAAATGCAGATGGCAGCCGAGGTACGTGATGCCCTGGCGACTTCTTCGCATCGCGTGATCGAAGCTGGTACCGGTGTGGGCAAGTCAATCGCCTATCTCGTGCCCTTCGCTCAGGCGGCAAAACGCAACAACATCACGGTTGGCATCGCCACGAAGTCGAATAATCTGGCGGATCAGCTGATGTATCACGAGCTGCCCCGTCTGGCCCGTGAAATCGAGGGCGGTCTGACGTATTGTGCCCTCAAGGGCTATGACCACTACCCATGCCTGCGAAAACTTGAGCGCTTGGCGCGCGCCAGCGAGGTCCACACCACGCGCGACCCGGCAGACACGCTCACCGCCATCGCCGTTATCTACGCCTACGCCTGCCAATCGCCCGCTGGCGATCTCGATGGGTTGGGCATTCGCTGGAGGAGTGTGCGAAAGGCAGATCTCACCACCTCCTCTCGCGAATGCGCTCGGCAGCTGTGCCCCTTTTACCCCGACAAATGTATGGTCCACGGATCTCGCCGGCGCGCCGCCCGCGCGGATGTGGTGGTAACCAACCATTCGCTGCTCTTCCGCAATGTCGCGGCGGACGGAAAGATCCTGCCGCCTATTCGTCATTGGGTGGTTGACGAGGCCCATTCGATCGAAGGTGAGGCTCGCAGGCAGTGGGCGGTCACGGTCTCCGCGGACGAGAGCCGATCGATTTTTGAGCGGTTGGGCGGTGCGCGCACCGGTTCGCTGGGGAGGATCACCCGAGACCTCGCAGCTTCTGACGCCGCCACGTTGTTCATGGGTTTGACCGCCAAGGCGACCTCGAGCACGCAACGTGCATCCCTGGCCATGGCCGATCTTTTCGATGCCGTGCGCGATCTCGCGCGATCTGCCCGCTCGGATAGCGGATACGATACCGCCAACATGTGGATTGGCCGCGAGGTGCGGGAAAGTGCCGCATGGGGTGTGTTCGCCGAGGTCGCGAATACGGCCATCGACGCACTCGATGAGGCATCAAAGAACCTCGCCTCACTCGTTGAGACTGTGGCGGAGGAAAAGCCGGAGCTTGTCGCAGACGTCGCAGATGGGCAACGCCGTCTCAAGGAGCTGAACGACGGACTCAAGCTGGTGGTGGAAGGCACCAACGACCGTTATGTCTACTCGTGCCAGGTCAACCGCCGCATCAAGGCGGGTGGGGAGAGCCTAAGCGCCGAGCGCCTTGATATTGGTGAGGCTCTTGCTGAAAATTGGCTGCCCGAGATGCACACGGCGATATTCGCCTCGGCGACCATGACAGTTTCGGGCAGTTTTGATCACTTCACCCATGCCGTGGGGTTGGATCGCTTGGGACGCGAGTCCTTCCAGACTCTACACCTCGATTCGAGCTACGATTTCGAGCGAAATATGGCAGTGGTGGTTGCGGGCGATATCCCCGATCCGCGTAATCGGGCGGCATACCTCGATGCTTTGGAAAACCTGCTGGTAGACGTACATATGGCAATGGGGGGCTCAACGCTCACTCTCTTTACGAATAGGCGTGACATGGAGGAGTTGTTCGACCGCGTGTCTCCCCGCCTGTCAAAGGAGGGCCTCGCTCTCGATTGCCAGAAGAAGAACACGTCCGCCAAGATCCTGCGTGATCGATTCCTCTCCGACGAGACGAGTTCCCTGTTTGCCCTTAAGGCGTTTTGGGAGGGTTTTGACGCCGCCGGCGACACCCTGCGCTGCGTGGTGATTCCCAAGTTGCCGTTCTCGAGCCCGACGGACCCGCTCTCGTGCGAACGCGGTGTGCGTGAGGATCGCGCATGGGCCCGCTACTCGCTGCCCGAGGCGGTGTTGGAGGTCAAGCAGGCCGCTGGTAGACTGATTCGCACGTCGACCGACGCCGGCGTTTTGGTGTTGGCGGATTCGCGTTTGGTGACCAAGGGGTATGGCAAGAAGTTCCTCTCGTCTCTGCCCGCCGCGTACCAGCGTATCGAAAGCCACAGGTAGGTCGCTATCTTGAGCTTTGGCGTGCCAGCCACCGGTAGTTTGGTCGCCGCGCCCCGTGTCTATCGTGCGTAGGTGATGAGAGCAGCTCTGAGCTCATCCGGCGCCTCGATGATGAGCTCTCCACCGGCAGCGAGCACCTGGTCGAAGAGCCATGGCGTTGAGGTATAACTCACGTTCGCCTCGACCGTGCCATCGTCGTTGCGCTTCGCGCTATCGCGGTCGATACCCGCCCATGTGGACGCGTCGAACGCCTCTTGGGTGCTCCATCGCATCTTGGCGGTGTCTCCATGCTTTTGCAGGCTTTCCGCGGCGGAGAGGCGGACAAAGGGATGGTCGATTACGGAATCCTCGGTCAACTCGACTGAATCGATGCGATCGAGTCGGTAGCTGCGCTGCCCACCCTTCACGACATTCCACGCCACGAGGTATGCGGCATCACCCGCGACCTCGATGTACCCGGGGTCGATGATTCGCTCGCACGGGGCATCTTCGGATATGGCGCGATACTTCATGCGCAGGCGCACCCCATAGGCGATTGCCTCGGCGACGGCGGGATAGAATCCGCCGAAGAGGGCATCGCCGGAGAGGAGGCGCTTGCCTGTGGCTTCATGCGTGATGGGGGCGAGTGCCGTCGCGATTCGCTCCCGCACGCGGTTGTCGAGGTTGCAGCGTTCAAGCGCTTGGTTGAGCGCAAGTGCCTCGGGAGCGGTGAGGCGAACGGGTTCTATTGCTCCGGCGTTGCCCATGAGGGAGACGCGATCTTCGTCCCGCACGATGGCGATGCGCGCACCCGTGCGTTCATCGGCGATTGACTGGAGCAGTTCAAAAACGCGCTCGAACTGGGATGAACTGATACCGAACTTGCGGCAAAAATCCGTGATGCGTATATGGCCTCCTGTCGATGCGGTGAGGGAAGTGAGAAGAATTAAGCACAGATTCGTAATCTCGTCCCTACCCAGGGGCTTATCATTGCTGTTCATGCGCCATTACCGCCTTTTGTTTTATAAGGTTCACGCAGTCGACGAGCACCTTGGGTCCACGAACGGAAAGGCCGATATGAGCGTGCTCGAGGGCAAATCGCGCTGCGGCATCAACGTCCCGTACGTCGACGGACCATTGCGTCGACCCGTCCTCCTCATCGCGTGTCTCTCCCCTGCCTTTGGTGATGAGTTCGATCTCGTGAGCGCCCACGCCGGGCGAAAAGGAGAATTCCGCCAAGACGGGGTTGCATGCGGAGAAGTCAAAGGGGAGGAATTGAGAGCCGGTGATGTCGAACTCGGAGGGAATCACGTAGGGCCTGCTCGATTCCGGTGAGCTTTTCGCGGAGACAACGCGGTCGGTTCTAAAAGTGCGCAGCCCGTCTGCCCCATGGTCGCGTCCGACAAGATATACGTAGCTCCCCCGTTCAAAAGATCCGTAGAGGTCGACGGTGTGGATGTTCTCGTTTCCGCGTGCGTCGCGATAGGTAAACGACGCCGGCCTTCTGCGCGAAAAAGCGTTCCACAAGTTGGTGAGATCGCGCTTGATGTTCAGCGGCTGCGTGCTGGAGCTCCGGGGAGATGCCCGCGGTTTCACACAGTTTGGTGCGGGCCATTTGGAGGGGCCAACGCGCTGGATCGTCGGCGTGAAGTGCAAATATCTGGTCGATTGCCGCAACTGCCTCCTCCGCATCGTACGGCGAGAGCGCGGCAGTGTCGGCATGCGTGGAAGTTCGGTCGATCTCCCAGCTCCGCTGCTCGTTTTTGGCGTTGTGGGAGTCGGACGCTCTCGAATATGGACGCCGAGAGAGGCCAAAGATTCGCGATCGCGGGCAAACGCCTTGATGCGCGATTCGCGAGATGGACTGGTGTAGCCGATCTCGGGGTCGTTGATGATGTGCTCAGTGGTGAGGGGTTCTTGTGCCACGCTGAGGGAGAACATGAGGTTGAGCATGCGCCGCGCGATGTCTTCGGACTTCGTCCACGCACGCGGTTTCACCTCGTCATGTGCGGCATTCGAAGTTCCGTTCTGCATGCGCACCCTCCCGTTTCCCACTTGGTCAACACCTGCTCGTTGGTTACCTCATTCTAGTGTAAGGAGGTGGGGTGTTCTGCTCATGTTCGCCGTGTGTTAATGGGGAATTGCGACTGCAGGAACCATATTGAGGGGTTGAAATTCTGCAGGTAAAGCATAAGTAAGGGTATACTTGCGACTATACATGCGCATCGTGAATTCGATGCGTTTGCACATAAGCGAGTTCGATGTGGAGCCCACATGGCGAATACGAAACAATACCTGAGCCACCTACTGCAGAACACGGGTATCACTCCGGCGTGTAGTGAAGAGGAGCGCGAGGCGGCCAACGTCATCGCGAAGATCTTTGCCGATCACGGATTCACGCCCGAGATGCAAGAGTTCAGCGCGAGTGGCATGACCAAGGTTGCCCAGGCCATCTTGGGTATCGTCGCTTTCGTCGGTGCCGTGCTTTGCGGCATTGGAGGGGCCCTTGGCGTGGTCGGCCTGCTTTTGGCCCTCGCCGCCGCCGTTGTCTACGTGCTCGAGCGCACGGGTCGCCCCGTGATCTCCGGTTTGGGCTCTGGTGGTTTGAGCCAGAATGTCATCGCCTACCATCGTGCTTCCGGCCCGCTCGCCTCGCCCCGCAACCGCCCTGTCGTGGTGGTCGCCCATTACGATTCGCCGCGTGAGGACCTGCTTGCCCGTGAGCCGTTCGCGGCGTACAAGCCCCTCATCGTCAAGTTGCTGCCCTTTGCGATGGTCGCGCCCGCGGTTCTCGCGTTCATTCGCCTGTTCCCCGTTCCGGGTGCCGCCAAAGCGGTGCTTTGGGTTCTCGCCATTCTTGCTGCTTTGGTTCCGCTGGCGAACGGCGTTGCGATTATTGCCAATCGTTTCGTGTTGCCGTATACCACGGGTGCCGTGTCGAACAAGTCTTCCGTTGCCGCGATGCTCGGCGTGATGGATGCCGTTTCGCCGTACGAGCTTGGTGAGGAATTCCCGCATGATACACCGGCGGACGAGTATTTCGCCGAGCAGCAGCGCATCCTCGAAGACGCGATCGCCGCGGCAGAGGCGGCTGCTGCCGCTGAGGCGGAGGCTGCCATGGCTTACCCCCACGAGGTTGAGGGGCAAGACGAGCAGAATGGCGAGGCGGACGAGGTTACCGAGACCGCCGAGTTGGTAAGGTTGTCGAGCAGGTTCCCGAGGTGCCTGTGGTGCTCGAGCCCGTCGACGTGCTCGGCGCGACGGCTACCGATCTTCCTGCTGTTGATCTTGGGTCGACGGTGACCATGAATGTCGAGAACGATGTCGCTCCCGCGGAGGATGAGGTCGAGGAGCAGCTCGACGCCGATGCCACGGTCGCCACCATGCCCGCTATTGATAGCGCGCCTGTTGTCGAAGAGGACCTGGAGAGCGAGGAAGAAGATCTCGGTGCCGGGACGCAGTCCGAGCTTGATTTGGATGCCGCCGCCCCCGAGCCCAAGCTTCCCTTCTACTTGAACAGCGCGGGCAACGTTCGTTTTGGCGCTGACGTGATTCGCGGTTTGGGTATGCTTCCCGAGAGCTGCGTCGTGCTGTACGAACCGGGTGATGAGCCCGAGCCCGAGACCCCAACCGCGTTTGAGGTTGAGCATGAGGAGGAGGCTCCCGCCGCCGACGCGTATGACGCATACGACACCTACGACGAGGATGTTGAGCTCGAGCAGGATTATTCCGAAGAGGACACTAACGATGAGAGCGAGCTCGCCGAGGCCTACGATGAGGCTGAGGATGAGGACGGATTTGAAGAAGCGTTCGCCCCTCAGGAAGAGGTCGAGGAAGAAGACGACTTCGACGTCGTGATGGAAGCTGAGTATGAGGTCATCGAGGACGAGGCTGAGGACGAAGCTGCTGAGGAGACGGCCATGGCGGCGAGCGACGAGACTCCTTCTGAGGATGGGAACGCCGCCGTTGACGCTGCTGCAGAGGAGGCCCCTGCGGGGCAGCCCGTTGAGGAAGAGCATCACGTGGAGGAGGATCACGAGGATCAGGACGCAGCTGGCGCTACTGAGGTGTTCGCGATGCCCTCTGCCACGCCTCGCGGAGAAGCCGACATGTCCGGCACGATTGCCATGCCCGTCCAGCCCTCCGTCCAGCCTGTGGAGACGGTTGACTCCCTCATGGCCCAGATAGACTCTGCGGTGCCGGCACGCCCCAAGCGCACCATCAACGTGCCGAGCACGGCGGACGCCCCTGTGCCCCGGGTACCCCAGACGGCGAACCGCGCCTCCTTGTTCGATTTACCTGATCCTTCCGCCGCCCCGGCCGATCCGTTTGGCGTTCAGGGTGTCCCAAATGTTCCGAACCAAAGCGGGACCGCTGATGTCGCCTCCGAGGCCCGCAGTGCCTTTACGGTCATCAGTTCTCCCGAGCCCGTTGCAGCTCCTGAGCAGTCGTTTGAGACCATCAGCGCCCCGGCGCCCGCTCAAGAGAAGCCGCACCGTGGAATCGGCCGCCTCTTTGGACGCAAGAGGAAGAACGATGACAGCATGAGTGAGTGGCTTGGTGTCGATGACTCGTTTGATGCCAAGTCCACGGGGAACGACATCGGTTCCTGGGACAACTTCGACGACGGATGGAAGGGCGGCGCCGCTGGCTACGACGGCGCAACCGAGGAGGAGCTGCGCGAGGCCGTTGCCGACATGGGCGATGACGAGCTTTTGGGACACGACATCTGGTTCGTGGCCACGGGCGCATCCGAAAACGGCAACGCCGGCATCCGCGCCTTCCTCGATGCCCATCGTGACAAGCTTCGCGGTGTGTTCCTCATCAACCTCGAGAGCGTGGGTGCGGGTCAGCTCGCCATGCTCGCCACCGAAGGTGAGCAACGCGTCTTCAAGGGTGACAAGCGCATCATGAAGTTGGTCCAGCAGGTGAGCAGCGACTTCCATCGCGAGTGTGCGACGGTCGACATGCCGTACGTGACAACCGATGCCCATGTCGCCATGGGTATGAGCTTGCGCTCCCTGACCATCGGTGGTGTTGAGGGCACCGGCTTCGCCCTCGCCCATACGGAGGAGGATCAGCCGTACAACGTGGATACGGACAACGTTGCCTTCGTGTCCGATGTGGTCACCGAGGTCATCCGCCGCTCGTAAAAGCGGTACACATGCTATAGGGGAGAGACCGTGTTCAGGTACATCAAGGAACATTGGGTTCAGTATTTGATCGGGGCGACCATCGCCGTCTTGCTCGGGTTGGGCTTGTCGTACTATCTGGGAGAGAAATGGTCTACACCTGATAGCGTGCGCGCTCAGCGAGCTGAGGAGAATCAGGCTGTAACCCAGGAGGACGAGGAGCTAACCGAGTGGGTCTCTAGCTAACCGAGTAGGCCTCTGGCGCCCGCCCTTGTCGTTTGCCCCCGGCCCTAGCGATATGCCTGAACTGCCTCCCATTTCTTGGACACAAGAAATGGGAGGCCCTTTTATGGCTGGAAATGCTTTGTACGAAGTGGTCGCGATCGTGCTTGCAGTTGGACAAAGATCACGATGGTTCTTGTGCACTCTCCTTCATGGGGTGACGGGCAGGTCACCAAGCTGAGTACACGGCGAGCCCGTTCGATAAGTTCCTCCTTGTTTTCGGCGCAGCATGAGGCGTCTTTGGAAAGGGAGCGCAAAAAGGAGCGCAGACCACTGTTGCTGGCGAATCGGAACTGCTGGATGTCTGGGTATAAGGCATCGACGTTGATTGCCATGAGAGGCTTAAACGTTGCATCTCCATGCTCGGGGGTTGACCAATGCGCATCTCCGATGAGTGAAAAGGTCTGCTGTTCATAGGCGTGCGAAAGCGGCGTGAACATCGAGTCTGGCGCATCCACGGTGTGTCCATAGATGAGGATATGGGAAGCTTCCGTAGTGCAACGGGGGTCGATATAGGGACAGCCCAAGGTGCTTGCCCTCCCCCAGAAATCGTGTTTCAAATACCATCCGCCAGCATGCTCTCCCCGTTCTGATGTAACGGGGTAGCTGATGCTCGTGCCCTCAACCGTTAGCCATCCGACTACATCGGGGTTCTCCTTCCTCAGAGAGGGCCAGTCGATGCCCTCTTTTGCCGCGTTGTTTGGGGAATCGCCAATCACCTCGACCTCAAGCGTGCTATATCGAGATAGTGAGCGTGACGTGCCGGCGGCCATGATGCCCGCCGTCGCGGCGAGCAGCGTTGCAGTGAGCATCATGGCGCGCTTGAAGAGCGGTCGAATACGTCGTCCTCCAACGCTCATGATCGCCGTTTGAGATAAGGGCGCTGCGGCCGAACACGTGCTCTCCTGCCGCAGGCGAGGCCCACACCGCCGGCGGCTAGTGCCCCGGCAAGCAGGAAGGGCGCCGGTGATGCCCACCCCGTTTGGGCGAGCGGGCCCTTGGGTTCATTGCCCGGCGTTTGGGTTACGTAGTCTTCGTCATGGTCTTCGAGTCCGGTACCGCCTCCGTTGCGATACAAATCCACGTGGGCTGAATTAGACAAATCGGTGCCGGCGAGATATTCGCCGGTCGCGCGCATGTGAATGACTGCGGGGGACAACGACTGTTCCGCTGGATTATCCCCCTCGCTCTTTGAGCTTTGCGCGCGCTCGATACGGTCTAGATCATCGTGCGGATCTTTAAGGTCATCACGCTTCCAAGAATCGCGCCGTGACGTAAACGACTGCTCCACTCGACCATACTCAAGGCGAATACCCGTGATGTATTCCCCCTCACCTAGGCCAAGGTCCTTTGCGAACAACATGTGGGCTTCGTCTGCCGGCAGGTCTTGTGTCCACAGGGCCCAGCCCGCATAAGAGACCGCGCGACCATCATCGCCTAGATGCACCGTGGCGGGGTCGGTGAGCCAGGGGTTGTCGTGCCCATCGTCACGCGTCGCGTTTGCACCACTTTCATCCATATGGTCATCATCGATGTTGTTCGTGGTGTACCACACGTTGAGCTTGCCGTCGAAGTCCTCGCGCGCAACCGGCGTCGTGATTCCCTCGAATATCGCCAGCCCCTCGCGCACGGCATCCAGGTCATCGGTGACGGTGAACTCGTCGACCCAGGTGGAGCTTGTGTTTCTAAAGTCGATGCTGTAGTCGAATCGGCCTTCGGGGGAGACCGTGACGTTCGCTTGATTAAGACCGTCTCCGTTTTCGACGGTATCGGGTGCCGTTGGGTCGGCGATTTCCTGACGCTTGTCGATTTCCCCTTGAACGGTAACGGGCTCGTCGTACATGGTGACGGTCTGCACCGCCCCCGTTTCCTCAACGGTGAACGCGACACTCTTGGCCTTGTCGTACCCGCGTGGGGTCATATCCTCAACGAGCGTGTAGGTACCCGGTGCGAGTCGATCGATACGATGGGCCTCACTTCCGCTCGTCCACTGCTCAACGACTTCACCCTTATTGTTGAGGATGCTCAACTTGGCTCCTTCCACCTCCTCTTCGTTGGTGATATCCCTTTTGGAGATCTCGACTTTTGTGTAGTCGTTTTCTACGGTCACGGTGTGGGTTTGCTTACCCTCAATCTGGCCATGTGCGTCGACTGAGAAGAAGATAGGAAGGTATGGGCCAATAAAACCAGGGGGAGCCCCCGTTTCTCGCAGGCCATACGCCCCCTCCTCCAGGTGCTTTACGGTCAGAGTTCCGCTCGCATCCGTGGAGGCGTCGAACGTTGTGGCGCCGCCGGTAAGAAGGATGGGGAGATCTGTCCACGTCCCCGAATCGAACATGGCGTATGAGGCGGTGGTTCCCAAGGTTGCGGTGTGCGCCTCACCTCCATCGACGGTTAGCTCGTAACGCCCGGCAGAAAGATCGCTTGCTGTGTAAGCGTTGTCTTCTTTCCGATACGTGAGCTCAACCGGCTTGCACGCATCTCCCGCATGCGCGAGTGTCGCGCTCGTACCGAACACCCCTTGTGTGATGGAAAGAACATATCTCTGGTTTTCGACGATGTCGAGTTCCTTGAGGTCGATGTCGAGTTGCTTGCCATCGCGAATAACGGAAAGCGCGTATAAGCCGGGCTCGAGGTTGGTTTGGGATGTTGTGAGTTCGAGGGGAGAGCTTCCCTCACGCTGGAGGGAGACGGATATGGCGTCTGGCTTGACGAGCTCGATGACGGCGTAGGGAACGCGCTGCTGGGCGCAGACGGTTGATCCCTCGGGAGCACGCACCGCGATCGCGCCGCCCTCGTTCGGAGAGACGGAGATCTCGTCTCGTCTATCCCACAAGGAGAAGGACGCACCTTCCAAAGGAGCACCGTTGTCCGTAATGTTCTTATCGACTTCAAGATGCGTGGGTTCATTGGCCGCTTCGACATCCGCATACACGAGGTTCGTGGAGCTGTCTTGGTATGTGAGGGTGAATTCGAGCGGCGTCGCGTCAAGAACGTGCCCATCTGGAGCCTTCGTTTCAACGAAGGCATAGCGCGCGCTGCCCATCCCTAAGGGCAGTTCTCTGGACTGTGCCCAGCCGCCTTCCTGCGTCACCACGTGATCGACGATCTGTCCGGCGGTTGCCTGAATGGTTCCATCGGGGCTGATAACGTCATCGAGGGCCACCACATCGAACTCGGCGCCTGCAAGGCCATAGGCTGCATCATATTTGCTCTGGGATGATATTTTCCCTGTTTGAAGCGATTTGCTGGGCTCCTGAAACTCGGTAAGGTGTGGACAATCATCCTTTTCAGAGCAGGTCTTGTGGATGGATGCGACTCCCCGTGCCTGCTCGTCCGCCACACGGACAACAGTCACCGGGCCGGTTTCATGCTCGTCTGAAATGACGACCTTGACATCCTTGTTTGGAAGAAGATATGGCTCCCGCGCCGCCACCTCGCGAAGATAATACGTTCCCGACCTGAGTGCCTCGGGAAACGTGACGGTTCCCGTCTCGTCGGTTTCGAATATGGAGACTTCACTGTGGTTGGGATACCAAACCTCTTGGGTAATAGGCTTGAGATCTTTGTCCAAGAGTTGGAAGGAGAAGCCGGCGAGCGGTACGGTTTGCCCGCTTTCGGCATCGGCCTTGACCACCTGGATGCGCGAGGTGATGAGGTCGTTATCGACGATGTAATGTAGGCTCGCCCCGTCTGCCATGGCGTCCACGCCGATGGTCCAATCGGGACAGGGACGATAGCCCTCAGGTGTGGTGGAAGGATCTTCGCGGACCGTATAGCCCTTGGCATCATAAGGGAGCGCGCCGGATATGCCCTCCACGCGTTTTCCCTCGCCCATCCAGGGTTTCTGCGGGTCATCCGTCTTGTCGGCGGCAATCGCCTCCCGATTCACCGTCTCGGCGCGATCGGTGGACGCTTTGCCGTTCTCGTCGGTGATGAGGGAGCCAACGGTTTTGCCGGTTGTGTTCGAGATGATCTCGAATCGGATGCCCGGCCCGGCATGTTGCAGCCCCGATCCCTCGGCCCCGGTGTCACGGTATTTGACGATGTCGATGTCGAACGCGATGACATGCTCGATGAAATCATCGGGCTCAAGGGTGATGACCTCGGCATCTCCCAGCTGATCGGCGCCGACCGTGTAGGTATGGGCGTTTGGATCAAGCTTGTATCCCGCAGGTGCCTTGGTCTCGGTGACGACGATGTTTCCGAGCGGCACCGCGTCGAACACGACTGACCCCTCTTTGTTTGTGGTTCCCGTTGCGCTCCAGCCGGATGTGGAGGTTGATGTCACGCGAAACTCAGCACCCTCGAGCGATGCTCCCACCTGCGCTTTCCCGCCCGTGGCGGAATCCTTTTTGGCGATGATGAGCCGTACGTCCCCGCCTTGTCGGAGAGGGGGACCGAGCCCTCGGAATCACCGGTGGAGAATTCGATGCGCTGCTTGTTGAGGCTGAACCCTGCCGGCGCTTTGACCTCTATGGCGTAGTATGAGGTGTTGGGCGTGAGCTCGCAGGAGGCGTGCCCATGCTCGTCCGTTGTTATTGAGGTGACTTTTGCCCCATCGGACGCTCGATAGATGTCGTAAACGGCGCCTTTGAGGGAGTACGTCCCGTTTCCCTTGGTGATTTCGACATCCGCCGACGTCTTGGTAAACCGTACTGTTACCTTGGGGTTGTAGCGCAGGTGGATCTCTCCCATCTGCTGCGTTCCCCACATCTCGCCTTCGAGGAACGCGTCGGCGTTTGCACCGCCGCTCGTGTTGGAGTGGATGACGATGGAATACGTGCCGTCCTGCTGGAGAGTTCCCACATAGTCATAGGTTCCGTCGTAGGGGACGGCGTAATGAATGCCCGAGATGCAGCGCCCATAGGCGATCTGCGTCGACCCATCGGGAAGATGGATCGTTGCCTTGCATTGGGCCACGGCACCTTCATAGTATGCCTGCTGTTTGTTCGTAATGACGATGTCCGCCTTGCCGGTGATCGTGCTGGGTGCCGCATATGCGGTAGGTGTAGCCTTGCCGCCCTCCATCGTTCCCGCCAGCATGCCCAGCGCGACAACGGCGGCCACGGCGAGCGCGGCGAGTAGCTTGGGAGCGGGACGTCGCGGTTTTGCACGCGGCCCTCTCGATGCGATGAAGTGATCGTGTCGCCGGCGCGCGGCGAGGTGTGTCCGAAAGCGTTTCACCGTTCCTCCCGTTCTCCCGTGTTGTATGGGGAGGAAAGCGTAGGGGACGCTTTTGTCCCTTTTTCCCGCATGATGCCCGGATTGTCTGGCCTGGGCACCGGTAACATCTGACAGCACGCAAAAATTCAAGCTAGGAGGTAATACACTGCCAAAGGAGCGAAGGCAACGGGGACAACCGCCCTCGGAATCATCGGATAATCTCCCCATATCCGCACGGCCCGTCACCCTTCGGCCAAGGTTTCGACCAGCCGGTGAACGCACATGCGGATACCCGAGAAACAAGTAGGCTAATAGCTGGCATTTCGCCGGTCTCGGCTATACTTTGAAGCGTTGTAGACACAAGACCGAGAGGTACTACCATGGATAACGCTTCCGAGAAGACCCCGCTCGTCGGAATCATCATGGGTTCCAAATCCGATATGCCCGTCATGGAGGGCTGCACGGCCGAGCTCGACGCCCTCGGCGTGCCCTACGAGCTCGTCATTGCGAGCGCCCACCGCAATCCCGCGAAGGTCCACGAGTGGGCGGAGACCGCTGCCGACCGCGGCATCAAGGTCATCGTCGCCGCGGCTGGCAAGGCGGCCCACCTGGGTGGTGTCGTGGCGGCATTCACCCCGTTGCCGGTGATTGGCGTCCCCGTGAAGACAAGCGACCTGGGCGGACTCGACTCCCTGCTTTCCATGGTTCAGATGCCTTCCGGCGTGCCGGTTGCCTGCGTGGCCATCAATGGCGCCAAGAACGCCGCAATTTACGCCACGCAGATTCTCGGCGCCACCATGCCCGAGTACCGTGATGCGATCGCGCAGCTCAAGCGCGATATGGCCGAAGCGTAGCCCGGTATGGCAACCGGAGGAAGGCACTTTAAGCCCAGTGGTGCCGCGACCCAGCCGAATACGACCTCAATGGGAGGCGCCGCCGCCTCTCAGAACCGGGGGTCACATACCGCCTCACCGCCTCGCCAGATGTCGCACGTCACCGCGCCGCAGAACCGGGCGACGTGACAATGCCGCGCCCTCAAGCGGGGCGCGGGTGTCCCAGCCTATTCGGCCGCCCCGCGTAGCTCAGGCTTCTCCTTATGCGCGCCCCCCAAGGCTCGACGGCACGCGCGGCGGTAGGCCCGGGTCGACGTCGAGCGCGCCACGACCCCGCCGTGGTCGCAATATCGCGTCGTACGTGCTCATCGCCATAGGGGTCGTGCTTTTGCTCGTGGCCGGCGGTCTGTTCGTTCATGCGCAGATTGGTTACAAGCAGGCGGCGGATTTTTACGATGGCCTTACCAAAGAGGCGGTTACGCTCTCCGATGAGGGCGGTGATGGTGTGCCGGTCATCGACTTCGATGCGCTCAAAAAGGTGAACGAGGACGTGGTGGGCTGGATCTACATCCCCGGCACGAACATCAACTACGTCGTCGTCCAAGGCAAAACCAATGACACCTATCTGCGTACGCTGATTTCGGGCGACTATAACGCCAACGGCACCGTCTTCCTCGATTCCGAAGGAACCGCGCCGGGTCTTGTTGACCAGCAGACGACGCTGTACGGTCACCACATGAACGACGGCTCGATGTTCACGCAGGTGTACGATTCGCTTGATCAGGAGAAGTTCGACTCGATAGAGAAGGTCTACTACATCACGCCCGAGAAGACCTACGAGCTGAAGCCCCTGTTTACGATGCGTGTTGATGACGACTACGTCGAAGCGCGGCAGACGTCGTTCGAGGGTGATGGTGGTCTGGCGCAGTACCTCTCTGATTCCATTAAGCACGCCGAGGCGAAGGCGACGGACGCCGACACGGAGTTGAGCAACGCAACCAAGGTGCTCACGCTGGTGACCTGCGACGATGCTTTCTTGGCGCAGACCAAGCGCGCCGCAATGGTGTGCACGCTCATTGCCGAGTACGACACCGTCCAGCCTAAGCGTAAACCGCGCGCTCCAAAATCCGTCCCCGCTCCAAAGGGGGTACGTTCCCAAACGCCAAACCGCCCGGCGTGCCATTTGGGGACGTACCCCTTTTGGCACGCCGGGACCCTGTTGCGGGTGGAGTGCCACGAATCGGGCGTTTTTTGTAACGAGTTTTGAGGCGTGCCGAGTAGAGGGACATTTTTGGCATCATCGCCGCAGATAAAATCTTTTATCATTGTCCCTCTACTCGGGGTGTTCGGAACTCGTTACAAATCGGCCGATTCGTGGCTTTAAGAAGTTGAGGAATGGCCTCGGGACGCGTCCGAGGGTCTGCGATAAATCCCACACTTTTTGTATTGAGGTACTCGTTTCTGGAGGCTGTTAATATGGAATACTGACAATAATC
>ENA-OPZD01000119-OPZD01000119.1-human-gut-metagenome-genome-assembly--contig:-NODE-119-length-29384-cov-2.582903_pt1 | contig 29384 bp, 37 predicted proteins | sample MGYA00242479_ERZ504495 | MGnify/ENA primary metagenome ERZ504495 (study PRJEB26092, sample SAMD00036286) | human gut metagenome | host: Homo sapiens | study: EMG produced TPA metagenomics assembly of... | reverse complement strand
AAAGTTTTGGTAGTCTGCATGACTGCCACAGTTAACAGGTAACATAAAAATCGCCTCCAATCGAAAAATATCTGCCGCCGCGAGCGACGGTTCTTATTAATCAATAGGCGCGAAGCGCCGCATTTTTCGATGGATTTGTCAAGTGTTTTTGGCAAAAAAGTGGGGATTTGAATTAAAAAGGAAAGTCTGAAAGCCTTATATTTACTGGCTTAGAGATTCCGAGAGATTATAGAATAAAAACGGAGGATGATTCTCATACGTTCTTACGTTTTCCGATCCATCCCCCTCAGCAGACTATTATACGAAAGAATATCAAAAATGTGAAACGTATATTTGATATATCTTCCATATCTTTTTATATATTCAATTTTATATTAAACATTTCAGACTTCTTCCGCAACTTCTTTTACAAATGAAACCTTTCTCCACTGCTTTTCTTCTTTTTTTACAATCCGCCTGTATATTTTTTCAATGCTTCCATATATGCTTTTCCATACCGGCTCAGTGCCACATCTTTCCGCACAATCGTTCCGATCCGCATATATTCGTCTACCAGAAGTGGTTTTCCAATAATATTCTCTCCATTCAGCTCTTTACTGATCACGCCGGAGCTTACCGTATACCCGTCCAGGCCGACCGCCAGATTGAAAAGCGTTGCCCGGTCTCTGACTTTGATGTTCTTATTCCGGTCCAGTGTGCTTAATATCTCTTACGGAAAAATAAAAGGAATTATAATCCCCCTGCTCAAATGACAAATACGGATACTCCTCCAGATCTTCCAGTGTCAGTGCTTCCTTATCTGCCAACGGATGCTTTGAACTGATAAATACATGTGGCTTTGCTACGAATAACTCTTCGAATTTCAGATCATTCTGACGGATCAGTTTCATGATGATCGTCTCATTCTGTGAAGAAGTATACAGAATACCTATCTCACTTTTCAGCTTCGCCACATCTTCGATGATCTCATAAGTCTGTGTCTCCCGCAGTGTGAAATCATATTTTCTCGCATCAAATTTACGGATCACATCTACAAATGCATTGACCGCAAAAGAATAATGCTGGCAGGATACGGAAAATCTCGGGTTCCGTTCATTTACATTCAGATACCTCTCCTGCATGAGGCCGACCTGATCCAGGATCTGTCTTGCATAGGCGAGAAATTCATCTCCCTCCGCGGTGATCGTCACCCCTTTATTCGTCCGGTGAAAATCGTCACCTGCATCTCCTGCTCCAGTTCCCGGATCGCATTGGTAAGACTCGGCTGGGAAATGAACAGCTCTTTTGCCGCCTCACTTATCGTCCCCTTCTCCGCAACCATGGTAATATACCTTAACTGCTGTAATGTCATAAATTCTTCCTCCCTACAGCATATAGATCAGTGCGTTACAGATACATGCCGCAATATTACTTCCGCCTTTTCTCCCCCTCGCTACAATATACGGGGTATCTTCCAGAGTCAGGATCAGTTCTTTGGACTGTACCACATTTACAAAGCCGACCGGTACACCGATCACGAGCTCCGGACGGATTCTTCCGTCTTTGATCAGTTCATACAGGTGAATTAGTGCTGTCGGTGCATTTCCGATGGCAAAGATCAGTTTTTCGTTCAGTTCACACGCCTTTTTCATACTGGCAACAGCTCTTGTGGTTCCATTCTTCTTTGCCGCCTGTGCCACATCTTCATCTGACATGAAGCAGTATACCTGACCGCCGTACTGTGCCAGTCTCTTTTTGTTAATTCCGGAACGCCCCATCTGTGTATCGGTTACGATGGAAGCACCGCCTCTGATCGCTTCGAGTGCTTTCTCCACCGCATGCTCGGAATACACCAGATTCTTCGCATAATCAAAATCCGCACTGGTATGTATGCAGCGCTTTGTAATTGGTGCCTGAATCTCAGGAAGCACGATGCCTTCCTGCTCCAGTTCTTCCGTAATGATCTCAAAGCTGCTGCTTTTCGATCTCTGTCGGAAGAACATTTTCTATCTCTATTTTAGTATGTGCTGCGTGATTATTTTTCTGTATATTCAACGTTTTCTTCCTTTCTCTTCATAGTCCGTCATAGCCCACATCTCATCTTTTCTAACTACAAAACTTGCCATCTGCAACTTCTCTTGCATACTTTGGTATCTACAGCTCCTTACGAATACATAGTAATCCCGAAAAATTATTTCTGCATTCCCATGATCTGATAGATTGCCTTCATGTCCAGATGTTTTCTGAGTGTATCTGCCAGAAGATCATACTGGCTTTCTTTGAATGCTTTCAGGTCTACACCTTCCACTTCTTCCATTGAAAGTCCTTTCTTTTCTGCCAGGGATTTTACGATCTCCGATACAATTTTCTCCTTATCAAAAATGCCGTGGATGTATGTTCCGTATACATTTCCATGCGAGATTCCGTCTGTACTGTTCTCTATTCTGTTTTCCGGCTCCATATCCGGAATCTGTCTGTCCTTTTTCTTCACCGTATCGTGAATCTGATTCATCGGACATCCTTCCAGAAGTTCGGTCTTTCCCATATGGATCTCGTATCCTTCAAACTTCAGATTCTCAAGTGCTTTCAGATTCCCCTCCACATGAAGGAGTGTTCCATTCACCCTTGTTCTGGTCTTTTCTGTGGTAAATGTAGTCGTTACCGGCAAAAGGCCGAGTCCTTTTATACTGCCGCCATCTTCCACGCCTTCCGGATCACTGAGCGACTGCCCCAGCATCTGATAGCCGCCGCAGATTCCCCAGACCACACAGCCGCCGGCATGCGCCTTTAGAATCTTCGCTTCCATTCCGCTCTGTCTTAACCATTTCAGATCTCCCATCGTATTTTTTGTTCCCGGAAGGATAATCATATCAGGATTTCTAAGTTCTCTTGGATTCTTTACATAACGCAGATTCACTCCCGGAGCATTTTCCAACAGCATGAAATCCGTAAAGTTCGAAATTCTCGGTGTCCGGATGACTGCGATATCCACCAGACCGATCCTTTCTTCTGCACCTTTTCCACCCTTGTCATGTTAAAACGCTCTGTCAGACTGTCTTCATCTTCAATCTCGACCTGCATATACGGTGTAACTCCGACTACCGGAATGCCGCCTCTTTCTTCCAACATGACAATACCGGGATCCAGGATTGTCTTATCCCCGCGGAATTTGTTGATGACCAGTCCCTTTACACGTTCTTTCTCATCATCTTCCAGGAGCATAAGCGTCCCCAGAAGCTGGGCAAATACTCCTCCGCGGTCAATATCTCCGACCAGAAGCACCGGCGCATCTACCATCTTCGCCAGCCCCATATTTACAATATCATCTTTCTTCAGGTTGATCTCTGCCGGACTTCCCGCTCCTTCGATCACAATGATGTCATTCTCTTCTTCTAATTTGTGAAATGCTTTCATAATGTCCGGTATGAGCTGCTTTTTATAAGCAAAATATTCTCTTGCACTCATATTCTTCAAGACTTCACCATTTACGATCACCTGTGATCCTACATCGTTGGTCGGCTTTAACAGGATCGGATTCATCTCTACCTGCGGCGCCACGCCTGCTGCCTCTGCCTGCACAACCTGTGCACGTCCCATCTCCAGTCCATCCTCTGTAATAAAGGAATTCAGTGCCATATTCTGGGATTTGAACGGAGCCACCCGGTATCCGTCCTGTTTGAATATTCTGCAAAGTCCCGCACACAGAAGACTCTTTCCTGCGTTGGACATTGTCCCCTGTATCATAATTTTTCCAGCCATGTTATCAACCTTTCATTCTCTTCTTCTGATCTTACCGCGATCCGGTAATAGCCTTCCGTAAGTCCTTCGTAGTTACTGCAGTCCCGGATCAGCAGACCATCCTCCAGTGCTTTCTCATACAGACCTGATTTCCCTTTAAAAAATATATAGTTTGCTTCCGATCCCCATACATTCAGACCAAGCTTTCTCATCCGCTCTGTCATCCAGAACTTTTCTTTTTTTATATATTCTCTCCGTTCTCTTTAAATATGCTTCGCAATCAACAAGTGCTGCCACACCTGCTTCCTGTGCCGTTACCGACACATTCCACGGCTGGAGCATTGCCCTCATCCGTTTCCTAAGAGCTGCATTCTCACACAATGCATATCCAAGTCTTACACCCGGCATACAGAATATTTTCGTAAATGCTTTGATAATGACCACATTCGGATACTGTGTCAGATACCCCCGGCATTCATATCTTTCTGGTTCTTCCAGAAACTCTATAAAACACTCATCCAGGACCAGTATCGTACCGAATTTATTACACCTGTTCATCACACGGATCAGCAGTTCTTTTTCCGTTGTCTGTCCGGTCGGATTATTGGGATTGCACAGAAATATCATATCTGTATCTTCCGTAATCTGTTCCAGTATATCCTCCTGTATCCGGAAATCCTGTTCTTCTTTTAATCTGTAATATTGTACCTCTGCTCCAACTGTGCCAAGTGCCCGCTCATACTCGGAAAAAGCTGGTGCCGTCACCAGTGCTTTTTTCGGTCTCACTGCCATTACGACAGCAAAAAAAAAGCTCTGCCGCACCATTGCCGCAGAGTATCTTTTTCTTTTTCTATTCTCTCAAAATCACTGATCGACTCCCGAAGTCTGTCGCATCTGACATCCGGATAATGCATGATCCTGTCTGCACTTTCCTGTACGCTCTTTCGTACTGCTTCGGGAACTCCCAGTGGGTTACTGTTTACAGAATAATCTGTAACAGATGGATTCCGGTAAAATGTCTCCACCGTGAACTGTCTCTTTCTGTTCTGCCAACTTTTTTCACCCATGCGGCTAGCCGCTCTCTCTGCTATTTTGCTACAACCATCTTACTCACTTTGCAGAAAATAGTCAACCGGAATCTTATACCTGAATTCTTGTTGCCGCATCGCTGCTCATTGCGATCCGCTTCTCACCACTTTCTGATGATCAGTCTCTTCCGGAATTCTGAATGACTGTGATCTCACTGCCTTCATCAATCTTGCATTTTCGGATCTTATCCAGAACTTCCGGGATGCCGAACATCCACTTGATGGTGTAGCTTTTTCCAGCCGCCGCCTTTGACAATGCCTGCATAACTAACACCTTCTTTACCTCTTTTTTATATTGTAAGTTGCACTGACTATGTTAGTCAACAGGAACATTGTTTGCACAATTCTAACTTTTTATTCATAATTTGCAGATAATATTATTTGTTTTTTGATTTTTATTATCAATATCATCTACAGAACCAGAATCCGGAGAATGATTCCAAGTATCAGACCAAGCATTGCCGTCCCATATAACAGCTTATGCGATCTCCGGATATCCAGTAGTTCCATCTCCCGGACCGGATCTCCGATCGTCGGCTTCTTATGCAGCTTTCCAAAATACCATGCATCTCCTGCAAGCTGCACATCCAGCGCCCCCGCCATGACTGCTTCTGTCTGTGCAGAGTTCGGACTTTTATGATTAAAGCGGTCTCTTCGGAAGATACACGCTGCATTCTTTCCATCCATTCCGGTCAGATATGCAGCCAGGATCATCAACACTGCCGATACCCTTGCCGGAATGAAATTCACCACATCGTCTAACTTCGCTGCTGCCGTTCCAAACCACTGATACTTGTCATTCTTATATCCAACCATCGAATCCATCGTATTGATCGCTTTGTATGTAAATCCCAGAACAGCTCCGCCGATCAGCATATAAAATAACGGTGCGATCACACCATCTGATGTATTCTCTGCCACCGTCTCTACGGCCGCCTTGGTCACACCTTCTTCCGTCAGATTCTGTGTATCTCTTCCGACAATCATGGACACGGCCTTTCTCCCGGCCTCCAGGCCTTATCTTTCAGTGCTATGTAGACCCTGTCACTTTCTACTTTCAGGGATTTCGTTGCAAAGATCTGATAACACCAGAAGCTTTCCAGTGCAAGTCCAAGCTGCCAGAAATACTTATATGCAACCGATAAGATCACCGCCGGAACTCCTGTACTGACCGTCACAACCACCAGCACCAGAATCCCTCCACCGATGCGTTCCCCTGTCTTATTCGCCGGCAGACAGTTTCTGATAATTCTTTCGCTTCCCGATATCAGATGCCCGATCCAGCCTCACCGGATGATACAGCCACTCTTGGATCCCCGAAGATCAGATCCAGAACAAAGCCCGCCACGATCGCGATCGTCATATATGTCATTCTCTGAAATTCTAAGTTCATATCCTTCTCCATTCTTTATCTGATAATCATAATAACTTCCTGCTGGTGTCCCGTCTTCCTTTACTGCATACCGTTCCATGATACTCATGATCGTTCCGCCATGTGCCACAACCGCAATCGTCTCCCGGTCATGTGCCTGCGCATCCCGTACGACTTCCCGGAACCCTTCCAGTGTCCGCCGGATGAACGCTTCCCTGCTTTCCCCTTCCGGAAATGGCAGCTTCCCACCACTGTCTATCCATGCCTGATACTCCGGGCAGCCGGAAAGTTCGATATAATTATGATTTTCAAACAGGCCAAAATCACACTCCCGTAACTTTTCATTACAGCTATATGCTCCTGCTTTCATCATCTTCGGATAAATGATCTCTGCCGTCTGCACACACCGCTTCATCGGACTTACATAGACATATGTAACCTCAGGATACATTCCTTTTCTCTCTTCCAAAAGCTGTATTCCTTCCAGACATAAAGATTCATCCGTCGTTCCGATATAGCGTTTTTCTTTATTTCCTTTCGTCATCGAATGACGTATCAGATAAATCCTCATACTTCCTTTATCACCTGTCCGATTCCGCACATCACACGGTATACTTTCTCCGAATATGCCGCAAGGCGCGTGCACACTCTTCCGGTCTGCTCTCTGTATTCCCGTTCCATCCGGTCAACCGGCACGATCCCGTATCCGATCTCATCTGTGATCAGGATCAGTTCCGGATTCTTCCGAATCAGTTCTTCTGCAAGATCATCTATCGGTTCTCCTTCCTTTATCTTTCTTTCGATATACTGATGGAAATGATATATCCCTTCGCAGCTATATAGTTCTTCTTCCGTACATACCGCACCGTCTGCCCATGTGACATCTGGGTAGATTTTCTTTGCGAATGCAAGTTTTCCCTGATATGCGCCGCCTATTATCATGATCATGCTTCTTTTTCCCTTTCCTCCAATCCTGTATTTTTTCATCTTTTCTGTTATTTTTCTACTATTTTCTCTGCTGTTTTTCTTTTCTGCCACTTGTTTTTCTTCATTCTTTCCACACTTTTTATCCAGCCTGTTCATCATTTGATGATTCCGCTTTTTACTACGATATCCACTACTACCACGACAAGCGACATCACAAGTTCACATACCTGCAGGAAATATCCACACAGATCCCCGGTCACACCACCGAAATTCTTCATCGCCATCCGGTAATAATATCCAAATACCACGCCTGCCGAGATCACACATCCGATTCCGCAGATCCCTCCGGTCAGTGGAATCAGGAAACACAGTACAATCAGATAAATGCCCAATACCATTCTTGTAATTCTGGTCGATGCACTTTCCGAAAAATCTGCCACCATACCTTTCTTCCTTGCCTGTGGAAATGTAACTACAGACAGTCCACTCAATGTTCTCGATAACATGAAGCTATATGCGATCACTTCCATACTCCGTACACTCAGACAAGAATACACGCCAATATACATCAGAAAATAGACGGTACATGAAATGATAGCAAATGCTCCTGCGTGGGAATCTTTCAGTATTTCCAGACGACGCTCTTTCGTCTGCCAGGAACTCAGCGCATCCTGTGTATCCAGAAATCCGTCCAGATGAATTCCTCCCGTAATAAATACCGGGATCAGAATCAGAAATATTACAAAAAATAAGGAATAATTTCCTCCTCCATTCCCATCAAACCATTTTGAAAACCGAAACACTCCATAAGACAAAAGTCCGATCACCGCACCGATCCATGGAAAAAACACATTGCATACGATTTATTTTCATCTGTCCATTCGCTGCGCGGCATCGGAATCCTGCTGTACATGGAAAACGCAATTTTGAAACTATTCCATATTCTTTTTATACTCTTCATACTTCTTTTGCTCCTTACGAATGCATACCGGAATTCCATACACAACTTCCGTTACTATATCTGCAAGCTCTGCAAGACTTTGATTCACCATTCCGATGCATTCCCGATATTTTTCCGTCTCTTCGCTATAGCCGTTTATATCTGCGTTCACTTCATTTGTAACAATTACAAGACGTGTCGTAGAATTGCTCAGTCTGCGTACTCCTGCCAATACTTTTTCTTTTGTTTCTTTTAAATCATTCAATGTACCATCTTCTCTGTAAAGCTCATTGGCCACCAGATTCGATATGCACTCCAGAAGGATTCCCTGATTCTTTGGTATCTCAAGTTCTGATAGATCTGTATATTTTTCCAATGTCCGGAATCCTTTTCCGGCTCTCAGCCTGTGATGTCTTTCAATCTTTTTCATCGTTTCTTCTGTGTATGGCTGCATGGTTGCAATATATATGTAAGTACCATCCTTCTTATTTCTGCCTGTCAGCCAGTTCTCCGCATACTCAGATTTACCGCTTCCGCTTCCGCCTGTCACCAGATGTATCATTCTTTCTCACCTAATTCTTTATAATCTTCGATGTCATTTTCTGAAAATGTACTCATCCGTCCATACACTTCTGCCGCAAGATCCAGCACCGGAAGATATGCCACAGCTCCGGTTCCCTCACCCAGGCACATATCTGCATGCAATGGTGCATCCATGTGTAACTCTTTCAGGATCTTCTGCATTCCAGGTTCTTTCGAGACATGTGACACAATCATCGCATCTTTGACCCACTCACAGATTCTGACGGCCGCAAGTGCCGCAACCGCTGAGATAAATCCATCAACTACAATCGGGATTCGATATACAGCACCTCCCAGATAGAGTCCGGTGATTCCCGCCAGATCGAATCCGCCTACTTTTGCCAGTACATCCACCGGATCATCCCATTTCGGACGATTGACCGCTATCGCCTTCTCGATCGCGTGTATTTTTCTTTCCAATCCTTCGTTCGTCAGTCCTGCTCCCCGTCCCGTTATCTCTGCCGGTTCGTCTCCCAGAAGTACGGAAGCCACGGCACTGCTGGTCGTCGTATTTCCGATTCCCATCTCTCCGGTAGCAATGATCTTATATCCGGCTTCCTTCTTTTCCTTCACCTGATGGATCCCGGTTAAGATTGCCTGTACGCCTGCATTCTTGTCATAGCCGGACCTTTGGTCATATTTGCGGTTCCATTTGCTGTTTTATATCTTGGGACTTTTGTATCCGCTGCCATACCGATATCGATGGGAAAGATGTCTACACCGGCTTTTTACACATGATCGCCGCACTGGTATTACATGTCAGAAAATTCTCTGCAACAATTGCAGTTACTTCCTGTCCTGTCTGCGTTACACCTTCTTCTACCACTCCGTTATCCGCACACATCACGATCAGCGCCTTCCGGTTCAGATTCACGTCTGTATCGCCGGTCAGTGCCGCAATCTGCATAATATGATCTTCTAGTTTTCCCAGACTGTGTAACGGTTTCGCAATGGAGTTCCACTTTTTCTGCGCATTTCCTTTCGTTACTACATCTGCCGGATGAATGCCAGATACAATCTGATGGAATTCCTGTTCCAGTTGTTCTAAACTTTGCTCTGCCATGCTTTTTATCCTCTCTGTTCTCTATGTTCTATCTCTTTCCCTAGCTCTTTTCTCTTGTTCCCTGCATCTTCTACATTGTTCCAGAAAGTTCTCCGGAATCTTTTCATTTCCATAATAAATGAATATGCGGATATCCTGCCAGTACCGTATCGGTACTGATCATGCATTTCCACGAACGGTTTGACATTGGTTTTTCCGCCAAAAATGCTTCCCCGCATACTTCTGAATCATAATAATGAAATTCATGTGCCTGGATACCTCCTGCTTCTTTACCGAATATTCTTCCCCCTGTCAGGGTAACATAGCCGAATCGCTTTAAGGAACCTGTCGGATAACTTTTCCCTTCTAAAAATCCAACCATTGGAAATTCTGTGCCGCTTTCATCTCTGATATATTCCTGCAGGTACATGAATCCTCCACACTCCGCGATACATGGCATTCCGCCGTTCAATGCTTTTTTAATACTCGTCTTCATTGACTCATTTTTACTTAGTTCTTCTGCATATAGTTCCGGATAACCGCCATAGAACAAAAGTCCCGACAGATTTTCCGGAATCTGCTTATCGTAAAGAGGAGAAAAAGGAATCAGTTCCACTCCCATCTCCTGCAGCAGTTCCAGATTATCCTGATAGAAAAAACAGAATGCATCGTCACTTGCAAGCCCGATCCGTACCGTATCTTTTGTTCTAACCGATTCTGTACTATACTGTGCATTTTCTGCCAAATTTTCTACCATTTCTGATGTATATCCTTGCGTTTTCTTTTCCTGCAGCTCCGGTGCATTTTCTGCCAGTTCCAGAAGGCCTGCGATATCTACACTTTTCAGAATCTGTTCTCCCAGTCTTGTGAGTTTGTCTTCCGTATCTTTTCGTTCTTTTGGAAGCTTCAGTCCCAGATAACGGCTCTCCAGTGCACAATCTTTCATAACCGGAACATAACCGTAGACTTTGATTCCTGTCTGCACCTCGATCATCTCTTTCATTCTTCCATACATCATCGGAGACAAACGGTTCAGAATTACGCCTTTGATACGGCTGTCTTCTTTATAATGCAAAAACCCCTGGATACACGGCACTGCAGACACGCTTAGTCCTTTACAGTCCAGGATCATCACAGCCGGGGTATCGGTAATTCTGGCAATGTCATAAGCACTCGCCTCTGAAGAGATCCCTGCGATCCCATCATAGTATCCCATAACACCTTCCATTACGGAAATATCTGCTCCGGCACCATTTTTTCAGGATCTCTCTGACTCCATTTTCTCCACACAAAAAGGAATCCAGATTATAGCTGCTGATGCCGATCACAGTCTTGTGGAACATTGGATCAATGTAATCCGGCCCGCACTTAAAAGACGCAGGATTTATCTCCTGCATCTTCATTGCTTTCAATATTCCGCAGGTCAGCATGGTTTTACCTGCGCCACTTCTCATCGCAGTAATCAGAATTCTAGGAAGTTTCATTACTCAGATTCCTCCATTTCTTCCCGGATTTTCTCCGGTGTCAGATCCCCTACAGAGATCACTTTCGTAATATCCTCCACAATATCTCCGGTCATATCTTCCGGTTCCACCTCGTCCAGATTGATTTCTTCCAGAACGAAATCGTCTTCATTTTCCGGATCTGCTTCCTTTTTTGCCGGTCTGCTCGTAAAGCTGATCACATAGATCGGATTCTGTCCATTCATCATATGATAACTGCCCACTTTTTTCGCACGGCTTACCGCTACCTGAATGACTTCTGCCTCTTCTATCTCATTCTCTTCCGTATATTTTAACACCTGCATCATCGTCTCGAGTGAGATTGCATTGAGCACCACCCGTACAAATGGGTTCTTCTTCCGGATAGCATCCAGGATTTCATACAACTTTCCTTTACTGCCCCCGATAAATACGCAATCAGGTGCCGGCAGTTCTTCCAGTGCCTCCGGCGCCATACCTTCTATCACATGCAGATTATCCACGTGCATCCGCCTTGCATTTTCACGGATCAGTTCCTGCGCCTCCACTTTCTGTTCGATTGCATAGACGTTACCTTGCGTTGCAACCATGGCGGCCTCTACGGAAATAGAGCCTGTTCCTGCTCCGACATCATATACAACTGCATCCTTCTTAATCTTAAGTTTAGCAATCGAAATGCTTCTTACTTCTTCCTTGGTCATCGGTACATCGCCACGTACAAATGTATCATCCGGAATTGCCGGAATCACCGGGCTTTCGCCGCCGGATTCATTTTCAATATAAAGGACCGCCAGATTCTCTCCTTTGTAATGAAGCAGTGATCTTGCTGTTCCTGTCTGAATCTCTTCATTCTTATAAGAAAGTTCTGTTCCGATCCTGACTGTTACTTCGCCCATTCCATATTCCGTCATTTTTGTCAGGATCTGACGGATCTCTTCTGCATTACTTACAAGGGCGAATACCTTTTTATTCTCCTTAATGACCGCCATCAGATTTTCTTTTCTTCCATGCAGCTTACTAGTGCCGCATCCTCCCATGTTACGCCAAGCTTTGATGCAAAATATATGATGGATGATACTCCAGGCACCACTTTTGTCTCAATCTGTGGGTCATCTTTCATCAATTCCAGAATCTTCTTCGCACCGCTGTAAAATCCTGTATCACCGGACAACGCAATCGTTACATTTTCATATTCCGGATTTTCTTTGATATAAGAAATGATCTCATCCGGGCGGTATGCTTCATATATGGTCTGTCCGACTTCTGCCACTGCCTCGATCATCCTGCCTGCTCCGATCAGAAGTTCTGCTTCCTGACAGCATCTTTTTGCTTCCAGTGTAACCTGGTCTCTGGCACCTGCACCGATTCCCACCAGTGTAACTTTCCAGTGATTATCCAGTTCCAGTTCTTTCTGAAGGAATTTGGACATTTCTTCAAAATTCATTCCCTCTTCTTCTTCCGGCCTTCCGATCACAACCATTTTCACATCGGCTTCTAGTGCAGCCTGACATTTCTGCGGGTATCCGCCTGCAAGTCCTGATTCTTTCGTTACCATATAAGCAATATCATATTCCTTTAACATGGCACGATTCATTTCCGTAGAAAACGGTCCCTGCATACAGATGAGATACGTCCGGAGAATCCAAGTTCTTCACAATTAACTGCCACCTGGCCAATAGACAGAACGCGCGCATATACCCGGCTTTCGTAATCCGTCAGTCTTGTATAGGATTCCAGCTCCTTGCTTCCTGTTGTTACCAGAATATTTCCTTCTGTTTTTTCCAGATACTTTATCGCTTCATCCATATTTTCCACACAGATGCTTTCTTTGGTCTCTTCACTTCCCCTGACCAGTCTTAAATACGGAACCTGCATAACCTCGCAGGCACTTTTCAAGTTTTTGGTCACTTCTTTGGCATATGGATGCGTTGCATCGATCACATAATCCGGCTCAAACACCCTCATAAACTCACCCATCTGCCCACTGTCCATTCGGTCGTGTGTCACCGTTATATTCTTCTCTTCCGGAAGCAGACTCTCCCCATAAGCGGTTGCCACACAGACATGCAGTCTTACGCCTCTTCTTCCGAGATAAGATGCTAATTTTCTTCCTTCTGTTGTCCCTGCATATAATAGAATCTTTTTGTCTTTCATATACGATATCCCCTTGGTGTAACCATTTTTTCCCGAATTACTTTTGTCTGTTTATTTCCGATAAATACAGTAGAGAACATATCTACTGTTGTCTCTTTTAATTCTTTCAGTGTCAGTGTCTGCATTGTTTCTCCCTCGCGGGCAATGTTTTTCACTATTCCGCAGACGGTATCTTCCGCCTTATATTCCAGCATGATCTCACATGCTTTTGCAAGATAGGTACTGCGTTTCCTGCTGGACGGATTATAAAGGCAGATCACAAAATCAGCTTTTGCCGCACAGCGAAGTCTTTCTTCGATCAATTCCCACGGTGTCAGAAGATCACTTAAACTGATCAGACTGACATCATGTCCGACTGCTGCTCCAAGTACCGCAGAACCTCCCAGTGCCGCTGTCACTCCCGGGATTACTTCGATCGCGACTTCCGGATATTCCTCACCGATTTCATACATCAGTCCTGCCATTCCGTATATCCCGGCATCTCCGCTGCATACCATTGCCGTTACAGCTCCTTTTGCTGCCTCTTCGAATGCCATCCTGCACCGTGCTGCCTCCTGTCTCATGGACGTTGTCAGATATCTCTTATCCGGAAAATATTCTTTTAATAATTCGATATATACGGTATATCCGACGATCACATCACATTTTTCCAGCGTCCGGACTGCTTTCACCGTCATCTGTTCATATGCCCCCGGTCCCATTCCTATCACATATACCTTATTCAAACTTCACCCTCCAATTATCCCAGGCAAATGCTGCTGTCACACCATTTTCTGCCTGTTTTCTGATCCGCAGTATACCACCTGTATATACAGCACTTCTTTCACATACATTATCCACTCCGGTAACCTTTTTTACAAATGTAGAAACACTGAATTCTCCTTCTACTTTTTTTAATTCTTCTGCCGGATAAAATTCCGGCTCTATGTTATATTTGTTGCAAAATGTAAGCAATCCCTCTTCGTCTTTTTTTAGATCAATGCTTGCGATCCTGCCAATACTTTTCTTATTAATATGTGATTCTTTCAGTATCTTATCCACCAGCTGTTCTATCTGCTCTGCGGATGTCCCCCGTCTGCAGCCGATTCCCACCGTGATCCGTTGTGGTATCAGCCTTAATACATGACTGCTTAATTTTCGTTCATATATCCCGATATAGATATCTGGATTCTCATAGGTTTCCGGTACGATCTTCACTTCTTCCGGCACAGTACCCTCTATCGAATCTCTTCCGCTCTCAATCGCGGCCACGACTGTCTTTCCTTCCAGAATCTTTGCCGAAATTTGCTTTGCCTTCTGCATATCTTCTATATAAAGATGATTCTTTCTGGCAAATACATCTATTGCCCATTTTCCCCGGATATCTGTAGCTGTTGTGATCACAGGCAGTGCTCCTGCCATCTCTGCAATTCTTTCAGCCATCTCATTTGCTCCGCCAATGTGCCCGGACAGGATCGGGATACAATATTGTCCTTTCTCATCCAGTACCAGTACCGCCGGATCTGTTGTCTTTTGATCCTATAAAAAGATGCGATCAAGCGCACGGCAATCTGTACTGCTCCAATAAAGATCAGTACATCCCGCGTCCGGAACTGTTCACCTGTCCATTCTCTGGCACTGCATTTTACCGCATCCTTGTCCGATTCCAGTTCTTTGCATTTTACCGCCTGCAGCACCTGGTGTCCTTCTTTTTCCAGTTCATGTGCTAAAGATCTCTCCAGTCTTCTTCCATTTCCGGTAAAACTGATCATTGCAATCTTCATCTTATTTTACTCCCTGACGGAACTCGGTGGTGAATTCCGGATCATACAGTTTCGAACGTTCATACGCATGATGTGTCACCACATCTCCAACGATGATCAATGCTGTCTTTGTAATTCCATGTGCTTTCGCAGTCTCTGCCAGTGTACTGACAGTACAGATGTAACTTTCTTCCTCCGGCCATGTTGCTTTGTATACAATTGCTGCCGGCGTATCTTCTTTATAACCGCCTTCTATCAACTGGCTTCCAGCTTTTCCAAAAAGTCCTGTACTTAAGAAAAGTACCATCGTCGCATTATGACTTGCAAACGCTGCAACCTTTTCCTTCGCCGGAACCGGTGTTCTTCCTTCCATACGTGTGATGACAACACTCTGTGACACCTCCGGAAGTGTATATTCCAGATTCAGTGCCGCTGCTGCCCCGCAGAAGGAACTGACACCCGGACAGGAATCATACGCAATTCCCAGTTCATCCAGATGATCCATCTGTTCCCGGATTGCACCGTACAGACACGGATCACCTGTATGCAGCCGAACCGTCATCTTCTGTTCCCGGTCTGCCTGTTCCATCACTTCCAGAACTTCTTCCAGTGTCATCTTCGCACTGTTATATATCTCGCATGTCTCCTTTGTACTCTTTAACAGCCCCGGATTCACCAGTGATCCCGCATAGATCACCACATCAGCCTGCTCCAGATAACGCTGTCCACGGACCGTGATCAGATCTTCGGCTCCCGGACCTGCTCCCACAAAATGTATCATTTTCCGACTCCTTCCTGTCCTGCAAAGAACCTGCCACCAGCAACTTCTCCTGCATACTCTGGTATCTATTGTATATGTCGTTCTTTTCTGAATCTTTCTATCAGTTCTTCTGCTTTTTCTGTCTTCCCAAGGATTCCGTATACATTGGAAAACGTGACCACTCCCACCTGTATCTCTCCTTTCCCCCGGTAGTTCAGATATTCCTCCATACGCATCATGATTTTTTCCATAATGCGTGTTCGTTCTTCCTCGCTGCATTTCTCCAATGCATCATCCGTCGTCACACAGTCAAGAAATTCGACTGCCTTCTCTCCGGCAATTCCCGCTCTCAATGCGGCCGTGGCGAATAAATCCATCCGACAGTCTGCCCATCTGGAATGGGTATTCATGATTCCGCCGGATACCTTGATCAGTTTCCCGATATGTCCGACCAGCAGGACACCTTTACAATCCTGTTCTACCGCCATATCTATGGCCTGACCAATATAGTTACTACATTTTACCACATCATTTTCTTCTATACTATACTGTTCTTTCAGAAAATCCAATCCGTAATTACCCGGTGCAATGATCAGATACCTGTACTTTTCCGCAAGGCATACCTTCATCTCTACTTCAATGGTATCGATCAGCGCCTGTTCACTCATCGGATTCACAATACCGGTTGTCCCAAGTATTGAAAGTCCTCCTTCTATTCCAAGTCTTGGATTAAATGTTTCTTTTGCCAGTCTTGCCCCTTCCGGAATCGAAATCTCTACATCAATTCCACCGGTATAGCCAACCTCTTCACAGGCTTCTTCTACTTCTTTTCTTATCATCTGCCTTGGCACACGGTTAATTGCGGCTTCTCCCACCGGCTGATTCAGTCCGGGCCTGGTCACTCTTCCTACCCCGATCCCGCCATCAATATGAATCTGTCCTGTTTCAGAAAGCCTTACCTGACTGTAAACCAGTACTCCATTCGTGATATCCGGATCATCTCCGCTGTTTTTTTGACCGCACAGGATACCATATCCGGCAATTCCCTGTCTGTATATTTTCTCTGTATATCCGTGATATCCAACTGCAGCTTTTCTCCCTGCGGCAGTTCTACCGACACCTGCTCTACTTTTTCACCTGTAAAAAGCATCTGCATTGCTGCCCTCGTTGCAGCCTGTGCACAGGTTCCGGTTGTATACCCTTTTGCTAATTCTTTTTCGGCATATGGACTCCTTTCCATCAGGGAGCGAGGTTTTGGCTTTTTTAATATCCCCTGACGCAAAAATGGAGGACTGCAGTTTTCTACATTCCTCCACCAATTTTAGCGTTTTCATACTTACATGTCAAATTATCTGTATGACGGTTCTCCACTTATTCGTTACCATTTTGTTCTTACATTCTTGTTCCCATGCTTTGATTTCACCGCATGCAATCTTCATTCCCGAATCTCCGGACGGCTGGGTCTTGAAGTCATCCGGCATCTCATGAAGTACGATTGTCCTGCCGACAACATCCATTGGATAGAATCTTCCAGTATAAATCTCCATCCATGCAGTTCCATCATTACTTAATACCGGCTGCAGATCTCCTGCATGTCTGGGATGTTCTTCTCCAGTTCCTCCGGGATTCCCATCAGTTCTCCTAAAAGAACTGTGCCATTATACACTTCATAGAGATATACATTTCCACGAATATCAGGGTATTCTTTGCTCCCTTTTATCCTGGTATGGGCCTGCGGAAGTCCCTGGATTGCTTTATAGATCATATTATCACGCTCCTTCGCATTTATGGTATGCAAAAGAGTATAAATATGTGCGGCTTTTTTCTATTTAATTCACTAGGCCAAATCCCCGAACCCTAATAAAAGCTTACAGTTCTCCATTTAATTATTATGGCATGCGAAACCGCAGGAATAAACTTACAAGGTCCTATTCTGTGCATACGGACTCATGGTTGGTAATTCTTAAGTAAAAAAGTTGACCGTTTGCTCACAAAAAATCCACTGTCTGAGACGAAAGTCGAGTTTGGATTTTGGTGAGCTCGTTTTTAGGTCAACTTTTTTTGCTTTAGAATTTCCCCATGTTGGAGTCAGCACAGGATAGGACCTTGTAAGTTTATTCCGATCGGTGACAGCCGACATGATAAATTAAATAGCAACTCTACTGAATAAACATCGCATCCCCAAATGAAAAGAACCGGTACCTCTCCTTCACAGCCTCTTCATAAGCCGCAAGCACGTGCTCCCGTCCTGCAAGCGCAGATACCAGCATGATTAATGTAGATTCTGGAAGATGGAAGTTCGTGATCAGACAATCCAGTACTTTGAATTTATAGCCCGGATAGATGAATATCTGTGTCCATCCACTCTTCGCTTCCAGATGTCCATTCTCATCTGCTGCCGATTCTACCGTTCTGCAGCTTGTCGTTCCGACGCAGATAACACGGTGTCCCGTCTCTTTTGCACGATTGATCTTCTCAGCCGCTTCTTCATCGATCATGAAGAATTCCGAATGCATATGATGCTCGGTAATCTCATCCACTTTTACCGGACGGAATGTTCCAAGCCCCACATGAAGTGTAACTCTCGCAATATCCACACCTTTTGCCTTAATCTCTTCCAGAAGTTCCGGTGTAAAATGCAGTCCTGCCGTCGGTGCTGCTGCCGAACCTGTGTGAGTTGCATATACCGTCTGGTAACGGTTCTTATCCTCCAGCTGGTGTGTGATATATGGAGGCAGCGGCATCTGGCCAAGCTGGTCTAAGATTTCTTCAAAAATTCCGTCGAAATCGAATTTGATCAGACGGTTTCCTTCTTCTACCACATCAATGACTTCTCCCATCAGAAGGCCATCACCGAAACTGATCTTTGCTCCGACTTTTGCTTTCTTACCTGGTTTTACCAGCGTCTCCCATACGTTGTTTTCTTTTCTCTTCAATAATAATACTTCGATTTTGGCATTGGTCTCTACTTTGGAACCAATTCAGTCTTGCCGGAATAACCTTTGTATCATTGATTACCAGACAGTCTCCCTCATGCAGATACTCTGTGATTTCTTTAAATACATGATGGGAAAAAGCCCCGGTCTCCTTGTCAAGGACAAGAAGTCTGGAGCTCGAACGATCCTCAAGCGGATCCTGTGCAATCAGTTCTTCCGGCAATTCATAATAAAAATCCTGACGTTTCATAATTATGAATTCCTTTCCCTTTTATTCTTTACGTATCTTTTTCTGATATGTTTTCATTTACAGTTGCATTTGAAGCTATTTCTTTTTCTGATTTATTTTCTACCAGACGATAGCCATTATACACTGGTTTTCCCAGTTTCTCAACTACAGAACTCTGTGTATTTTCTGTTTTTTCAATTCCCGTATCCCAGACTCTTTCATTTGGACATTTTCCTGCGTTTTTGACAGCTCACCCTCTGATATCTGCTGTTTCTGCTCTTCTACATTTGGCTTTTCACATTCTGGTACAACTGTTCCCGGTTGCGCCATCCATGCTTTTATCTTCTTCTGATAGACCACTCTGGTATCACAAAGCAGGTCATGAAATCCACGTTTTTCCGAATCAATTCCTGCAACAATATAACCGATATTCACCGGAAGGCTACATAAGAATCTTCCAACCGTCTCGCGGTACACCACATTGAACAGTGTCAGCTTCTCTTCCGGATTTTTTGAAACTACCCGGAGATTCATCGCTTTCTTTCCAAGTGTCGTTCCTGTCAGATAGGTAAATGCAATAAAATATAACACTTTCAGAGCATACAGTATGATATCTTTCAACGAATAATGAAACAGGATATCCGTTCCCGTTATCGCACCACCGCCAGCCAGTGAGATACCTGCAAATATCAGCCGCACGATCAGGAGGCCTGCAAATACTACCACACTGTCGATCATATAAGCCGCCATCCGCACCCAGAACCCTGCATACTCCAGATTCCCACTGGCACAGCAACTGTTCTGTCTGGCTAACTTCTCCTGATTATCGTAACTGTTCTGCATAGTACATCGGCACCCCGCTTTCTACACTTTTGGCGGTTTCCGTCAGAACCTGCGCTTCTGACTTCGGAACTAATGATTCTGCTTTGGAAAACAGCGACTGCAAAATTCCTTCATCTGATTCCATCTCATAAAAATGTAGATGTTCCAGTTTTTTGCTCATTGCATCTTTCATATCCGGATACAGACTGATCTCATCGATCAGACCGTTGTTCTTCGCCTGCTTTGCAGTATAAGTTCTTCCGTCTGCCAGTTTCTTTACATCCTCCACTGACATATCACGGCCGTCTGCCACGATATTCACGAATTTCTCATAAGCTTCATTGATCTGATCCTGATAAATAGCAATCTGCTCGTCCGTAAATTTGCTGCTGTCCTTATTCTTTCCGCTCGTGATACTTACATAACGGATTCCAAGCTTTTTATACAGCCCGGACATATCATATCCTGACATGATCACACCGATGGAACCGGTCGTTGTATTCGAATTTGCATAGATTTTATCCGATGCCATAGACACCATATATCCACCGGATGCCGCATAATGTGCCATATAATCCCAGATCGGACGTTTTGTTGTCTCTTTATATTCTTTCAGTTTCTGATACAGTTCTTCGGATTCATAGACAGTTCCTCCCGGAGAATCTACATACAGAAGAATTCCTTTATTGTTAGAATCATCCATCAATTCATCGATATAATTCATCGTTGAATCATGCTGATATCCACTGGATGCCTCCAGTGTACTGCTTCCACTCTGTTCCTGGATCGTACCTTCTACTCTTACGATTGCAATATAATCTTCAGACGGTGGATTAAACTGATACGAACCTCCGAGATTAATTATATCATCTGCACTGTTCTGAAGCAGATTTTTGAAATTGTATTGGTAAATACGCTGGCAGCACTGACTCCAACGAACAGTGCTGCCGCTACTACCAGACCTATGATTCTGTTTTTTCTTCATACGTAATCCTCTTGCTCTTTTACCGAGCTTTTATCTGATATGAATGAATGTTTTTTTATTTACGGAGTTCGATTCCCATACCCTCGAGTGCCTTTAAGATACGGTCCATAGCTGCAGATACATCTGCATCTTCCAGAGTCTTATCCTTTGCACGGAATACGATAGAATATGCAACAGATTTGAATCCTGTTTTAATCTGAGCACCTTCGTAAATATCGAACAGTGAATAGCTTTCCAGATATTCACCGCCCTTGCTTTCGATCACATCTTCAATCTGTCCTACCAGAATCTCTTTTGGCATTACCATACTGATGTCACGTGTCACTGCAGGGAATTTTGCAATTCCTGTATATTTACGATCAAATGTTGCTCTTGCTACGATCTCTGGCATATCGATTACTGCAATGTAGGCTCTTGTTCCGATTCCATAGTTATCTGCAACTTCCGGATGTACTTCTCCAAGATATCCGACTACTACACCATCATAAATGATGTTTGCCTGACGTCCCGGGTGAAGGAATGATTTTCCTGCATTCGGATCGTATTTTTCTTTCTTATGAAGTCCTACTTTATCGAAGAACTCTTCTACGACACCCTTCATAGTGAAGAAGTCGCCTTCGCCATACATACCAAGTGTGAACTGTACTCTTTCATCCGGCAGTTCTGTAAGTGGAAGTGCCTTTGGGAGATAAATGTTAGCCAGTTCGTATAATTTTACGTCTTTATTTCTTCTGTTATAGTTTGTTGCAAGTGATGACAACATACCATTAAAGAAGATGTACGCATAATACTGTAATCTTCTCCCAGAGGGTTCATGATCGGGATTGCCTTACGAAGATCTGAATCTTCCGGAATCAGAAGCTTGTCAAATACTTTCGGGCTTTCGAATGAATACGTCATTCCTTGGCTGAATCCACAGAATTCTGCAATATCACGGGCAACCTGCTCTACTCTTAACTTGAATGATAATTTTCCTGTTGTAGCTTCTCCACTTGGAAGTGTGGTCGGAATGTTATCATATCCGTAGAATCTTGCAACCTCTTCCGCAAGGTCGGCGATGCGGAATAAGTCATGACGGAAAGTAGGTGCGATGACTTCGCTTGTCTCTTCATCGAATTCCAGATCGATCTTCTTGAAGTATCCGATCATTTCTTCTTTAGAAATGTCTGTTCCAAGCAGCTTGTTAATCTTTTCCGCATCAAATGGTACTCTTACAGGCTCTTTCTTCTTGCTGTATACATCAACCATTCCTCCGACAACTTCACCGGCTCCCATCTCTTCGATCAGCTGGCATGCACGGTCAATGGCTGCCTCTGCATTATTTGGATCCAGACCCTTCTCAAATTTACCGGATGCATCGGTACGAAGTCCGATCTTCTTGCTTGATTTACGGATGTTGGTTCCATCAAAAGCAAAGCTGCTTCGAAATAAACATTGTCTGAACATCGTCTGTGATCATAGAGTTTTTCTCCACCCATGATACCTGCGATACCGATGGATTTCTTACCGTCACAGATCATCAGTACAGATTCATCCATCTCTCTTTCCTGTCCGTCAAGAGTTGTGAATTTCTCACCTTTTTCTGCAGTACGCACTACAATTTCTTTTCCTTCGATCGTATCAAGGTCATATGCATGCATTGGCTGTCCATATTCTTCCATTACATAGTTTGTAATATCAACCAGGTTGTTGATCGGGCGGATTCCTACAGAAGCCAGACGTCTCTGCATCCATTTTGGAGATGGTCCGATCTTAATGTTCTTTACGATTCTTGCACAATATCTTGGGCAAAGTTCCGGATTCTTAACGGTTACTTTGATATAATCTGCTGCATTCTCATCATTTCCTGTTGGTGTGACAACAGGTGGATAGAACGCTTTATTAAATGTAGCTGCTGCCTCTCTTGCAATACCTACAACACTGAAGCAATCTACACGGTTAGATGTGATCTCATATTCTACAACGACATCATCGAGGCCAAGTGATTTGATCGCACTCTCGCCTACAACGGCATCATCGTCGAAGATATAGATCCGTATTCCGGAGCCTCCGGATACATCTCTCTGTTTGAACCGAGTTCTTCGATGGAACACATCATACCATCGCTTTCTCGCCGCGGAGCTTTCCTTTTTTAATCTTGATCCCGCCTTCTACGCGCTGTCCAGGTTCATGTCCGCCAGCCACACGTCCGCCTGCTAATACAACCGGTACCTTGTCTCCTTCTTTCACATTCGGAGCACCTGTTACGATCTGAATCGTCTCTGTTCCGATATTTACCTGACAGATGATCAGCTTATCTGCGTCCGGATGTTTCTCAATCTTGTCGATCTGTCCGATCACGATCTTATCAAGATCCGCATCTAATTTTTCAAAACCTTCGACTTTTGTACCAGACAAAGTCATTGCATCTGTATATTCCTGAGCTGTTACATCAAGATCCGGAACATACGCTTTTATCCATGATAATGAAGTATTCATTTATAAATCTCCTTTTCGTATTATTACTTGTGCTCGCTAGAACTGTTTTAAGAATCTGATATCATTTCGTTATAACAGTCTCATATCATCGATCTCGTACTTCAGAAGTGCGATACGTTCCAGTCCTACACCGAATGCGAATCCTGTATATTCTTCCGGATCAATTCCGCACATTTCCAGTACGTGTGGATGTACCATACCACATCCGAGGATCTCGATCCATCCGGATCCTTTACAGAAACGGCATCCTTTTCCACCGCATTTGAAGCAGCTTACATCCATCTCGGCACTTGGCTCTGTGAATGGGAAATGATGTGGTCTGAATTTTGTCTTTGTGTCTTCTCCGAATAATTCTTTTGCAAATTACTTCCAGTGTTCCCTTTAAGTCAGCAAATGAAATATTCTTGTCGATGATCAGTCCTTCGATCTGATGGAAAGAAGGAGAATGTGTTGCATCTACTTCGTCTGAACGGAATACACGTCCCGGTGACAGGATACAGATTGGAAGCTTTCCCTGCTCCATAATACGTGCCTGTACAGGAGATGTCTGTGTCCTGAGCACGATGTCTTTATTAATATAGAATGTGTCCTGCTCATCCTTTGCCGGATGTCCGTCCGGGATGTTCAGTTTACGGAAGTTGTACTCATCATACTCGATCTCAGGTCCTTCTACGACTTCGTATCCCATACCTGTAAATACACGCTCTACTTCTTCCAGTGCAATTGTATTCGGATGACGGTGTCCGACACAATTTTTCTTAGCCGGAAGTGTAACATCGATCACTTCTTTTTCAGCTTTTCTGCACGGATTGCCTTTTCCATCTTTTCTTTATTTTCTTCCAGAACAGCTTCAATTGCCGCCCTTGTCTCGTTTACCATCTGTCCGACCTTCGGTCTGTCCTCCGGTGCAACGTCTTTCATACCTTTTTAATACAGCGGTAAGTTCTCCCTTTTTACCAAGGAACTTTACACGCACATCATTCAGTTTTTCCGGCATATCGGCAGCTTCAAATTGCCTTCAATGCTTCATCTTTGATGTTCTGCAGTCTTTCTTTCATCATTTTCTTCCTTTCTCCGCATATCTTTATATCAGCGTATGCTTTTTGGTATTAAAAAAGCCCCGCCCCAAAAGGGACGAGACATATAACCCGTGGTACCACCCTGATTCCCGTAAAAACTTTTACGGACACTCATTATTGCGTAACGTGCATCATACGGCGTTCTCTACTGTTATTTCAAGAACACAGCTCACGCGGGAAATTCATTTACCATCTGAACCCAAGGGAACTTTCAGCCTGTTGATTCCCTCTCTCTATCGGAAAATGGCTCACTACTTACACGGTCATTGCCTTTATCTCATAATACCTAATTATTGTATCATATGGCTCAGAGTTGTCAAGTCAGAAATTCTACCCCTGCTCCATATCCCGCAAAATCATATTTACTTCTCCACCCAGCAGTAAGATATACATACAAAAATACAGCCACAACATGATCAATACAATCGTTGTCAGACTCCCATACATTGATGAAAATCCTTTAAAAATATCCAGATAGACCGAGAAAATCCAGGATACGATCATCCATCCGACTGCTGAAAATGCAGCTCCCATCAGCTGGATCCTCAACTGTACAATGTGGTTCGGCAGGAATTTATAGATCATCATCGTAAATACAAACAGTAATACCGGCGTGATGATTCCGCGAATCCGCATGATCTGATCCACCAAGCGTTCCATCACCGGATAGTGTTCCGTTACAAACAGATTCAACGTATTACCGAACACCGATAATACCAGTAGAAAAATGATCACAATTATAAATGCCACTGTATAAAAGGTTGCACGTATTCGCAAAATAATATAATTACGTGTCTCTTTACAGTCATAGACACAGTTCAAACCTGTCGTCAGTGCCAGCACCCCTTTCCCGGCTGACCAGAGTGCAACGATAATAGTCAGCGAGATGATTCCGCCGGACTGATTATAAACCTGATTAACGATCGATGTGATCAGACTGTCTACGGATTTTGGAAATACCTGAAGAACCGCTGTCATGACATCTGCCTTCGTAACCGGTGTATACTGTACCAGTGTGATCAGCAGTAAAATGATTGGAATCATACTGAGCATAAAGAAATACGCAGCCTGTGCAGCATAGGCACCCACATGATCTTTTCCGACCTGTCCGGTTATTTCCATTACTTTATCATATAGAAACTTAACTTTTTCATCCTTATCTCCCAAAATATTCGTCTCTATATTCTACCCGATTTTCATTTATTTGTCTATTAGAAATGATTCTGTTTCCTGTTATGTTTTTTCAAATATTTTTCCATTGATTATACTTATCATTCAATTGTCGTTCCGGGATAGAACATTTGTAGTATTTGTCTGATAATTCTTTCCTTTTTTGCCATTTCATTTGCCCCGTTCTGACTCATTCCGATGCCGTGTCCGTATCCACCGCCCTTAATCTTGAAGATATTTCCATCCTTTTCTACTTTAAAAAAGCACTCGGAAGAAGTCTGCTTCCCTTTACAGCTGTCCCGTCCTGTTTCTTTATCTCATATCCGCTTCCCCCCCAATGCTCTGCGGATCTTATTTTCCGTATCAACAACAACTGTTCCCCGGTCTCCTGATACTTTTATCTGTAACGCTGCACCGCCCGGTACGCTTTTCGTCACCTCCAATGACCGCACAGTTCCAATATCTTTTTTTGTATTCTCTGCAATCATTCCGGACAATGTATTCTGATCTATATCTGCTTCCCACCGGTACCATGGAAGATTTCTCTCATAATCACCTGTCTGATCTTTCACTTCTACAGACTGAAGATATGCATTTTCTGCCTTCTCTTTCGTTCCCCACGCAGCCATCGTTGTTGTCTTTCCGCAGGATGTCGAATAGTAATAGGCGGTTATAATATTTCCATTATATTTCAATACTTTTCCTGCCGTCTCCTGTACAGCCTCTGTTGCAGCTTGTTGCGATGCCGAATTATTATACACCTGGTAATCCGTACTGTCATTCACATGAGCCTGATATTCCGGATATGCATAATCCATAATCTGCCGGTATGCATAACTTCTTGCGCATATCGCCTGGGCCTTCAATGCTTCCTTCTGATATGATGCGGGCATCTCACTCGGAACCACTTTACACAGATAATTCTCCAGCGGAAGTTCATTTACCATCACAACCCCTTCTGATGTAGCATACAGATCCAACGCACCTGCATAAGACGGATTCCCATAGCCCCGCCTAATACTGCGAACTGTTATCTCTCCGCCATCAATTGCCTGTATACGGATCTTTCCGTTTTGAAATCCCGTATCTTCTTTTGTGATCTTAATTTTTTCATTTCCTGCAGTTTCTTCCAGGCCATCCTTCTTTTCAATTCTTAAGCCTCCCGCTGCACTGATTTCTACCTCTCTATGTACGATCTGCTGATATCCATCTGTCATGATCAATACCCGGATATTTCTCTGAGGATCCGCATCTTTTTCCGGGGTCTTGTCTTTACTTTCACTTTCTTCCTCTCTGTCTTTCGATGATACTGTTTTCCACAATTCTTCCCACCGGCTCTGAATCGATATTCCCGGATAGGACTCCTTCTTTCCGGCTGCATTTTTTTCTAACCCGGCTTTCAGCCCTGTAATCAGACACAGCAGCAATAAAATCCATGCAATGTAGATGCTATAATGCCTGTTGTTCCGTTTCCGCACTTTATTTTCCTTTCTTTGACTGTCTTTCTCAGATCCGCTTACCTGAACCTGATGGCGATTTCAAAAAAAGACAGCCGTTAAAAACGACTGTCTTTTATCTTTTGTATATTCCCCAAAATGCCGGTTCCTGTATTCTGACTCCTAGCACCCGCTAGGTGGGTATCCGCATCTGCTTTTCTGCCTTCCACTGCAAAATCGATGGCCTGACATATTACAGAGATGTAAGACTCCCGTTTAAAGTATTGTAGGTTCAAAACTACAAGAGTATCGAACATTTCAGGTTTCCACTGCACTTATTATAACCCATTTACATGGATTTTACAACCCTTTACAATTCTCTGATTTTAATCAGATAGATAAGTGTCTCTTATAACTGTGGTCCTGCTGAAACTAAAGCTTTACCAGCTTCATTTCCTTCATATTTAGCAAAGTTCTTGATAAATCTTGCAGCAAGATCTTTTGCTTTTTCATCCCACTCAGCTGCATCGGCATATGTGTCACGAGGATCAAGGATTCCTGTGTCAACACCGGTAAGTTCTGTAGGTACTTCGAAGTTGAAGTATGGAATTGTCTTTGTTGGAGCATTCTTGATGTCTCCATTCAGGATGGCATCAATGATTCCACGTGTATCCTTGATAGAGATACGTTTTCCTGTTCCGTTCCATCCTGTGTTAACCAGGTATGCTTTTGCACCGCTCTTCTCCATCTTCTTAACAAGTTCCTCTGCATATTTTGTAGGATGCAGTTCCAGGAATGCCTGTCCGAAGCAAGCTGAGAATGTAGGTGTAGGCTCTGTGATTCCACGCTCTGTACCTGCAAGTTTTGCTGTAAATCCTGACAGGAAGTAGTACTGTGTCTGCTCTGGTGTCAGTACAGATACCGGTGGAAGTACTCCGAATGCATCAGCTGACAGGAAGATTACATTTTTAGCAGCAGGTGCTGAAGATACAGGACGCACGATATTTTCAATATGATTGATCGGGTAAGATACACGTGTATTCTCTGTTACAGTCTTATCTGCGAAATCAATCTTTCCATTCTCATCAAGTGTTACGTTCTCAAGAAGTGCGTTACGCTTGATTGCATTGTAGATATCCGGCTCAGACTCTTTGTCAAGGTTAATAACCTTAGCATAGCATCCGCCTTCAAAGTTAAATACTCCGTTGTCATCCCATCCGTGCTCGTCATCACCGATCAGAAGACGCTTAGGATCTGTAGAAAGTGTTGTCTTTCCTGTTCCTGAAAGTCCGAAGAAGATTGCTGTATTCTCTCCGTTCAAATCTGTATTGGCTGAGCAGTGCATAGAAGCCATTCCCTTAAGTGGGAGGAAGTAGTTCATCATAGAGAACATACCTTTCTTCATCTCTCCGCCATACCATGTATTCACGATAACCTGCTCTTTGCTTGTGATGTTGAACATTACTGCTGTCTCTGAGTTCAGTCCTAATTCTTTGTAATTTTCAACTTTTGCTTTAGAAGCATTGTATACTACGAAGTCTGGCTCAAAATTCTCAAGTTCTTCTTCTGAAGGTTTGATGAACATATTTGTTACAAAATGTGCCTGCCATGCAACTTCTACGATGAAACGGATTGCCATACGTGTATCTTTGTTTGCTCCGCAGAATGCATCTACAACATAAAGTTTTTTGTTAGAAAGTTCTTTGATTGCAATATCTTTTACTGCGTTCCAAGCTCCTGTGTTGCAGGATGGTTATCATTCTTATATTCATCAGATGTCCACCATACAGTATCTTTTGAATTCTCATCAACTACGATGAACTTATCTTTAGGAGAACGTCCAGTATAGATACCTGTCATTACATTGACTGCACCAAGTTCACTTTCCTGTCCTTTTCAAACCTTCCAGTTCCGGTTTTGTCTCTTCCTCAAATAATAATTCATAAGAAGGATTGTGCACGATTTCCGTCGTTCCTGAAATGCCATACTTACTTAATCGATTTAGCCATCTTCATTTAACCTCTTTTCTTTTATTTACTGCTGTATATTTATAAATTCTGGTTTTCATACTCTTCCACAACAGCATTTGCCTTATTATTGCATTTTTCCGCGCAAAAGTCAACACTTTAACAATCTTTTCAAATCACTATTTTGCAACTTCTATATCTCAATCCGTTATTTTTTCTGCTTTTATTCTTTTATATAGTTCAAAAATGCAAGATTTTTATAGAAACCTTGCATTTAGTAATTTTTATCGATTATGAATTTTATTATTTTTTTAATATAAAGTTTTATACTTCTAAAATATTCTTTACTGTGTCTTTCATTTTATCTGCATCACATTCCAGATCATGCAGGATATTAGCATTCAGAATATCTTTGATTGCCTGTGGCATCTCACGTCCGGATGTTTCTTCCAAACACTACAGAAGCTGAATTCATCC